>VMHT01147305.1_pt1 | contig 23594 bp, 32 predicted proteins | sample 4693611 | NCBI WGS metagenome assembly VMHT01 (sample SAMN12280063, study PRJNA550983) | marine metagenome | isolation source: seawater sampled from same location over 5 years 0.02-0.2 micron viral filtrate | place: USA: collected off the coast of southern California halfway between the port... ...
CCCCCCTACTGTCATAGTTGCTATGCAATTTGACTAGACAAAAAAAATCCCTAGCCATTTCTGACTAGGGAAATTTCTCCCAAGTTGTTGGTTTTATTTTGACATTGCTGTTTCTTTTTCAGTAATTTTTCTTCCCTCTTCTGATATAATAAAGTCAACAAATTTAAACATTTGATAACCTTCAGCTTCAACAATGTCAGTAATGTTTTTAAGAAGCTCATGCATTGTTCTTTTAGATTTTTCACCTTCAGTTGTTTCACCTTCACCTTCACCTTCACCTTCACCTTCACCTTCACCTTCAAGTGTAGTTGTAGGTGCTTTTTTAGGTTTGCATAAATTCCAAACACCTCTAACAGTTGTCACCTTAGTTTTAATAGGTGATGTTTCCTCATCACGTTCTAAAAAGAATGCTAGTACAAGCTCGGCATTTTCAGCAATATTTTTTATAGCTGTCCATTCGTTGCCTAAACTGTCAATTCTTTTAAGAACTTCTTTACCCTTTTTATTTGGCTTCTTTTCAACAGTAAAGCCATAACTATTATCAATTAAAGTTTGGTAACCTTGTTGAAGGTTAGAAGCTGAAGCCATAATGTCAGCTTGGTCTTTACAAGCATTAACAATATTTTCAATATTTTTGATAATAAAATTATTTAAAGTATTTGTTCTAGTAACAAAAGCACTTTGAAAAGCTGATTGTGGTGTTTCGATTTTTGTCATTTTTAACTCCGTAAAATGTTGTTTTTGTTTGTCTTGATTATTATTATCGTCATTTTTAAAAGAATGTCAACTGCACCTCTGTAATCGTTGGTGGAAGCCAAATAAAAAAACCAACAAGTTGGGAGTTTTTTTGTTCCTGTTTCGTTCTATTCCTGCGTTCACCTTTTGTTCTAATTACTGTCATAGTCAAAATTTTGACAAAACCTGGACCTGTCAATTTTTTGACTGTCAATATTTTGACGGATATACTTCCCTGTTGCATAATAGCTGCGGTGTGGTATTTTTGCAACAGTATGCTCCCTGCATAAACTGCAAGTGATATACTAACACTTGTTATAATTGCATAATATCTAATAAAATCAGCTATTTAAAGCTATAAAAAACTCCCAACTTGCTAGTAATTTATTATTTTTTATTATTTTTGGGGCTATACCTAATTTTTGTCATAGCATCAGCACCCTACGCCACAGCCACCACCCCCGTAGTAGTACGTATATACACAGAAACACACAGATTAGGAAAATTAAGTGTTAACCACTAATGATAAGTGTTAATATGCACAAGCATAGCAAACTATTTTTGGCAGGGGGGTTGACAAGGTTAAAAAAATGCGATATAATTACATATAACAGTTACATAATACATGTTAACATATAAGATATTACTAATAAAATGATAAAGAACATATACTATGTATAGATATTCGTACTAAATAATGAAAAGACTTGACATTGAGAAAAAAATCAGTAAAACTAAAGACACCTGAGAATGTATTAGAAGCATTTTATCATGCTATTCGTACTAATACACTCCATAAGATACATATACCACACAGTTCCGTGTTTTATGTACGTGCTGCGTTAGAAGCAAGAACAGGAGAACGATTTACATTAGAACGTGTTGAAAATGCTATGAAAGCAGAAGGCATGTTAGACAATGTATGACCTGTTTGTGCTGATATGTTTGGCAACAGAGCCAAATATATGTATTACATTAGAGGATTTAAGTAATCCTTATGAAACACACGAGACATGCGTTGTCCGTGCATATGATATAAAGAAAAACTTGCCCTTACACTACCCTGAATATGAATTTGATACCTACGAGTGTTCAGATGGAGAAAATAGTAGTGTTAGAAATCAAGTATTAACATAATAGGAAAGGAATTAATCGTGGTACTAGGACTAGGAGACCTTGAAAAAGGAAAAAAATTTGCAAATAAAAATACTAAGGATAAATCTAAAACAAGAAAGCTAAGGTCAGGACAAATTGTTACACTAAACAATGCTAAATTTAGATTTGCTAATGATAATTTGTACAGAATTAAGGCAAATGGGGATTTGGCTAAAGAACCTATCTCTAAAAGTACACTGACATACAAAAATATAATGAACCCAAATAACCCAAGAGTAAAAACAGAAAAGGGTGGAGTAAATAAACCAGCAGGTCAATCTACACTTGCTATCTTACTAGGAGTAACAGGAAAAAGTAAAACTAATAATAAAAGTTCAGGATTAAAAATAGCTGAAAATAAAACAAATAATAAAAAAAATAAAGAAAAAGTTAAAGTTAAAAAACCTATAGGTACAGACTCGTGGAAGAATTTTAAAACAATTGCTGCAGCACAAAAAGCAGGTTCAAGATTTTTTATGGGTTCTGATGGCAAAAAGAAACTCGCTATTACAAAAGAGCAGTTAAAGAAGACAGGATTGTCATTAAGAGAATTTGCAAATAGGAAAACTAAAGTAAAGGCATCTAAGGGTGCATTTCTAAAGAGACCTACAAATCCCGGTCTAAAGAAGTTACCTACACAAGTACGTAACAGAATGGGCTTTATGAAAAAAGGTGGCTCTGTTAAAAAGTAATGGTTAGAAATTACGCAACTGAATACAAAAAGTATCAGAAAAAACAAACACAAAAAAAGAATAGGGCTAGTCGTAACGCTGCTCGAAATCTACTAGCAAAGTCAGGTAGAGTAAAAAAAGGTGACGGTAAAGACGTTGCACATAAGAACGGTAATCCACGAGACAATCGCCTCAAGAATTTAACCGTTGTGAGAAAAAGTAAAAATAGAAGTTATCCTAGAACAAAAACTGCAGGAAAACTTCACAGAACATCTTAGAGGAGATATTAATATGCCAATGCATAAAGGTAAAAAGAAAAAAGGTATGGCTAAAGGTAGAGCTATGAAAACCAAAATGATGTATGGTGGAATGGGCAAGAAGAAAAAAGCTATGGCTAGAGGTGGAGCTGCAAGACGTAAGTAAATGCCGTATCTCATAAGTAACGTACCCCATTTTCATTGTTGGGTACGGAAAGAGTTTACGTCAAACCACTCGCAGTATCACGGAGAGTTTATACATGCGATGGTATTTGCAGTTAATACAATACCTGACAGGTCACTAAGTTTTCAGCTTGTGTTTACAGGCTGTGAAGCAGACTTTGAAGATGGACCTGAAACAAACATACATGGTGGAGCTATGTGGGCTAGAATGCCGATACAGGCACTTGTAGCCGACATACCACTAGATGAATGGTCAGAACCTATGGAAGACCATTTAGTACAACCTTGGGATTGTGAGTCAAGAAATCACAGTGTAGTCGTGATGGACAGAGTAAGCTCAAGCCCTTGGCTTTGTAAGATTGGTGGAGAATTTTACAAAGGTAAATATTTATTTACAGTTGACTACACTGATAGCGACATAGCAGATGACCCTGCTCAACATAAACAGTCGCATGTGTTATATCTGCTAGATGCAGGGAAATGGACAGGAAATTTTGTTGCCCTACCTAATAATAGAGTCCGTGCGACAAGCCCTGCATTGTGGGCTACTGGGGAAGGTGCTCCAGATTTTACGCCATCTCAGTGGACACACTCGGCAGAAAGCCACGAAAGCTATTTAGACCCATCTAAAACTTTTGACAATTTATACAATGACAGCAAAAAGCAAAAAAAGAAAAGACCCTAAAGTTGGAACAGGAAAAAAACCAAAAGGAAGTGGTAGACGTTTATACACGGATGAAAACCCTAAGGACACGGTTAGCATCAAGTTTGCAACTCCATCTGACGCAAGAGCAACAGTTGCTAAGGTTAAAAAGATTAATAAACCTTACGCAAGAAAAATACAAATCCTTACCGTAGCTGAACAGAGAGCAAAGGTTATGGGTAAAACAGAAGTTGCTGCTATATTTAAAAAAGCAAAAGAACAATTAAAAAAGGCAAAAGAAAAAAATGGCTAACATATCTGATGGAGAAATAATAAAAATAGATACAGCTTTAACATATTGGGCTCGTGGTCAATTATCAGCAAAACAAGTTCATGGTTTGTTAAGAAAGTATGGATATAAAGCAGATTTACGAAGAGGTATAGGTGGCACTATGCCTGTTCAAACTTTAGATGGTAAAAAAGAGTTTGATGTTGAGTTTAAAAAAGGTGGAGTTGTAATGAAAACAAAAACAAAAGCAAAAAAGACAATAAAAAAAGTAGCAGGTAAATTACAGAAAGCTAGTAAGGCACACGCAGGTCAAGCTAAAACTTTATCAGCTATAAAATTAAAAGCAGGTGGTAGTACCGTAAATAAAGCAGGTAACTATACAAAACCTACGATGCGTAAAAGATTATTTAACTCTATTAAAGCAGGTAGTAAGGGTGGTAATCCGGGACAATGGTCAGCTAGAAAAGCACAACTACTTGCAAACAGATATAAAAAAGCAGGTGGAGGATATACTTAATGTCTAATGATTACATGCCTGAAGAAATACAAGAGATAGAAGACTTACAAAAAATAAATGTAGCAGTTGAAGAGCCTAGACAACCACTAAAAACATTTTATGATTGGTTAGAAAGTATAACTTCAAAGGAGAAGGGAAAAAGTTTTTTTGACTGGCTATTGAAGTAAACGTTAGAAAGACCCCAACATGATAGACCCCATTACCCTTTCTGCTGCTGTTACAGGAGCAACAACTGCCTATAATGCTATTAAGAAGGCTATAACGGTAGGCAAAGAAATAGAGGACATGTCATCTGAATTAGGCAGATGGATGTCAGCAGTTAGTGACGTAGATAATATACAGAAGAACGCAAACAATCCTTCTGCATTAGATAAGTTGTTTAACGGTTCAGTTGAACAAGTAGCAATGGAGAGTTTTTCAGCAAAAAAGAAACTAGCTAAACAAAGAGAAGAGTTAAGAAATTTTTTAATAGGTCACTATGGATTACAAGCATGGGATGACTTAATTAAAGAAGAAGGTAGAATACGTAGAAGTAGACAAGAAGCAATCTACGCTAAACAAGAACAAAATAGAATGATAAGAGACTATAGTATTATGGGTATAGCTGCTCTTATAGGTTTAAGTGCTTTAGGTTGGATGATATGGTTAATCAGCGTTTCTGTTTAATAGTTTTAATTGTTATAGTTTTTTGTATATTATTTTCAATAATTGCATTTGCTAAAACAGAAGATGATAGCACATCTCAAAAAATGACAACTTGTAGATTAGCTAGTCAGATATTAGGCAATAATCAAAGAGTATGTGTTTTTGTAGGTGCAAACAACACGCAGTATAGAGAATACGTACCATATGATGCAGGTCCTTGTCCAAGACAATATCAATGTCCATATAGACCAAATGAAAAGCCATTTGATATTAAACGTGTAATTAAAAATATAAAGGAACAATTTAAGTAATGGCAACATTAAAAAAATCACAAAGGTCATTAAAAGCGTGGAGCAAACAAAAGTGGCGAACAAAGTCTGGAAAGCCATCAAAACAAACAGGTGAACGATACTTACCTACAGCAGCAATAAAGTCACTTTCATCTGCAGAATATGCAGCAACGACAAAAGCAAAAAGAAAAGGCAAAAAGGCAGGTAAACAGTTTACTAAACAACCTAAAGGTATTGCTAAAAAAACTGCAAGATTTAGAAAATTTAGTTGACAGATAAAATAATATATGGTATTATATAGTGAAACTTATATGGGTTTTATATGTAATTTTGCAAGGAACAGAGATACAAGAAAATGTCTACTTCGATAATTTGGATACGTGCCTTGAATATGCACAGAAAATGCGACAACAAGACACACATCAACGACAAGCAGGAGACAAAATCTTTCTCAAGGTTTATTGCATACCTAAAGAAAGTGAGTAAAATATGTGGATACCAGTAATAACAATTTTATGGGCATTAGGAGATAATGCTACGTGGGTAAATTTTCCAATGGTTAATTTCCCATTTACATCGCAAGATACATGTTATCAATATGTAGATAAAGTAAGAACAAGCACAATACAAGACCCTCAATATTTAAATGGTTACAGTACTTGCATTTATATAGGTGACCCTATAGTTAAAGGAAAAACAACATGATTGATTGGAATAAAATTAAATTTGAAGTATGGAATAAACGATTTGGTGAAGGAACAAACTTTGACCTAGACTATGGTAAATTATTTATCATTGGTTTATTAGTTTATCATATATTCTTTCAGGGTTAAAATGGCAGAGCGTGTTGACAAAGATAAAATGCCTTGTAATAAACCAAGGCGAACTCCTGACCATCCTACTAAATCACATATAGTAAAAGCATGTGAGGGTGGTAAGGAGAAAATAATACGTTTTGGTCAACAAGGTAAAAAAGTTGGTGAGCTAAAAGGAACGGCAGGTAAACCTAAAGCAGGTGAGTCGGCTAGAATGAAAGCAAAACGTAAGTCTTTTAAAGCTAGACATGGTAAGAATATTAAAAAAGGTAAAATGTCAGCAGCTTATTGGGCAGATAAGGTAAAGTGGTAATATGTTTCAAGCGTTAATAAGTCCTATAGCATCTTTGGCAGGTACATATCTAGAAGGTAGAGTTAATAAAGCTAAAGCCGAGACAGAAGTAAAAGTAGCTCGTGCTAAAGCAGAAGCTAAAGTCTACGAGACTGAAGCTACATCAAGTATGTTAATGGAACAGAACCTCACCAATCAAATGGCAGGTTCGTGGAAGGATGAATTTTGGACAATTATTTTTGGTGGCATTCTTGTAGCATGTTTCTTGCCTTGGAGTCAGCCGTATGTAGCAGAGGGTTTTATCTTCCTAAACGAAAGTACACCACCTTGGTTTAGTACATGTTTGTATATATGTATAGGTAGTAGCTTTGGATACAGGTTTGGTAAGACAGGTATGCAATTAATGGGGAAAAATAAATGACATGTGCATGTGGAAAAGAAGACTGCAAATGCAGTACAAGTGATTTAGTTCCTGATAAAATAGGCTATCAAATAAACAAAAGGAGAATGGCATGGGTTTTAATTATTCTTATGGGTATTACCACTATCCTAACTTTGGCATTTCCAGACAGACTCGCAGAAGCAGAGAGTATCCTTATGACACAATACATAAGTATGTGTGGCTTAGTAGGGGCATATTTTGGTTTTAGTGCTTTAAGTGGTAAGAAATGATTGAAGCAGAGGGTTGGAATAATCACGAAGATACGTTTGAAGAAGCGTTAAGAAGAGAATTATTATCTGCAAGAGGAACAATACTTATATTACAGGATGATATAAAACAATTAACAGAGGCATATTATACTGTACTAAAAGAAAATGAAAAATTAAAAAGGACACATTAATGGAGACATTTACGGATAGACTAAGAGAGGAACTTAAAATAGATGAAGGATGTAAATACGAAGTATATTTGGACCACCTTGGATTACCTACATTTGGTATCGGACATCTTATTACTGAAAAAGACCCTGAGTACCAAATGGGGATGGGAACACCAATTGATGAAATACGAGTCAACGAAGCGTTTGAACAAGACGTATATGTAACATTAGGTGAATGTAAAAAACTATTTGATGATTGGGATAAACTACCTGAAGAAGTTAGATTAATTTTAGCTAATATGATGTTTAATATGGGTAGACCACGATTATCTCAATTTAAAAAAATGATACAAGCTATACATGATGGCAATTGGTTAGAAGCAGGTTATCAAATGAAAGATTCAAGATGGTACAAACAAGTAACAAATCGAGCAGACAGACTTATATCCCGGATGCAGGGAGTCGGCTTGAGTTAAAAAGACAAGAGCAAAGAAAAAAACATATTAACAATTTAATAGAGCTCTTTAAACCTAAAGAAAGAAAGTTTATAAAACATGGCTAGAAAATTAACCGAAAGACAACAAAGATTTTTAGACGTACTATTTGACGATGCAAAAGGTAGTATAACAAATGCTAAAATAATAGCAGGTTATTCTACATCAACAAGTTTAAGTGAAATAGTAAAGGCTTTAAAAGATGAAATTATGGAAGCAACGCAGATGTATCTAGCTAGAAATGCTCCTCTTGCTGCTCGTGGTATCGTTGGTGGAATAGAAGACCCAACAGAACTAGGCATAAGAGAAAAGTTAAATGCATCTAAAGAGTTACTAGATAGAGTTGGTTTGGTTAAAACAGAAAAGGTGCAAGTTGAAGCATCAGGTGGTGTTATGCTATTACCTGCAAAAGAAAGCAATGACTAGAACATTAGGAAAGGCATGGGAGCTTCCACAACCTGTAGATTTAAAAGATGACGATGAAAAAGAGTGGATTTCAATTCCTAGAATTGCAAGAACTATACCGTTTGGTTATAAATTAAATACAGAAGACCCTAATTTATTAGACCCAATACCTTATGAGTTAGAAGCAATAGAGTTAGCTAGAAAGTATACAAATCAATACTCATATAGAGAAGTAGCGAATTGGCTAACTAAAAAAACAAATAGAACTATATCACATGTAGGTTTAAGAAAAAGATTAATGAATGAAAGACAACGTAAGAACAAGGCTAGAACTCTTAGAAAATGGTCCGAGTACGCTAAGAAAGCAATCGAAAAAGCAGAAACGTATGAAAACCAAAGAACAGGTGCAAGAACCTAAAATAAAAGAAGTTAGTAGTCAGGACAGCATACCTATAGAGGAGCAAAATATTGTATTTGCACCTAACAAAGGTCCTCAAACAGAGTTTCTTGCAGCAAGTGAAAGAGAAGTTTTATATGGTGGTTCAGCAGGTGGTGGCAAATCGTTTGCTATGTTAGCAGACCCACTACGTTATATGGGTCACTCAGCATTTAGTGGATTACTTTTAAGACATACAACAGAAGAACTTAGAGAACTTATATTTAAATCTAAGGAATTATATCCTCAAATATGGAAGGGTATAAAGTGGTCAGAAAGAAAGATGCAGTGGGAAGCACCATCAGGTGCAAGACTTTGGATGTCTTATCTTGATAGAGATGATGATGTACTAAGATATCAAGGTTTAGCATTTAGTTGGATAGGATTTGACGAATTAACACAGTGGTCAACTCCATATGCTTGGAATTATATGCGTTCACGACTGCGTTCTACAGCACATGATTTGCCTGTGTATATGAGAGCTACAACAAACCCCGGAGGTCCGGGACATCAGTGGGTTAAAAAAATGTTTATTGACCCTGCTCCTTATAATAAAGCATTTGATGCAACAAATATAGAAACAGGTAAAGTTTTAATTTACCCTGAGAAGCATAGTAAAGCAGGGCAATCATTATTTAAACGAAGATTTATACCAGCTAAACTTGTTGACAATCCGTATTTATCTTCACAAGGTGACTACGAGGCAATGCTTCTATCGTTACCTGAGCATCAAAGAAAACAATTACTTGAAGGTGATTGGGATGTTGCTGAAGGTGCAGCATTTGGTGAGTTTAACAGAGATATACATGTTGTAGAGCCTTTTAGTATACCTAAAAATTGGGTAAAGTTTAGAGCCTGTGACTATGGATATGGTTCTTATAGTGGTGTATTATGGTTTGCTGTTGCACCAAGTGAACAAATAGTTGTATATAGAGAACTATATGTGTCAAAAGTTTTAGCAACAGACTTAGCAGATATGATACTAGAACTAGAAGAAGATGATGGTAATATAAAATATGGTGTATTGGATAGCTCTTTATGGCACAAACGAGGCGATACAGGTCCTTCACTTGCAGAACAAATGATTAGTAGAGGATGTCGATTTAGACCATCAGATAGAAGTAAAGGTAGTCGTGTTTCAGGAAAAAATGAAATACATAGAAGATTACAAGTTGATGAATTTACAGAAGAACCAAGACTTGTTTTTTTTAATACATGTACAAATATGATTTCACAACTACCAGCGTTACCTTTGGATAAAAGAAACTCCGAAGATGTAGATACTAAGTCAGAAGACCACTTGTATGATGCTCTTAGATATGGTATTATGACAAGACCAAGATTTAGTATATTTGATTATGACCCTATAGGTAGACCATCAACAGGTATGCCTGTAGCCGATTCAACTTTTGGATATTAATATGGCTGAAGAACCAAATGAAGAAGTCTTTATTGAAGACAACTCAATAACATTAGAAGATACAGATAATTCTGAAATCGTAGATGAAAAAATAAGTGGTATAATACCTTTTATACAGGAACGTTATCAACGTGCAGAAGACTATAGAACTTACGATGAAGAGAGATGGTTACGCTCTTACAGAAACTATAGAGGTATATACGGAAGTGATGTACAGTTTACAGAAGCTGAAAAATCAAGAGTATTTATAAAGGTAACAAAGACAAAAACTCTTGCAGCGTATGGTCAAATTGTAGATGTTTTATTTGCAGGTAACAAATTTCCAATAAGCATTGAGCCTACTATGATGCCTGAGGGTGTAGCTAAAGATGTTAGCTTTGACCCAAAAGAACCTGAAGAACTAAAAAATAGTACATCATTATCAAGTCCATATGGATTTGAGGGTGACGATATGGAGTTTCCAAAAGGTGCTACAGCAAAAAGTTTAGAAGATAGACTAGGACCTTTGCAGGATAAATTAAAAGATATAGATGGTTTAAAAGAAGAAACAGGTAAAACTCCTTCAGCAATTACGTTTAGTCCTGCTATGGTTGCTGCAAAAAATATGGAAAAGAAAATAATAGACCAATTACAAGAAACAGGTGCAAGTAAACAACTAAGAAGCACAGCTTTTGAAATGGCTTTATTTGGCACAGGTGTAATGAAAGGTCCGTTTGCTACAGACAAAGAGTATCCTAGTTGGTCAGATGAAGGTGAATATAGTCCTGTATTTAAAACTGTTCCTACAACATCTCATGTATCTGTTTGGAATTTTTTTCCTGACCCTGATGCATCAAGTATGGATGAAGCACAGTACGTTATTGAAAGACATAAGATGTCTAGGTCACAATTACGTGCATTAAAAAAGAGACCTCATTTTAGAGGTAGTGTAATAAACAGTGTTATTGAATCAGGCGAATCTTATACAAAAAAATATTGGGAAGATGATTTAGCAGACTATGCACCTGAACATGGTGTGTATAGATTTGAGGTATTAGAATATTGGGGCATGTGTGATATTGACATGTTAAAAGAAAACAATGTAGAAATACCAAAAGATTTAGAAGAGTTTGACGAACTACAGGCAAATATATGGGTATGTAATGGTAAGTTGTTACGAATGGTTCTTAATCCATTTAAACCTGCTAAGATACCTTATATGGCAGTTCCATATGAACTTAATCCATATTCATTCTTTGGTGTAGGTATTGCTGAAAATATGGATGACACACAAACTCTAATGAATGGTTTTATGCGTATGGCAGTTGATAACGCTGTATTGTCAGGTAATTTACTTATAGAAGTAGATGAAACAAATCTAGTTCCGGGTCAAGACTTATCTGTGTATCCGGGAAAAGTATTTAGAAGACAAGGTGGAGCTCCGGGTCAGGCTATCTTTGGCACAAAGTTTCCTAATGTGTCAAATGAAAACTTACAGTTATTTGATAAAGCAAGACAGTTAGCAGATGAGTCAACAGGATTACCTTCTTTTGCACATGGACAAACGGGAGTTACAGGTGTTGGTAGAACAGCATCAGGTATTTCTATGTTAATGAATGCAGCAAGTGGTAGTGTAAAAACTGTAATTAAAAATGTAGATGACTACTTACTTAAACCATTAGGTGAAGGATTTTTTAGATTTAATATGCAGTTTAACTATGACTCAAGTACAAAAGGTGACTTAGAAGTTAAAGCTCGTGGTACAGAAAGTTTGATGGCTAACGAAGTAAGAAGCCAAAGATTAATGCAGTTTTTACAAGTATCAGCAAATCCTGCACTTGCACCGTTTGCAAAGTTTCAATATATTATTCGTGAGATTGCAAAGGCTATGGATTTAGACCCTGACAAAGTTACAAATAATATGGATGAAGCTGCAATACAAGCAGAGCTAATGAAAGAATTTAGAGCACCCTTACCTGAACAGCCACCTCAACAACAAGAAGGACAACCACCAGCAGGTGTAAACCCTGCAGACCCAACAGGAGCAGGTGGTGGAACAATAGGAACAGGACAAGCACCTATTCCGGGAGAACAAGGATTTACAGGAGTACCAAGAGATAGTGGACAAACAAATACTGAGCAAACTCAAGCCGTTGGTAACGAACAACCACCAATGGGAAGCGTTCAATAATTATATTGATGCGTTAGTAGAACAGCAATATAAAATATTAGAACAGGCTAGTGATAATATTACTATGTATAGGTCGCAAGGTGCGATTGCTGTATTGCGTAGATTAAAGTTATTAAGAGATGAAGTAAATGGCTAGTTTAGAAGAACAAACAAAACAAGGTTTTTATGGTAGCCCTTTATATAAACGATTGAGTCTACCTGAATTTAAAAGTAAAGAAGAAATAAAAGAAGGTCTTACAAGTCTTACTGAAGGACAAGTTCCTGCTGCAATTGCAGGAAGTACTGTTGAAGTAATTGAATTAATTAAAGATATAAATGATATAAATGCAAAGTATGGTGGTAATACAAAATTATTTTCGCATCTTGCAAAACCTTTAGTAGATAAAGTACAAAAAGAAGCAGGTCGAGAAAAATTTACAAAGGTGTTTAACGAACTTGCAGAACAGTATGACATACCATTTAAAGATGACCCAAATAATCCATTTAATATAATTGGCGATATTATAGGTCTTGGTGGTGCAGCTAAACTTGGAAAAGTAGCTGTAGAATCAACGGTAGATTTAGCAAAACAAGCTAAGAATATATTTAAAGACCCACCTGATATAGGTCCTAAACCTCAACTTGCAGGTGTAGGAAATATAGAAAATGTTGAAGATGTTACTAAACAAACAGATAAACTAATAGATAAAACACCACCACCATCTCAAGCTAAAGCTACAATAAATCCATCTATGATAGGTTTAAATACACCAATAGGTCAAAAACAAAGTGAAAAATTTTTAGATTTAGAAAAACAAGGTAATATGAGTCCTGAACAACTTTTTAAAGAAACAAAAGTTTATAGAGGAGTAGATGGAAAACTAAGATATGAACTAGATGATACAAATGCTGAGTTAAAAAATATTGATAATGTAGTTAAGGACATCGAGTTAAAGAAAACAAATAAAGAAACAATTACTTTAGGTAAAGTTTTAGCATTTGATGATTTATATCAGCAGTATTTTAAAGAAATAAAGGTAGGTGAAAAAACTTATAAACCTCTAAAAGATATAGAAGTTGAGTTTATTTCTAATTCTGATGAAGCTGTAGCTACGTATAATTCTTTTGGTGATAAACTTAGAATAAATTTAGATGCTAGTAAAAATATGTCTCCTGAAAAAAAGAAAGAATTTATTGCATCTTCAATATTGCACGAAGTACAACACGCTATTCAACATAGAGAGGGTTTTGTAAAAGGAACTTCCATAGATATGGAACTAAGAAATATGCCTAGATATAATCAATATGTGGCTGATAAACAAAGATTAGAGGGTTTTGAGGATAGAGCTATACAAATTGCTAATGATGGTGTTATACCTCATTTTAATAAAAATGTTCCTGACTTAAAACAAAAAGAAATATTTACTAAACTTATAAACAACCCACAATCAAAAGCAGAAATAAAAAAATTACTTTTAGAAACTACTGATTTATCTCCCTTAGAAATAGATAAAGTTATTAGTAGAAATAAAGCATTAAAAGATAAAATAGACGTATTATATACATCTACAAATAATAGAGAGGCTACGGCACGAAAAAATTATTTTGATAAATATGGAGAACGAGAGGCACAATTAGTTGAAGAGAGATATAAAAATAGACTTGCAAGAAAAGGTTTAGAAGATACTAATTTGTTTAAAAAACAAAAAGGTAAATCTGTACAGTATAGAACACCAGATGAACTTGTTCCAATTGCAGGTTTTAAAAAACCAACATTAAGAATAGATAATCCCGGAAAAGATTTTATGGGTAGGGAATATACAGATAAAAAAATTAAAAGTGCTTTATTAGATAAAAATGAAGCTATTAAAAGAGGAGAAACAAACACTGCACAAGCTAATATAGGAAATTTTAGTGGAGTAACAGGTTATTTTGATGAATCGTTAAGAATTGACCCAAAAATACTAATAGATGTTAAGGGTATGAATGGAGAACATTTATTTAGAAATAATAGTGCTAAACTAAAGGAGTTAAAAAAGTCTATTGAAGAAGATGGTTTTAAACAAAACGAAAGTGCTATATTAGTACATGTTAGGGAAGATGGAGTTCCATTTATAACAGAAGGTAATCATAGATTAGCAGAAGCCTTACAGTCAGGAAGAGAAAATATATTAGTAGATATTAAGTATTTAAGAGGTTCTGAAAAAGTTGAAGGTCTGTTAAATCCAAAAAGATTATTAGGAGATTAAAATGAATAAGTTACAACAACAAATGAATATGTTTGATGAGGGTGGTCTCAAAGATGAGGGTGGAACAATAGACCCTGTATCAGGAAACGATGTACCCATAGGCTCATCAAAAGAAGAAGTTAGAGATGATATTCCTGCAATGCTAAGTGAGGGAGAGTTTGTATTTCCTGCAGATGTAGTTAGGTTTATTGGTTTAGAAAAGTTAATGATGTTAAGACAAGATGCAAAAGCAGGATTAAAAAGAATGGAAGAAATGGGTCAAATGGGTAATTCAGAAGAAGCTACTATACCTGATGATGTACCTTTTACTATAGATGACCTTGACATGGAAGAAGAAAAAGAGTATAATGAAGGTGGAGTTGTATATGCTAATAATGGGCAACTTATTAATAAAACAATGCCATACGGTATAACATCTCAACCATCACAAATGGGTCAGCAATTTAATATTGCACCACAACAGGTAGACCCAAACCAAACTATGCAGTATACTAATATGGGTGGCTACGGACCTCAGTTTGCAGGACAACAACCTGTACAACAACAAGTTTCTACATTTGAAGACTTAGTAGGTAAAAGTCCGGGAACTTTTGATGAATTAATAGAGTATACTAATGATAAAGGTGTTGTACAAAAAATACCATTTAAAGATGGAGAACCCTTATACCCAATACCTGATGGATTTTATCCTGTAGGCGATAAACCTGAAGAGTTAGAAGACCCACGAGATGTGCTTGTTGAAAGTGCAAAGGTAACTGAAGATAAACTAGATGATGCATCTTCTCCTCAAAGTAGAAGAAAAGCTGAACAAGAAAGAATACAGAGTTATAAAAATACCATTAAGGCAGTTATGGAAGAAAATAACATAAGTGCTAGTGAGGCTATAGAGTTTATTAAAGATGGTAAACATAAAATTAAAGGTATACCTGTTCCGGGAATATTATTTAAAGACTTTCAATTATATGACGGTGTTGTAGATGATACAGGTGTTGCTAGACCTGCTACGTTTGGACTTGAACAAGCTGCTGAAGATATAGTTAAGACAATGCCTTTATTTGCAGATGCAGATGATACATCTAAAAAATCAACATCTCCTTTTGTAACAACTAAAGAAGATGTTGCTAAAGTTAAGACAGGTGAAGGTGTTTTAACAGATAGAGAACAAGATGAAAAAGAAAGGACACAAAAAATTATAAAAGCTACGCAAAAATCAGTTGACCCTAAAACTCAAGAACTTAAAGGAACATCTGCTGTTGCAAAAGAGTTAATAGCTCAACAAGAACAAGAAGCAATTAAAAAACAACAAGAATTAGCTAGAAAACAATTAGAGGCTGCTCAAAGAGAAGCAGGTATTAGAGAAGATGAAAGAAAAGCAAGAGATGAACAGCAAGAAAAATTAGATACAGGAACTGCAAGACAAATTAGTGATATAAGAGAAGGAAGACGTTCTGTTAGAACAGGTTTTGAACAAGGTGGTTTAGCTAATAAAAAACCTAAAAAGAAAAAGAGTATGAAGCGAGGTGGGTTAGCTTCTAAAAAATAACCTACATGTAGATGGCTACTTATCCCCCAAATAATTGGCTACGATAACCCCAAAGGAGAAAAACTATGGCTGAAGAAGCTAAAAAAGAAATGGTGGAAGATGCTACACCACAAAAGAAAGCATTTATGCGTAAACCTTCTAACGTGGAAGGAAGAATAAAAAAAGACGAAGAAGAATTAAAAAAACTAATGGAGCAGGATAAAGAACCTGAACCAACAGAAGAAAAAGAAGAAGAGCCTGTAAACGCTGAAGAAAAAACTTTTAAGAAAAGATATGGTGATTTACGTAGGCATTCTCAAGAAAAAGAAAAAGATTTTCAAAAACAAATTGATGAGTTAAAAAATCAATTAAGTCAGACTGCTCGAAAAGAAATGAAGTTGCCTAAAACAGATGAAGATTTAGAGAATTGGGCAAAAGAGTATCCTGACGTTGCTGCAATAGTTGAAACAATAGCAATGAAAAAGGCAAGAGAACAATCAGATGCTATTAACGAAAAACTAAAGCAGATAGATGAATTAAATGCACAAAACGCAAAAGAAAAAGCAGAAGTTGAATTACTACGTATACATCCTGATTTTGCAGAAATAAGAGAAAGCGATGACTTTCATCAATGGGCTGAAGAACAACCTCAATGGGTTCAAAATGCTTTATATGAAAACAACGAAGATGCAAGGTCAGCAGCAAGAGCAATTGACTTATATAAGGTAGATAAAAACCTTGTAAAGCCAAAAAAGAATGGTAGTGGTAAAACTGCTGCAACAGAGGTCAAAACAAAAAGTTCTCGTTCAGTTCCTGATGCAGAAGGCAATAGTAACAAAATACTAGAGTCAGAAGTTCAGAATATGTCTGCAAAAGAATATGAAAAAAATTCAGATATGATAATGGATGCTATACGAGCAGGTAATTTCGTATACGATATATCAGGTTCTGCACGATAACAGTTGACAAAAGTTATATTTTAAGTATAACTATAATTACAATATTGTGACCCCCACATGTGGAAACTCACATTTAACTACTTGAAAGCCTACCTGATGGTAAAAGCCTATGTTTAATTAGCTATTAAACGTACACCTTAATACTATTAGCCGATGACGAGTGAATATGTAGTATACATATTTTGTATACATTTGTTTATTTCAATGGAGATAAAAATGGCATTTAAAACTGCAGCAGGTTATGGTAATCTGCCTAATGGTAATTTCTCCCCAGTTATTTACTCTAAGCAGGTTCAGTTAGCCTTTAGGAAGACATCCGTTGTTGAAAATATCACTAATTCAGATTACTTTGGTGAAATTGCAAACATGGGTGATTCCGTTAAAATAATAAAAGAGCCAGAAATCACTGTTAAGGAATACGCTAGAGGTGCAAATGTGCAACCTCAAGACCTTGACGATGAAGACTTCACATTGACTATTGACAAAGCAAATTACTTTGCTTTTAAAATAGACGATATTGAAGAGGCACACAGTCACGTAAACTTCTCTCAACTAGCAAGTGACAGAGCAGGTTACAGACTTAAAGACAACTATGACCAAGACGTACTTGGTTATTTGTCAGGATTTGCACAAGCATCTAACAATGCTGTAGCAAGTTCAGCTAACTCAACAGTTAATGGAACTAAGGCAGTGTCAACTGCAGGTTCTGATGAATTGTTGACAAGCATGAAGCTAAGAAAAGATAGCTTTGGTAACATCACTACAAGTAGTGCAGGTGACCACTCTATCCCATTAGCTCCAAGACTAGGTGGTGCAACTGCACAAGCAACTGCTACTGCTACTCCTTTACAGGTTATAGCAAGAATGGGTAGACTGCTTGATACACAGTTCGTAGATACAGACGGAAGATGGCTAGTTCTACATCCAACATTCGTTGAAGTTCTCAAAGATGAAGATTCAAGACTTCTCAATGGAGACTTTGGTGAGTCAGGTGGACTAAGAGCAGGTTTATCAATCGGCAAAATCCACGGATTTGATGTGTATATGTCAAATAACTTACCTGCAGTTGGAACAGGTCCGGGAACTTCAGGTTCTGCGAACCAAAATTCTAACTACGGTGTTATTGTTGCAGGACATACTTCATCAGTAGCAACTGCTGAACAAATCAATAAAACTGAGTCTTATAGAGACCCTGATTCTTTTGCTGATATTGTTCGTGGTATGCATATGTATGGCAGAAAGATTCTTAGACCAGAATCTATCGTAACTGCTAAATATAACGTAGCGTAAGGGAGATATAAATGGCAACTTTTGATTTAACCTCTAAAGATACCACAGGTGTATCTTCCGATTCTATCGTGGCTATGCCATCAGCTAAAAATACTCATGTAATGAGAAATATTGAAGCATACTTAGATATTGATGCTTTAGTAGCAGCAGGTGGTAGTTTTTCAGATGGAGACATTTTTCAGGTGTTAGAAATACCTGCAAATACTCTAGTCTTAAATGCAGGTGCAGAAGTGATGAAAGCATTCACAGGCAGTTGTACATTAGATATGGATTTTGCAGCAGGTGATGACATTATTGACGGTGCAGATATAACCTCTACAGGTTTTTGTGCAGCAGGAAGTAATGGTCAAACTAATACTATTGTGGGAAGTGCAGCTTCAACTTACACTCAATTTGTAACTACTACAGATACTATTGATGCTAAGATTGCAGGTGCTGCTCCAGCTACAGGCAGACTCAGAATGTATGCAACTGTTATTGATTTAGCAGGGCATGGATTAGATGATAAGCCTGATGAAGTCGATAGAGACCAATTAGCTTAACTTATATAGGGTGGCAGGGAAACTTGCCACTCTTTTTACTACAGGATTTTTATGGCAGAAACATTTCTTACATTAACAAATAAAGTTTTGGCAAGATTAAATGAAGTACAATTAACGTCATCTAATTTTTCTTCTGCTAGAGGTATACAAGTTCAAGCACAAAATGCAGTTAATGAATCAATACGATTTATAAATCAAAGGGAGTTTAACTACCCTTTTAATCATAATACAGAAACAAAAACTTTAACTGCGGGAGTTGTGCGATATAGTTTACCAACATCAACTAAAACAGTTGATTATAATACATTTAGACTTGTTAAAGATACTGATTTAGGAAACGGTGGTTATAAATTAAATCAACTTGATTATAATGAATATGTAAATTCAGTTATTAATCAAGAAGATGAAATAAACTCAACTACATTAAGTCAGTCGCATACAGACTCTGTAACAACAATTACAGTTACAAGCACATCAGGGTTTGACAGTTCAGGAACTTTGTTTATAGGAAATGAACAAATTACCTATACTGCTATAGGCAGTTCAACAACATTTACAGGTGCAACACGAGGTGCTAATTCAACAACAGCATCTGCACACGATAGTGGTGTAACAGTTGCACAATTTTCTCAAGGTGGTATTCCTGAATTTGTTATTAGAACACCTGATAACAATTATTTACTTTATCCATTTCCCAATAAATCATATAGCATAAAGTTTGACTACTTTACTTTTCCATCAGATATGTCTGCACATAGTGATACAACAACAATTCCTGATAGATTTGCTGCCATTATTATAGATGGTGCAACAGCTTTTGTTTATCAGTATAGAGGTGAAACTTCACAGTATCAATTAAATATGCAAAGATTTGAGCAGGGTATAAAGCATCTACAAACTTTACTTGTTAATAAATATGATTATATTCGTTCTACATTTATACCAAGGTCAGGAACATATGGAACGTATAACGTTGATATAAGGAGTATTTAGTGCCTGATTTATCACAAACAACCCCTTCAGCATTTGTATGTGAAGGTGGGCTTGTTAAAAGTCGTTCTACATTTATTATGCAACCCGGTCAAGCATTAGAGTTATTAAACTTTGAACCTGATATTGAAGGTGGTTATAGAAGAATAAGTGGTTTTAGAAAATTTGTAAATCATATAGTGCCTCAGACATCTGCATCTTCAGAAAAAGTTTTAATGACAGCTTTTTTTAATAACAATATATTAGCTGCTAGAGGTGAAAAAATATTTAGTTCTGCATCAACTGAACTAGCTACTAAAATTTTACAAGCAACTGGAATGACAGGTTCAGGAACAATTACAGTTGATAGCACAACAGGTTTTAGTTCAAGTGGTACATTACAAATTAACTCTGAAATATTTACATATACAGGAGTTACATCTACAACTTTTACAGGAGTAACAAGAGCAACAAGTTCTACAACAGCTGCAGCACATGCTGTAGATGATGCAGTATCAGAAAGTTGGACTGAAAGAGATACAGGTAGAACAAGTGCTAGTAAGTATGCATTTGAAAGATTTAATTTTGATGGCAACGATAAAATAATTGTAGTAGATGGGGTTAATGACCCAACAGTTTTTAACACTTCTTTAGCAGCTACGGATGTAACAGAGTCAAGTGTTGAAGGTTCAAAGTTTATAACTGCATTTAAAAGCCATATGTTTTATGCAGGTAAGTCTACTACACCACAGACATTAGTATTTAGTCAACCTTTTGATGAAGATGCGTTTAATAGTGGTAGTGGTGCAGGTACTATTAAAGTTGATGATACAATAGTAGGACTTAAAGCATTCCGTAATGATTTATTTATATTTTGTGAAAATAGAATATTTAAGTTATCAGGAAGCACATCAAGTGATTTTTCTGTAACACCTGTTACTAGAAACATAGGGTGTGTAAATGGCGATACAATTCAAGAATTTGCAGGTGACTTAATTTTTTTAGGACCTGATGGATTAAGAACTGTTGCAGGTACAGCTAGAATTGGTGACGTTGAACTTGGAACTATAAGTTCAAACGTACAATCTATTTTTGATGAGAACTTAGTAGATTCAGAATTATTTGAATCAATAGTTATACCAGATAAAACACAATACAGAATATTCTTTTCAAAGGATGGCACAGGAGAAAATAATACTAAAGGTGTTATCTGCGTTATGAAAGGACAAAACTTTGAGTTTTCAGAGTTACGAGGAATTAAACCTTCATCAACAGATACATTTGTAGAAGCAGGAGATGTATTAGTTTTACATGGTGGATATGATGGATACATACATAGGCAAGAAAAGGGCAATGATTTTGATGGCACTGCTGTGTCAGGTAGATATAGGAGTCCTGATTTAACCTTTGGAGACCCCGGAATACGTAAACACATGCAAAGGGTTGTCGTAAACTATAAACCTGAATCAGCTATTAATGCTGATATGTTTGTAAGATATGACTATGAAGATAAAAATTCAGCTAGACCTGCTGCATATCCATTAGATTCAGAAGATGTTGTAGCTATATATGGTACATCAGTTTATGGAACACCTACATATGGTGGTGCATCACAGCCACTATTAAGACAATCAGTCGAAGGTTCAGGTTTTGCTGTCGCATTAAGGGTAAATGATAATGCAACAACAGCACCATATTCGTTAAAAGGATTTCAATTAGAATATCAATTAGGAGCAAGAAGGTAAATGGGACAAACGTATACAAGACAATCATCTTATACAGATGGTGACGTAATCACAGCAGCTCATACTAATAATGAGTTTGACCAATTATTAGCAGCATTTCAAGCGAGTAGTGGACATACTCACGATGGTACTGCTAACGAAGGTGGTCCTATTACCAAGATGCTTGGAACTGCCCTAACTTTAGGAGATGGTACTTCAGGCACAGACATTGCTGTTACATTCGATGGAGAGAGCAATGATGGTGTACTTACATGGATGGAAGATGAGGATTATTTTCAATTCTCTGATGACATACTTATCAGTAGCACTGAAAAGTTATACTTTAATGATACTGGTACGCATATTTTTAGTAATGCTGATGGCGATTTGGATTTGGTTTCTGACGGCACTAATGCCGATGCAATCAAACTTGCCAGTGCAGGTGGAATTACACTTGATGCAGCAGGAGATATAATTCTTGATGCAGATGGTGATGACATTACTCTTAAAAATGGTAGTGCTACATATGGTTCATTTACAAATAGTAGTGGCGAACTTGTAATTAAATCAGGTTCAACACCTACTACTGCTATGACATTTAGTGGTGCTAACGTAACCTTTGCAGGAACAGTTACAATAGGTTCAGCAGGAATATCTGAAGCAGAACTAGAAATACTAGATGGTGCTACAGTAACAACAACTGAATTAAATATTATGGATGGTGATACAACTGCTAGTTCGACCACAGTAGTTGATGCAGACAGAGTTGTATTTAATGATGCAGGTACAATGAAACAAGTTGCAGTTACAGATTTAGCTGCATACTTTGATGACGAAATAACTGCAATGCCAAACCTTGTTACAACGGCTGCAACAACAGTAGGTGCATTAAACAGTGGTTCAATAACAAGTGGTTTTGGAACTATAGACACAGGTTCATCTACAATAACCACAACAGGTTTAATTACAGGTGGTTCGTTAGATATAGATGATGTTGTAATAAATGGAACAACAATAGGTCATACAGATGATACTGACCTATTAACAGTTGCTAGTGGTCTATTAACTATAGCAGGTGAAATATCCGTAACTACGCTAGACATAGGTGGTACTAATGTAACATCTACTGCAGCAGAGTTAAATATACTTGATGGTGTAACAGCTACAGCAACAGAATTAAATATAATAGATGGTGACACAACAGCATCATCTACAACAGTAGCAGATGCTGATAGAGTTGTATTAAACGATAATGGCACAATGAAGCAAGTAGCAGTAACAGACTTGTCTGCTTACTTTGATGATGAAATAACTGCCATGCCTAATCTTGTAACTACAGGCACATTAAATAGTGGTGCTATCTCTAGTGGCTTTGGTAACATAGATATTGGTTCAAGTAACTTAACTGCAACAGGAACTATATCTTTAGGTGCTACCTCTTTTAATGACAATGCTATAACTAATGTAGGTGATATTGCACTTGATTCAATTAGTGCTGATGGAACAGACATTAATGTAGCTGTATCAGATAACTCTGGAACTGCTTTTACAATTAAACAGGGTTCTGATAATTACCTTGTAATAGATACAGGAAACAGTAGTGAGTCTGTAGCAATTGGTACAGGCATATCAGGCACAGCTATAACATTAGGACACAGCACATCTGAAGTAACTGTTGCAGATAACTTAACTGTTACAGGTGACTTAACAGTATCAGGTACGACAACAACTGTAAACTCAACGACTGTAAATTTAAATGACCATAACATTGTATTAGATAGTGGTAACAGCACATCTGCTGTAATTAATGGTGCAGGTATTACAATCGAAGGTGGTACAGGTAGTGATGCTACATTTACATATAATACTTCAGGACCACAGTTTGAATTAAAATTAGCTTCTGATTACGAAGATTTACAGATAGCTAAATTAACTGCTACTGAATTAGATATATCAGGTGATGCAGATATAGATGGTACGTTAGAAGCTGATGCCATAACAGTTAATGGTACAGCACTTAATACTGTGATTGCAGGTGTAACAGTAGCAAATGCAACTACAGCAGCAGTAGCAACAACAGTAACTATTAGTGATAACGAAAGCACAAACGAAGATAATAGCA
>VMHT01211121.1_pt1 | contig 23591 bp, 23 predicted proteins | sample 4693611 | NCBI WGS metagenome assembly VMHT01 (sample SAMN12280063, study PRJNA550983) | marine metagenome | isolation source: seawater sampled from same location over 5 years 0.02-0.2 micron viral filtrate | place: USA: collected off the coast of southern California halfway between the port... ...
TCAAACGTAAGAAGATTCTCTTTGGTGAGTTGACTGCATCAGGTGTTACTGATGAAGCAGGTAATCCAGTAGATGATATTACTACTATGCCTTTCTCTTTTGAAGTACCACCTTCAAGTATCAAACCTTTAGACTTAACAGTAAATGCACTAGGACGTAAGAATGTATTACCTATTCAGTGCATGTTAAAATTAAGTGCCAATGCAGTTGATTCTAAAACAGGTAATAGCTTTGCCGTTATGAGCTTAGATGTAGGCGATAAGGTAGAACTACAACATGAAGATCAGGATACTCTACATAACTTCTTAGCGTACATCACTACGCAAAACTCTTACATCTTAGAACAGTGGGATGAAAAGAATAAGGAGACTATCTCTGATGATGATGCTGCTATCGTAGCTGAGTTCGTCAACGTAGAAGAGGCAGACTAATGAACCACCCTGCTGAACTAGCTGTCTTTGAGTACCTTGGCAAAGCTGTCAAGGGTGAGACAAGTATGGCTGAAGACATACGTAAGCAAGTCGCTTCTGATGTTGAGGCTGCATTAGAGAAGCAGTTCAGCAGTGGACCTCGTGACAAGTTTAGATTAAGGATGTCCAACATTGGGCGTCCTACTTGTCAGCTATGGTTTGAGAAGAATGATCCTGAAGACAAGACACCACTACCTCCACACTTTCTAATGAACATGATCATTGGTGATATTGTGGAAGCAGTGTTCAAAGGTCTTCTTCGTGCTGCTGAGGTAGACTTCAAAGATAATGATAGTGTCACCCTTAAGTTAAAGGATGGCACAGAAATAAACGGTGAGTACGACATGGTGCTTGATGGCAGGGTAGATGATGTTAAGTCAGCTTCGCCTTGGTCATACAAGAACAAGTTCAACACTCTAGAAACTCTAGCTAAAAGTGACAGCTTTGGTTACGTATCTCAACTAGTAGGATACGCTGAAGCTGCAGGGTTAGATGTAGGTGGTTGGTGGGTAGTAAACAAAGCAAACGGTGAGTTTAAGTATGTTGATGCTAACTCCGTAGACAAGCCTACAGTGATGGAAAGCATTGAGCAGACAGTAGGCTACATCAATGAGGATAAACCTTTTGAGCGTTGCTTTGAGCCAGTGCCAGAGACACATTACCGTAAGCTAACTGGTAATCTAAAGCTTGGCACAGAGTGTGGGTTCTGTTCTTACAAACATAAGTGTTGGCCTAACTTGCAGACTCGTGAAGCTGTAAAGTCACACGCTGCTAATCCGCCTATGGTAGACTATGTTCTACTGAGTCCTGAGTATGCGGAGACACATTAAAGGTAGGTATCGCAGTGGCCTAGAGAAAGAGGTTGCTGCGTACTTGCGTAAGACACAGAAAAAAGTCAGATACGAAGTACTAAAGGTTGAGTGGGAAGACTTACGCTACCGCACCTACACACCAGACTTTGTGTTAGACAACGGTATTATTATTGAGACTAAAGGTATCTTTGATAGTGCTGACAGACGTAAACATCGTGAGATACAAAGACAGCACCCTGAGTTAGACATAAGGTTTGTATTCAGTAACGCAAACGCCAAGCTATACAAGGGTGCTAAGTCTAGGTATTGTCATTGGTGTGAGCAGCACAAGTTTCAGTGGGCGCATCGTGTGATACCTGAAGATTGGCTGAAAGAAAAAGGTAAAGAGATTACAGTTAAGAAGATAGAATTAAAAACAAAAAGGAAAGACTAATGGGTCACGACTTAGACAATGATGAAATAGCAATAGTTATAAGCCCAGTAGATTACAAGGATGATGGTAGTTGGGAAGGTGAAACAAATGTGTCGATAGCAATATCACCTGAACACAACTTACCTGACCCTATCATCAACGGTATAGTAGATGTAGCAACTATGATGTCAGCATTTTTAGATATAGCAAATGAGCATCCAGATATTTATAAATTAGTTAAAGAACATAGAGATTATCTCGTAACTCTGGAAGAAGAGGAAGAAGATAAACCTGTTGTAACAAGAGAGGGTAATGTGTATACACTTAATAAATGGACAAAGACAAAGGGAAGCGCATAATGTTAACAGATGCTGATCTAAAAATTACACTAACTGGTGATACAACTTTAAATCACGATCAAATAAATAATCCAGTACACTACAATCACAGTGGTATAGAGTGCATTGAAGCTATAGAAGCAATGACAGAGAATATGTCAGGAGCTACAGCGCCACACGCTGCTAATGTGTTAAAGTATTTGTGGCGGCATGAATACAAGAATGGATTAGAAGATATAAGAAAAGCAAAGTGGTATCTTGACAGACTAGAAAGACGTTGGATGGAGATGCACAAATGATAACAGCAGATGACATAAATGCTTGGAAAGATATGTATGAAATGACATTCGGTGATTATCAGATAGAGGCACGTAAGACTGCTATATATCCTGATGAACACAAGATAGTTTACCCTGCGCTAGGACTCGCAGGTGAGGCAGGTGAAGTAGCCAACAAAGTAAAGAAGATGTTAAGGGATGGAAATTTTAAAAGGGAAGATGTAGCTGCAGAGGTAGGTGACTGCCTGTGGTACATTGCAGCTTTATGTCGTGACTTAAACTTTGACATGGGATACATAGCCAGGTGCAACTTAGACAAACTTCACAGTCGTATGGAGAGAGGAACCATTAAGGGCAGTGGCGATAAGAGATGAAGTTCAACATTAAACTAACAATAGAAATAGACGAGGAAGAACGGATACTACCGATAGTAGCAGAGATGCACGAGGAGGCAGTTACTGAGTTATTCCAAGATATTATTTATGATATTGATGGTGCAGTAATTAGAAAGATAGAGGTGAAGAAACATGAATAACTACTTACCAACCGACTACCAAAGTTTTATACACAAATCACGATACGCTAAATATGATGACGGTAAGGGTAGAGAGTCTTGGCCTGAAACTGTTGAACGTTTTATCAACAACATTGTTAAGCCTAAGATAGATGAAAAAACAGCTTTAGAAATAGAGCAAGCTATATTGTCATGTGAAGTTATGCCAAGCATGAGAGCCATGATGACTGCAGGACCTGCTGCAGAGCGTGACAATACTGCCATGTACAACTGTAGTAATCTAGCCGTAGATGACCCGAAAGCCTTCGATGAAGCTATGCAAATCCTCCTCTGCGGTACTGGTGTCGGCTTCAGCGTTGAGAGGCAATTCATTAACAAGCTTCCCGAAGTGCCTGAACTCTTCGAGAGTGATACTACCATTGTGGTAAAGGACAGCAAGGAGGGGTGGTCTAAGGCATTCAGGCAATTGTTGGCACTTCTGTGGGCAGGTGAGATTCCTCAGTGGGATGTTAGCAGAGTACGCCCTGCAGGTGCAAGGCTAAAAACATTTGGTGGTAGAGCTAGTGGACCTGCACCTTTGGTTGAATTGTTTAACTTTACAGTTAAGACATTCAGGGATGCTCAAGGACGCAAGCTTTCTAGTTTAGAATGCCATGACCTAATGTGTTTCATTGGTCAGATAGTTGTTGTAGGTGGTGTTAGACGTAGTGCTATGATTAGTTTATCTAACCTTAGTGATGATAGGATGCGTCACGCTAAGTCAGGGCAGTGGTGGAACGAAGCTGCACACAGAGCCTTAGCTAATAACTCAGTCTGTTATACAGAGAAGCCAGATGCTGAGACATTTATGCGTGAGTGGTTAGCCTTAGTAGAAAGTAAGTCAGGGGAGAGGGGTATATTTAATCGTGAAGCGTCCAAGAAACAAGCTGCGAAATATGGAAGACGTGATCCTAACCATGAGTTTGGAACTAACCCATGTAGTGAAATTATACTACGACCAAATCAGTTTTGTAATCTTACTGAAGTGGTGGTTAGGGCTACAGATACTGTGGATGACCTTGAAAGAAAAGTGGAACTCGCTACTATTCTTGGTACAATTCAATCCACATACACCAAGTTTCCATACTTGCGTAAGGTGTGGACAACCAACACAGAAGAGGAGCGTCTGTTGGGTGTGTCACTCACAGGAATAATGGACAACCCTCTTATGACATCAGCAAACAAAGGATTGGAGAAGACCCTTGAACATTTACGAGAAGTTGCTGTTCGTACTAATAATAATTGGGCTGACCGCCTTGGCATTGCATCAAGTGCAGCGATTACCTGCGTCAAGCCAAGTGGAACAGTATCACAACTAGTTGACTCTGCATCAGGTATACACGCACGTCATTCACCTTACTATATTAGGACAGTTAGAGGTGACAACAAAGATCCTTTAACGCAGATGATGAAAGATCAAGGTATACCTAATGAACCCTGTGTTATGAAGCCAGAGACAACTACTGTTTTTAGTTTCCCACAGAAGTCACCAAATAAAGCTGTAACTCGAAACGATATGACAGCCATTGAACAACTGGAGATGTGGCTAACCTATCAAAGACATTGGTGTGAACATAAACCTTCTGTAACAGTGACTGTTCGTTCAGATGAATGGATGGAGGTAGGTGCATTTGTTTATAAACACTTTGATGAAATGTCAGGTGTGTCTTTTCTACCTCACTCAGATCACACTTATCAACAAGCGCCTTACCAGGATTGTACCAAAGAAGAGTACAAAGAGTTACTATCTAAGATGCCAAAAAGCATTGATTGGTCTAAGTTAAGTGAATATGAACAAGAAGATAACACAGTTGCTATGCAAACTATGGCTTGTACTGGTGATGTGTGTGAAGTGGTAGACATAGTTTAAATACTGTGATACATTTACAACAATAATAAAAAGGAGTTAATTATGTTGTTATTTAATTTATTAGTGCCTGTAGTTTATGCTTTAACTTTATATGGAGGCTATCATAATGTAGCTAAACCTGTAGCTAAAGCATCTTGGGAAACAGGCGTTGTTGTTTATGATAAAACTGTAGACGTTATTACAGATATAGTTACTGACGATCCTGTTACTGTAGAGTCCGAATAATGTATGTCTTAGTGTTCATACTTTCTATCGGGAGTGGTTATGTACAAGTACAAGCAGTCAATACAGTTTATTCTACTATAGAAGATTGTAAACGAAGTGCTTCAGTTATTCGCAATGATCTTATGAACACTAGACCCTCTCCTAACTCAAATGTTTTCGCTTACTGCACAGAAATACCACAGGAAGTTTAATGCAATTAAATTTGTTTTGCACCGAAGAAACTAAAATTAAAATAAAAGAAGGTGAGGAAACATTTCATTGCCGAAAATGCAATTCCTACTTACCTGAGTATTGTTTTAGTGGTTGGTCCTTAAAACAGTTTAGAAAAAAGAAAGGTGAAAATCAAACGCAAGGAGCAGGTAATTCTGTATGGTGCAAGACTTGTAAAAAAGAATATACCGAAGGTAAAACTATAGCTAAAAATGGTGCACCTCCAAAACCTAAAGAGTCTATACCTTGCGACTGTTGTGGTAAAATAACAGAGCCTGAAAAACTTCAGCTAGATCATGATCATTATACATATAATTTTAGGGGATGGCTATGTAAATCATGTAACTCAGGTATAGGTATGTTAGGAGATGATACAGAAGGTTTAAAAAAAGCTATACAATATTTAGATAAAGTAAAGGAAAGATATGAGCCTAGAAAAAGAAGCTAAAGACTTTGTATCTAGGAGGCATGATCATTTCAAAGAGGGAATACAAGAACGTGTAGAAGCGTTGGACAAATACATAACTGATAATCTGTATCACACTACCGAAACTAGAGAAGCCATAAAACATTTAGTAATAGTAAAAATGTGGGCAGAGCGTAGCTCAAGACTTAATGGTATAAAAAAGTAAGGGCGCTAAATGCGCCCCTATTTATTCGTATATATCTTTTAGGTAATCGATGTAGTCCATGAAGTACTGCAATTCCGAATACCCCATATCATCCACACCCCCAGTAAAATTAAATCTTTCACGCATAACTTTCAATGCTTTAGTTCGTAGCTCTTTGTTACCATGTGAACTAGCCTTACGTTTTATTGCGAGTATCCGTTTCTCTGGAGGGCTGTACTTCTTCAAAGAGTTTCTAACCTTAGCCTTAACATCTGACAGGGTGCTCTTTAACATAGCACGTTTACCAGTAAGATCAGCATTCATAAAGTCAGGATTACGTAACAGTTTATCTGTCGCAGTTTCTAACACAGGGGCTAGTGTTTCGTTAAACACTGTATCGTAGGCAGCTATCTGAGATCTTTCACTGGCTGTCCAAGGTTGCATCTGAGCCATAGAATATACTTTCTCTGTGGCTGTACGCCCAGGTTTTACAGTTATACCAAATAACTTTGCCATAGGATTAGCGTCTTGTATCTTACCATCACGACTTGCTACACGTAGCTCTTCACCTGTGATAGTTTCAGCTTTATCTGTGAATGCTTCTATTACATTGTCAAAGTATTTAGTAGCATTTTGACTAAACAATTCTACACCGTAATCACCACCTGCCCTACGTTTATCCTTAGCTGCATCAGTGTCTGTAATAAAACCTGTTAGTTTGTTTACAGCATCTAAAGGTCTTGTAAAACCTGCTACATAGTTACCTGAAAATTTAGCTATGGCATCAATGCTTTTCTTGCTTGTCTCTATATCTTGATTAAATATAGTGTCAAATATAGCAGTAACATCATTACCAAACTGAACATCACTAGCTAATTGACCTACCGCAATCTGCTCTCCAAATTCTTTTAAAACTTCTTTTGGTACTTGCTCTCCTTGTCTTCTCAGATTAAGAGCACGTCCTGCTGCTAACCAAAGTGAGAATGGATAGGTGTTACGTGCATCAACTATTGTGCCACCGCCTGTGTCTATTTCAAATGTACCTAATTGTTTTTGTCTTCGCTCTTCATCATACCTCATAGCTGCACCTAGAGCAGTAACACCAACAAGACTTCTTGAGAAAGCTTCAACAGTTTCTATGTTTCTCTTTTCTTTTTTGGCTATAGCAGATGCTAATTGAACACCACCACCCACACTCCATTGATAAGATGTAGCTACGACATTATTAAAGAATCTACCAAAGGGTAAAATTGTACCAAAGAAAGGGAGGTTTGAAATGTTCTCTGCAAACTTAGCAGCTAGTTTTAAATGTTGATCATCAGTGGTGTAATTCTTTGAGAATACAGATTTTAAAGTTGTGTCTAATGCACTACCTACAACGCTGTCATCTATTAAATCTATACTACCATCATTGAGAACTTCTTTTAAGCTCTTCTGCTTTTTAACTCTTAGAAATTTATCTAGCTCAGTCATAAACATCTGAGACTTAGTAAACGTATCTTGTACACGAACACCTGTCAAACGATTGGCTGCATTAGTAACAGCTTCTGTGTTTTTAAACCAAGCATTGTTAGGATCTAGGTTAAACCTTTTACCAGATCTTTCTATACCACCAGTAATTGTTTCAAACAAAGTCTTTTCTACTTCTTTGTTCTGCGATAAGAAATCAATGTATGCATCATGCGTAGTGTATGGGTCCATCAAGTTACGCATCTTCTGTGCTTGTATGTCTTTATATACGTTAGCAACACGTAATGCTTCTCGCCCACGCTTAGTAAAATTACCACCCAACGCTAATCCATAAGTTAAGTTAAGTGATCCAGTAAATACATCAGCCATAGTTTGACCAAGATAAAACTGAGAGAAACCTACTACGTTGAGTGCAGTTGTTGCAGGTGAGGACACAAGCAACCTACGCCATACTGATTGAGTATAGCTGAATGGTCTTGCAGGTTTTACTTTGCCTGTAGCTTTTGCAACCTCATCGTCTACAGCATCTTTAGCTTGTGGGTTACGGACTATATTAGCCATAACGTTTTGACCATGTACAACACCTGCGTCAATAGTCTTGCGAGTCTGTGACATTACATTACCAAGCTGCATACCATTACGCACCTTAGATGCAATCAAGTCACCTAGCTCCTGTGCTATAGTTGTTGTGTCACCTAATGTATAACCTACTAAAGGTTGCATACGTTTAGATATAGATTGTAACTCAGCTTGGGGCATCTGCTTTAACACATTAGTCATAACATCTGTGACACGTAGCTTCTTGTTTAGCTTCATGCCATTGTCAGCAAACACTTTAGCTAGTCCACCCTTACCGTCTGATCCTAACATAATGTCGTGTAGTAAATCTGCAGGCATCATCTGTGTTTGAAATAGGTTATCGCCACGTTTCCACTTAGATTCCCAACTATCGAGTGTCTTATTAATGTGATTAGCTACACGTTTTACTTCACCTTTAGGTAGAGCAACAAGTGTAGCTGCCTCAATGTCGGCATCTAATTCAGCATTTCTTTTTGCTTTACGTAATTGTAAGTCTGTGTTTGATAAACCACTAGCACCCTTAAGCTTACCACCAACAAGCTGTGCACCACCACCTACTGCACCAAGTAAAGAACTAAATCCAGTTTGTAATAAGCTATATTCTTCCTGAGCACCTACATCTAACATTACGTTTTGTATCTGATAATCATTAAGTACAGCAAAGGATGCGTCTAGTGCTGTAGTAGCATATAAAGATTTACGTATGCCCTCTTTACCACGCTCTGTTAAAAAATCTTTCTGTGCTTGCTTCTTAGCATTGTACAAGTAGTTTTCTTTTTCACGTAAAGCGACACGTTCTTTTAGCTTCTTAGCAGCACTACCCTTTACCCCTTTTTCTACAAGACGTTGTGCCATCTTCTCTGCAGCTTCTTGAGATGCTTTTTGTGCGGCTTCTCTGGTAGCTCCTGACTTTATAGCTTTCTGTCCTGCTTCTATTGCAGCACGTTTAACTAACTGTTTTGCTCCTTCATTTAAACCAAGAGCAGTTGCTTTTCCTATACCGCCTGTAAGTAAACCAAGATAGTTAGTAGGATCTGAAACTGCAGCACCAATGTAGTCAAACACACCATCTACCGCACCAAACAAACCATCGTTAACAAACACATTACCTAGCTGATCATACAACTTGTAAGCGTCACCTGCTATACGTTTGTCTTCCTCTGATGCATTTGTTACATGCCTAACTTCACCGCTAGTACTAATAATATTAGTATTGAATCTACGCATGTGATCTACAAAGTCTTCAACAACATCTTTATCTGCTGCAGTTTTGTAGTCCACACCTTTGCGAGAGATCATGTAGTTACGAATCTTTGACAAGTTCTGTGGTTTGTAGAAGTCTTTCTTTTTAAGAGTGCCACCCATATCCACTACGGTGTCTTCCTCTAGTTCCTGCTTACGTTTACTTACAGAATATTTATTTTTAAACGCATTAAAATCTGACACACTAGATTCATTACTTAGCATATCATCAGTCTGCTGATTAATTGTTGAGTCTAATACTTTATACTTATCGTAAAAGTTTTGTAGTGCTTCACTCATTAGTTGGAAACTCCTCTAATGCTTTTTGCATCATAAATATTAAGAAGTTCATATTAAATGGTAGACGTTTGTTGTTTTCATCTGCCCATCTAGAAAGCTGATAGTACATTTGCATATCATCAAGAGGCTCACTACCTGCATTCTCTACAATAAATTCAAGTATATCATCACCACTCTCGTTTAGAAGTTGTAAGTCTAACTCTGTTATACTTCCTGTGTCCATACCCTCTTTTATATCTTCTTGGGTAACACCAAAACGTTCTACTGTCTTCTGTCGTAAACTTAACTCAGGACGTGGCTTAGGGCGCTTACTCATTAAGCCTGAAGGTTTTTCACTTTCATCTTCACTTTCTTTTTCCTGTGCTGAACCTATTGCTGCACTATCAAAACCTGATGGTGGTAATGCGCTTTCTGTTGGACCTTCAAAGTTAGGCTCTTGGTCTTGTCTTCTTTCTACTGGTTTAGCTTCTGTAAGCCTTTCGCCTGTCTCAGGATCATGGGTATCACCAAACAGTTCATCCCATTCATCAACCCTTAATGGGTTTCTACCTGTAGGTATAGCCATCTCACCATTCTTTATTTTTTCTCTTGTCTCAGCGTCTAGTGAGAAACCTTGCAATCTGCTTCTAAAAGCGTTTGGTCTTGGTGGCACACCGTATACTGTCTTACCGTCCACTACGTAATAAGTTTTTTCAGTACCTGCTACCTCTTCTTTAATTACTTCAGGTACGTGAGAAATAAAGTCATTATATATAGACTGTGCATCTTCCTGTCCAAACTTTGCGCCACCAGATTCTGCAGAAATTACTGTGCCATCTTCTGATAATTCAAATGTAACTTCTAGAGCACCATCTTCATCAGCAAAAACGTCTTCGTTAGACACAGTAATGGTATTACCAGTTTTAACTACTTTACTACCCTTCATCTCAACTTCAGTATCATCTAATGAAGCACTTGTTTGTTCAGTGATTGCAGGAGATACATCGCCTATTAAATTATTGTAGTAGTCCTCTCCCATATGTATTTTCATTAGATCTTCTAAGCCTGTGATAGCTTGAGTTCCGTATGTAGTAATAGCTTGATCAAAGATAGAACCGAAGTTTTGTGCATGTTTATCTTTAACTATTTTTAGAGCAGCATCACGAGCAGCTTTTTCTTCTGGTATCTGTGTAGTAGATGAAATATCTTCTAATGCCTTACGTGCTGCAGCATAAGCAGGATCACTTTCTTCTAATACTTTTATCTTTGTAAGGATGTCAGATTCAACACTCATACGTGCATCATTATCAAAACGTTTAAAGTCTGCAAACGTAGCAAAGGTAGAAGGTATTACAGCTTCATATTCAGTTAATGCAGCTAATTCATTTATATCAGCAGCAGTATACCCTTCATACATCGCACTACTATCTAACTTACCTTTGGTTCTAATCATTGCTGCATCACCAGTTAAGCGATCCCAAAAACTTATTTCAGGTGTTTCAGATGTGCCTTTGTTTGGTGAGAATAAACCATAAGATCTTCGTACATACTCCTCTAACTCCATGTCAACAGGAGAGAAGTTTTCAGGCATACGTATGATGCTCTCAACCTCTGTGCTTGTTAGTGGTTTACCATTCTGTGCATCTACAGCTTCTTTTACTTTTACAGCTAACTCAGATATAGCGTTTGGACCAGAGGCAATAGCAGCCTGTATCTGATCATTAGATACTCCGTTATCACTAAGCATCTGAGTCAATCCCATAACTTTATTTACTGTAGCATTACGTTCAGATATTTTTAGAAGATTACGCTTGGCTAGTTCTTCTTGTTCTAGGCCATAGGCACGAGCCTCAGCTTTCTTTTCTTTTATGTTTGCTGCAGTCTCTTCAAAAAAGCCTTCAGCGAAAGCCATCCAATCGAATCCCATCTTAAAGCTCCTTCGCCATTAAACCTTTGGGTTCAGCAGGTTCGCTTACTTCCATACCTTCATCTGCAACTGCTTCTACGCCCTCACTGTTTAACGTTGTTTGAATCTCTTGTAGTAACGCTACGCCAGGATCATCGTCTTGCTTATCTGTGTCAGCCATTGCTAACTCTATTGCAGTCTGTAATCTTTGCTTCTCTTTTTCTTTGATCTCTTCTTCTGGGCTAACTATATCATCACGAACCTTGATACCGTAGCTTGTCATTGCAGCTTTTATAAATGCGTGAATTACAGGTGCGATAATAATACTTATATCGACAGAGTGTCTGCCATTCATAACACCTGTAGTTAGTAATGTTTTTACGAAAGGTGCTACAGGCATACCACCGCCAAAGAGTACGGATAGATCATCCATAACGTCATCGTTAGCTAATTGATTTATGTAAAAACGAGTAGCATCCTCAGTATCTGCCATCTCAGGAGGATTCTCCCAAGGCCAGTTCTTAGGTTGATCAGTTAAGGACTGACCCGGTATAGGTGCTTCAAGAAATGATGCCATTTTATTTTATCCTATTTTGTAAATCCTGCGCCAAAGTATAATCCCACAATGGCTGATACTATGTGTGTGTCTAGTGGTGTTATTACAAACCCTTGTGCCATCTTCCATTTGATAGCTTCATCTGGTCCAAACATCCAACTAAAGAAACCACCAGTAGCTTCAGTATATCCTACGTACACACTCACTTCAGGATACCATACAGCGACTAGCTTTGGCAATACAATTATAGAGAACACAGCAGATAGAGCTATAAGCCTACGTGTCCATGCAAAGTGTTTGTCATTCTTACCTGCATCTCTTGCGTCAGCCACAGCACTACGATTGAACTCTGCACGTTGCATCAACATCTCTTGCTGCATCTGGCGGTTCTTCATTGACTGACCCCAGATAGACATGACTCCACCTAATATAGTGGAGAAGAGCATTGTGATTAGTTCTAATGGTAATCCAAACATTAGTTAAACGTAGCTCCTTTAATTAAATTTATTACTTTAGGTGCTCTACTTTTTACCTGATTATACCATTTAGAGTTTTTTAATTCTTTAGCTGCAGTTTTTAAATCTTTATTTTCTAAAGCTGCAAAAAACTTAGGCCATTTATTTTCATTAAAAACTTCACTACCCATATTAAATGTTAAATCTATTAAAGCCTGTTTACCTTTGTTATCTAAGCTGTCGTACATAGGTAGATTAGAAGCATCTTCTTTATGTTCTTTGTAATCTTTTTCAAACAACATTTGCACTTGTGTATCTGTTAATATTTTTGGAGTACCATCAGCGTTTTTGAATCTCTCAGGTAAAGTTTTACCTATGTAATGTCCAATACCTACCGTCCAATTACCTCTTGAGTCTTTATAAGGTTCATTCTCATTACCCTCATTAACCTCTATAAAAGACTTAACGGTATCATCAAATTCTTTTTTACTTGCTGCACCACCGTCAGCATCATCAGGATCACTAATATCTTGTGCATTTGTAGGTTCCTCCTCTACAGCATCTATAGCCTCACTAGCAATATCAGAAACTTCTTTAACTGAAAGCGCCTCCTCTGTATCATCAAACGTCTTAGTTGGTATCTCTAGCAGTCTAGGATCACCTAGTATTTTATCTACCTCTACATCAACAGCCTCCCGACTTAACATACCTGTCTTACCATAATACCTCATAATATCATCGTAAGACTTTAGTACTTCACTAGATACACTATCTCTGTCTACCTCTTCAGGTATAAGAACTTTGTTGGCCTCTTCATCATCAGAGAAGTATGTAGATAAAGCCTCGTACATATTTTGGTAGAAATCGTCATCTGTATCTTCGTCTATCTTAGAAGCAATACCTACATTCTCTTTTGCTGTTAGACGATCACGTAGTTCCTTTGCTTGAGGAACCCAGTTCATTTTATATTTTATATCTACCATATTATGATCCTATTATTGCACCAATGATTGTACCTGCTGCTTTAGCAAAAGATGCACTTTTTTGTGCAGCAGCTTGATCTTTAGTAGCTTCATTTTGCAAGTTTTGTACAGCTATACTAGTAGCCCTGTCAGCGTTGTTGTTAGCTGTTTGAAATGCAAAGCTCATAATGTCACGCTCACGTTGCCATATCTGACTCATGTTTGCTTCTGTAAGTCCATTGATAGTACGAGCATATGTTGCATTACTTTCGTTCAATGCTGCAGTGTTCATAGTAGCAATGTTCTGTCTCCACTGTGCGTTAGACTGAGCAACTACAAGACCGTTCTGTGCATTGAATAAGTCACGCTGTTGTTGTAGCTCCGAATTGAACTCACGTAATGCATTAACACTATTGACGTTAAACTGATCCATAGCATTCTGTTGAGTAGAATTAAATTGTGATACTTGTGAGGTAAGTGACGCAAAGAACTGATTAGTTTGATTATCACTTGTAGCGTTAAACTGTGCAGCAGCATTACCTGCAGCAACATCAGTAAGTATAGAATTAACGTTTTGCTGTGTCTTAAACATTGCAGTTTGCTGTTCATTGGATAAGTTAGTCATATCCATCTGCAAGAAGTTCTGTGCATTCTGTACAGCAGCCTGTTGTCTATTGTTTAGGTTAGCCATATCAAGCTGTGATAGTGCAGCAGCCTCAGCCATTACCATAGCTTGAGTGTTAGTCAAGTTAGACAGAGACATTGTGTTAGATGCACGAGCATTCTCTAAGGCTATCTGTTGTTCAGCATTGAAGTTCATATTTGCTATGTCAGCAATACGTGAAGCATTAGCTACACGAGCTTGGAATGATTGATCAAACTCCTGCCCTATAAATGATGCACGTTGTTGTGCTGCAAGCATTGCACGTTGCTGTCTGTTGGACAAGTTCTGCCCTTCAAACTGCGCCTGTACTTGAGCATCCATCTGAGCTATAGGTAGTGCAGCTTCCATTGCAGCTTGAACCACAGCTTGACCTGCAAGACTAGACGCACCAAGACCACGAGCAGAGAGTGTAGCCATTGCGGTACGCATAGATCCTGCAGCCCAAGCAGGTGTCTCACCACCCTCAAAATCAGCCATTAAATCTTCTAGCTGACCTGCAACTGTAGCTTTCTTAGTTGGTGTAGCTGTAGCCGCTTCTATTTGTTCTGTAAACTTAGAAGCAGTTTCTGCATTAGCTGAACCCGATATTATCTCGCCTTGTTGTATCTGCCTTTGTACAGGGTTGTCTATCATAGTAGCTGTACCTTGAGCAGCTTCTATACCTGACACAGATGTTTGTAATTGTTGTGCAGCATCTACTTGAGCCTGTTCAGATACCTCACCTTCTACAGCCTGTAATGCACCAGTTTGAGCTTGCACCTGTGGAGATGTAGCACCTGCAAGCATAAAACTAGCAGGTTGAGTCATAGGCATACCTGCCTGTGCAGTCGATGGTACTGTAGCTGCTTGTGCAAAAGGAGCTACAGGATATGCTTGACCTGCACCAGTAGGGGTAAAATCAGCAGCCTGTGGCACTAACATCTGCACGTTAGACTGTAGTGGTTGCATAGTTTGTTGTATAGCACCACGTTGCATTGCAGCTAACTTTTGTTGATACGGATCGCCAGGCGCACTTAATCCAGACACCCCTGATAGTTGGTTTGCAGCATCAACAAAAGTACCTGACTGAGCAAACACTGTACCCTTTTGTATCATCTTATTACGCAATGCTGTGCGGTATTTGCCCATCTTAGCTGCAGCAGCAGGATTAGCCTCTAAGAATTTTTCTAAGTCTCCACCTTTGAAGTTAAGGAACTTAGCTGCCATAGACTTCTCAGCTTCTACTAAACCGCCTGGCGCATAACCCTTGATGTACGCACCTTGTGCAGCAGACGAAACTTTTACAAAACCTGGAGGTACGACACCAATCGGGCTTCCGTTTATTTCAGTCATACGTATTTCTTGATCTGTTGCAGGATTCTGATATACAACTTGCTGTACCCCACCTACACCTTGAGAGGGACTAGTAAGGTTAGCCATGTTTGTACCAGTGTAATCTGTCTGTGTTGTAATCGTTTGTGGAACAGCAGAAAGATTTGCGGTTTGGGTTGGCAAATTGAAGGTTCCCGATACAGGGGCTTGGGGAGAAGTTCCTGTGCTAGGAGAGCCTAAAGCAGGTTGAGAGGTATCAAATGTTTGCTGTACTTGCTGTGTATCATATGTTACTGGGGCAGATCCTGCTGTGTTAAATGTTTGTGCTGTTCCTATACCGCTACTTAAACCTGAATAATCAGGGGCAGCATCAAGTCCTGTAAAGTCTTGTGGACCCATTCCCCCTGAGCCAGGAGCAACATCTAATCCTGATGTATCTGTTATTTTTTTATCCGCTAAAGGGTCTAGGCTTAAAAAGTCATACTTATTTAAAAATTCAAAACCTTTACGATGATCATCGTAGTACTGTTGATACTTAGAATATACATTACCTTCTACAATTCCTTGTATCTGAGATGGGTCAACAAACAAAGTGGAAAGGTATGGTGAGGAACCACCTATAAATTGACTATTACCTGCAACACCTGTCATCATGGGTTGCCCATTGACCATACCAAATGTTACATTACCTTTGTTATATCCTAGAAACTTCCCTGTTTCTGGATCAAAATTAGGTTGCCCTACTTGATAACTTTGTATATTAGCAACACCTAACGCATTTACAAAAGCATCTGAGCTATAGCCCGACACTGCGAGTAACATGCCAAAGTTTCTATTATCTGATATATTTCCTATTACATTTAAAAAATCTTGCGCTACCCTTTCACGAGTTTGAGTCCATCCATCTAATGTGGGGTCATCAAAGAAATAATTTTGACTTAAAGATTGTTTTAATGCATCGCTACTGTTATCTAAGATACCTAGCAAGGTATCCTTACTCATAACGTAATTACCTGTACGCATTAAAAATGCTTCAGCTTCGTTTGCAGCACCTATAGGAAGACCTGTTTCTGTGTTTATAAAACCACCACCATCGTCTTGGCCTGTTTGTACATAGTGATTGTAAGATTGTATAAGTGTAGCTATTTGAGACTCAGCATTTTGATCAATCACATCGCCTACATTGCCATATAATTTATCCCAAGCTGATATAGCAGCATTACGTCTGTCTACATATATCTGAGCTATCCTTAAAGCATCTTGTATTTCACTAGCAGTGTTGCCTTGTGTTGATTGTATTCTAGTTCCATCAGATAAAATTACATAACTAGCTTTATCTCCCCCTAACCCAAAAAACTTTTTTCCTTTTCCTACAGCAGAGTCGGGATCAAATGTAAGTTCTTCAGGGCGGTCTGGTGTAAAGCCAGTTTCAACACTATCAGCATAAGTTGCTTGCTGCTGTGCACCAAAGCCTTGCTGTCCTGATGCATTCATTTGAGCTATTTGATCAGCATACTCTAATTGATGCTCACCTATAATATCCATACCAATGTAGTCTGATTGTTGAGTAACTACATTGTAGCTAGATGATAAAGAATCTGTTAGCTGTTCTACAGTACCTGTTTGAATAGATCCATCAGAATACTTAACAATGTTCATACCATCAGTTGTTTGGATGATAGTCGCTGTAGGTTTATTATTTTCTTCTGTGCTCATACTCTATTCCTTATTTACCCATTGTCATCCATACCGCACCTGCAATAAATGTCAGGACTCCAACGGTAGATACTTTTACTAATGTTGACCATATTGATCTACGTGTATCTCTCCACGCTTCTATCAAGTTACGCATCTCTAGTATATCTTTTTGTGCATCATCATCAAGTAACCCAATAGAACGTAATGCCTCTTTAGCTCCACGCCTAGCTGCATTATCTAGCATTGTCTCTATCTCTTCTATTGTGAGGGTGATGTTTTTCATTAGCTACACTTACTCAGTAACTTCTACCATTTTTGTTCCATTAGAATCAAAAACAATTGCTAAATTTGCTTCAATTACTCGTACTGATTCTATACCATAACTTTCTGCGGTAGAGTAAGGTATATAAGCACTAATTCGTCCTGGGTTTTGTGTATTATAATAATCATTAGATTTAGCATAAAAATCTTGTTCAAAATTATATAAGTAATTATTTTTTAATAAAGGCATTGTTGGTATCGTACTCATAGTAGATCGAGTACTTCCAGAAGTCGGTAAGGTTTGTTTTAACGAACTAGTATGTGTGTGATTGCTAGTATTAATTGTAAACAATCTAACTCTAGGGTTCATTGCGTCTGTGCTAGCGGATCTATCATCATAAAAGTTTAAATATGTATTAGTAGACGGAATGTCATAAAGAGAAGAATTTGTATCTGTGGTGAAGTTACTTGAAGAAAAAATATTGTTGTTATCTACGGATAGTGAGTTACTTTGAACTCTATATAAAGCACGATAAATATTTCTACCAGTTACAGCGTATGCCGTATATTGAAGCACATAATACTGACCATTATTAGTAGTAGTCGTAATTGGAGTTATACGCTCCAGATTATTCCTGTTAGTCTGTGGCGCACCGCTAGGAGATAACATCGCATAGCTATTAGCAGTTGTAGCACTTGTGGTATTTGCAAAACCAATTGTTGCAAGGTTGGGATAGCCAGTATTATGAGGCCCAACATAATATCCAGTTGCTGATGGGTTAGGTAGCCATGACAAAGCATCCCCCTCATTGTAGGGAAAAGGTAGACCAAAGTCAGTGCCTCCTGGGCCTTTTTGAGAACCTGTTTGACCAGTAAACTGAGTGTAATTAATAGTTGTTCCACTTACATGAAATATACCGCCAAAGTTTGCTCCTGTACTATGAGCGTGACGACCAGTAGCAATGAATTGATTTCCGTTTCTAACTCTTGAGCCAAACCAAGTAGTGCTTTGATACCGACCACTAGCATATACTAGTGTCATAGTTCCTATACTTGGCGCTGATCCTGAAATGTCTACAGCCGCAAAAGCCCAATAATAATAAGAATCACCATCCCTATATGATGTAAGTATAGCAGCCTGAGTTGAACTTAAACCAACAACTTTTGATTGTGAGTGAGCAGCATAATAGTTAGTTATAGAGGGAAAATTTGTCTGCGTTCCTGCGGTAATAGTATCTCCGTTTATTGTTATTTTAAACATACCATTGTTTGAACAACCAACAGCAAGAGTATCACTGATAAACATCATATGTGTCAAACCAGTAATGGTAGTAACACTACCTGCAGTTTTATTTGCTCTGTGCCAAGTATAAATTTTTGAGCCTTGTTGAATATATATGTAATTAGTCCTGATGTGATGACGAGCACTAGAAGTACTTAAAGCATCAGAAGTTAAAGTATGATAAGTAATAGGATCAGAACCCCCTACTCCTGCTGCTGTAATTGCAGATGCAGTTGTAGAATCTATACTTGTAATATTATTTAACGCCCTTGCATTAGTAATTACATCTGTACTATTTACTTGCAGTTTAGTAGAAGCATTAACAGTAGTGGCAGTAACTGCAGCCGCACTGTTAGCTCCTATAGTAGCACCATCAATAGCTCCCCCATTAATGTCTGCTGTAGCTATTGTAGCTGTACCTGTAGCATTTACATCTGTAAATGTACCTGCTACAGCAGAATTAGCACCTATAACTGCACCATCAATAGCTCCTCCATTAATGTCTGCAGTTGGTATGGTAGTTGTACCAGTAAATGTAGCACCATCAATAGGAGCTTTTGTTGTTACAGAGTTTATATCAGATGCACTAACAGTTACACCGTCCATCTTGTTTAACTCTGCAGCCGTAGCTGTTACTGCAACACCACCTATCTGTAGGGCTGTAGAGGCATTGACAGTAGGAGCAGTAGCAGTACCAGTAAACGTTGGGTCAGCTACAGGAGCTTTAGTGTCCATCTGTGTTTGCACATTAGATGTAACGCCATCTACATGGTTAAGCTCTGCAGTGGTAGCAGTCACACCATCCATCAGGTTTAACTCTGCTGCAGTTGCTGTTACTCCATCTAATATGTTTAGTTCTGCTGCTGTAGCATTAACACCTGTCAATTCAGCAGGAGCTACTGCACCGTCAGCAAGTATATTTCCAGTAGCAACTACGTTTGCTAAATCTCTAGGTTTACCCATGTTGTCTATCCTCTATTTATTACGGCTTTGTAGGCCAGTCAGCATCTTCTAGGTTAGGCCAATTCTTATGCGTTGGCAAATCACGTAGAGCCTGTCTGTAGGTTTTCATATCATCTGCCATGGTAACGTCCGACATAGCAGTCCAGTCTGTCTCAGCTAATAAATTATTACGTGTACTACGATGATTAGCTGCTGTGGCTGCATCAAGTGAAGCTTGAAACTCTGTTTCTTGTTGAGCTTTAGTTTTACCACCTTCAATGTCAGCGAACAAGTCCTTTGCTACGTACTTCTCAACCCAATCACCGTTATCGTTTTGCTCAACGCCATCACGTACACTTATTTGATATGCGCTAGTTGTAGCTTCAGGGCTTGCCAACACTGGGTCTATGTTCATAGCGTCACAGACATTACTGTTCCACACTTTTGGAAGAGACATATTTTTAAAGACTGCTCTCCATTCGCCTTGTGTTTTAACTTCACCTGTTTTTCTTTCCCGATATTCACTCATTTGATTGATCCTTTCTAATGAGTTTTGATTAAGCAAAAGCTATAAAATAACATTGTGTACCAGCCGCTAAATTTAATCCCCCATTACGAATTTTGAACCCACTACTATGTGGCTCAATATTATTACCGTCTGTCGTTTGTGCGGCTGTAGTGTCAAACCTTAAAAAATTATCAGCATTCGTAGTGATCCCTCTCGCACTATCCCAAACAAACCAACTATCAAAATTACCACCACTGCTAATTCTCTTGATAATTACCATACGTGCACCATTCGAAAATCCACAGTCAACAGTTTGTGCAGATGAAGGATAAGAATAAGTAAATTTGCCTACCTTAACAATATCAGGATAGGATGCCCAAAGTATTGCATAATTACTGTCACCAGAACTATTAGGAGATTGACCGTTACCCCAAGTAATTGATGTATCATCTATAGCTTGAACACGTTGACCACTTGCAAGATTATATTCACCTAAAGATCCGTTAGTAGCAGAGCTTCCTTCTCTAAATTTTCCTGCTGCAACATCGCTTGTTTCAAAAAAGTACCATCTAGTAGGGCCACTATTAACGTTAAATGTCCACGCTGCTTCTGGTGTAGCCTGTAAATTATGTTTTACTACGTGACCACCACTACCTGTTCCAACCCAATGAGTTAAATCCATAATTTTAGGAGACCTTTGCCACATCCATCCTCTATATGAGGATAGAGAAGCAGTGCTATCATAAAACCCATTCTCAAAATCTAAACGTCCACTAGGTAAATTACCCATTGATGCATTTTGGTCTAAAAATGTTTTTCTTAATTGTGTATTTTTTGCGACAACTTCCCAACTACCGCCACTAGTAACTGGCTTCATAAAAGCAAAATCTGTAGGAAACCCTGAAGTAAAAGCAGGAGTATTTTTACCATCACCACCACCCCATGTATCGGTAGCAAAAACATCTGTTTTAGTAACGTCAGATACAGGATCAATTGGACCCTTTCTTACAGCCATATAGAGGTATCCCCTATAATTTTGATGTAAATTTGTATCCCAAACGTAAAAACCATCACTTAAAAAACTTATTCCAGGCGTTTCATTTTGAGCCTCATTTGTGTTTGCTCGTATCATAAACGTATCTAAACCACTGTTGGGAATATTAGCACCACGAGTAGCATCAGCTATGTACCAATCTCCCGATGTTGCATTTTTTATCATAATCCATTGAGGTTCCCAGCCCAGTGTGATTTTTCTAGGGTTGTTTGCGGTAGCACTACCATAAGAAGAATGGGTGTGAGGCACTGCGTAATAGTCACCACACTCTATAATAGGTTGATCACCACTATCTCCAAAAGTTCCATCACGTCCACCACCTCCGTCATGTGTAGCAAAAATATATGCTACATAATTATCGCCATTATTGTTAGATGCAGGATGATCATCAACAAAAAATTGTGTTGAAGTAGGTGCTTGATCACTAAAAATAGGAGTGTTTTGATTTCCTACATTTGTATCTAAATACAAAATACCATTAGCAGCACTTTGACTTCTGTGATAAACAGCCCAGTTTTCAGTACCACCACTTATCCTTTTGATGATAACCATTCCAGGTTCTGCAGCTAAGTTGTGGTTGATTGCCCTATTATTTGCTCCGTTTCCTGTGTAAGTAATTATGTCGAAAAAATTTGGGCATTTCCGCCAACAGTAGGAAACATAACGGTTACTATTATTATTTAATGAGCCATCATTACCAATTCTATACCCGTTATTATTAAACTGATTTAAACCTTGAGCACCAGAACTATATTGAATAGCACTTAGATTAGACGAAATATAATTTTGTACGCCCCTCTCAGTATCATACCAATAATGATTATCAGTAGCGGTAGTTTTTTTAGTCCAAACTAATCCACCTTCAGTGCTTAAATCTATACCATTATTTATTGTATGTGAATTGCCAGTACCGTGATACGACCTAATAGCAAATAGACCTTCTACACCTTCACCACCACCCACACTAGAGGCTGCTGCTGCTACTATTTTAGAAGCTGTCATATTATTATCCCATTGCCTGTCCTAGTGTAAACCCATAATATGTAGTTCCACCATCTACCGTAAGAAATGCAAATACATCAACACCTGCGTTTGTTGTAGTTAAAGTAGGTGCAGTTGCTGCAGCCCAATCTACACTACTAGGCCAAGTGATTGTTCTTGCAGAACTATCTTGCGTTACTTTTAAAATAAACGCTGAGGCTCTACCAGATGCAGCAGGGTTACTAAATGTATAAGTTACGTTTTCAGATAGTGTGTGTGTAAATACGTTACCATCACGTAAGTTAATTGTTGCTGCGTTTGAGCTAGAAGTAACTGCAGTGCTTTCTTCAATTGTACCATTATCAAAACTTACAACACCATTAGTATCTGCTGTTACAGCTTTAGATGCTGCTGTTAATCCTAGTGTTGCAACGTCTAGGTAGTTTAACTCAGCAGTTGTTGCCGTCACACCATCAAGCAAGTTTAATTCAGCAGCAGTTGCTGTAACACCATCAAGTATGTTAAGCTCCGCTGCTGTTGAAGTAACACCGTCCATGATGTTTAATTCAGATGCTGTAGCAGTTACACCAAGATCACTTAGACTTGATACGGTAGCTCTTACATCAATCTCTCCACCCATACCACTGTGGCTTGAACAATAATAATATAAAGTATCTGGAGCATCTTGCTCTAGTTTAACCTCTGTGTAAGCTCCTGCAGAACCTGGAGTTCCTACTGCTGTTACACCTGTAGTAAATGCACTACCGCCACCATGAGTACCGTTTGAAGTTGTACTTAGTAATAGTGGGTGTCCTGAGTTGCTACTATCTGATTGATCAAATCTGTATGTTACTGAAGGTGTAAGTAAAGCTAGTTGCTGTACTGTTCCGTCAAGAGCATACTTATTACCACCAGAGTTAACTACAGTAACTGCAATTGTTGCGTAAGGTTGTTTAGCATTTAACTGAGTTTGTATTGCTGACGTTACACCATCAACATAATTTATCTCAGCAGTCGATGCTGTTACACCGTCAAGTAAATTTAACTCTGTATTAGTAGATGTAACACCGTCAAGTTTACTTATAGCAATAGCTGCACTTGAGTTAATGTCAGCATTAACGATAGTACCATCTGTAATATTAGTACTAGTGACATTAGTTGGTGCAGGTTGATTTCCTATATATGGCATCTATTCTCTCCCTTACGTCTGCTGTAGTACAGAAACTATAGCATCTGCACTTGAAGCTGTGTTACTTGTGACTTTAATTATATCACCAGTTTCTAATACTACTTTTTGATCACCACCTATAGGAACCAGTGCTCCTCCTACTGGAATAGTAGCTGCCTTTACTATAAATACACTAGCAGAAGCAGAGGTGTCTGTCACGACTACATCTACTGTAATAGCAGATGAATGTCTATTTGAAACAGTCAAGCCTATAACTGTTGCTGTCGTTGCAGAAGGTACAGTATAAACACTTGTTTGGGATGTGCCTATTGCTGAACTAACTGCGTTCTTAAAAGTGTTAGCCATTTTTGAATCCTTATCCTAACGCAATAGCAAAAGCAATGGGATCGTCTATTGGAGCAAAACGAGCATCACTTTCAGTTTTTGTATAATGGGTTGATAGCGAAAATGTACCATAAGCTACTAGGTCTAAA
>VMHT01193844.1_pt1 | contig 23586 bp, 46 predicted proteins | sample 4693611 | NCBI WGS metagenome assembly VMHT01 (sample SAMN12280063, study PRJNA550983) | marine metagenome | isolation source: seawater sampled from same location over 5 years 0.02-0.2 micron viral filtrate | place: USA: collected off the coast of southern California halfway between the port... ...
AACAGTCGGAAGCCCGGAATCGTACGCCAGAGGTAGTCTATCCCGTTATATAATGGATCATGCATACAGATATCTATACTCCCGGTACCCTTTGCTCTCAGTCCCAGCGAGAAATGGTCATTTATACATGGACTACGGACGAGCAGACCCACCATTTCTGCTGCACGGTAGGGACCAGGCTGATTCTCGATTTCAGCGAGAGCAACTTAGCAAAAAAAAGAAGTGCTCTGACCTTAGCCTACCCATGCGTGTGTGATACACTTTGATACACTTTTGTTACAGTTTGTTACACCGAAACATCTGATACATTTTTGTTACACTAATTCCGTAACTGAAACCGTAACATAGTAAATGTTTCACATGTAACACAAAATGTTTCACTTATGGGCTCACGCGGTTAGCCTTCCAATAATTAATTGTAACACAGATTGTTACAGTGTACAAGCACTTTTTGTTCTCTGCTCTGCTGAGATTCGGCTGCTCCGCTGCTGGAGTGAAAAAATTTTTTGTCGGGTGTACAACTATTAGCGAGTAGATAAGATTAATCATGCGCAAAGTTATTTCAAAAAAGCTAAAGAAGCCGAGTCTTAAAGAATTGAAAAAGCAGCTGACTGATGCAGTGATTAATTTGTCTAAATCATTTCAGGCTGATTCGAACATGGATGTTGCGACTGCTGAGGCAAATATTCGCATGATAGAGCAGAAAATTAAAGACTGCATTAACGGCGATCCAGCCTTAAAGAAAAAGAAAGAAGAATCAGAAGTCGCCTGGACTTCTCTAGTAGAAGAAATAGAATCCGCTGCGAAAATTGAAGATCCTGACAAAAAAGACCAATGATTTCAATGGCTTACCATAAACTTTTTGAAAGTTTACAGTGAAATTAATCTTGTACATCCCGTGATTCTGGCCTATTATTAATCATGGGTCAAAAACGAAAACAGCAAAATCGGCCAACACTAGAAGAGCTTCAAATCGAACTGACAGAAGCTGTTAGCCTGTTGTCTGAAGCGTTTACTAGCGGTATAGAGGGAGATGTATCATCTCTGACAGCCAGAGTGCGCGCAATTGAGCAGGAAATTAATGACAGATATTATTCTCGGTTCGGCACGCCTTAGTAAAAGACCAATGATTTCAATGGCTTGCACAAAACCTCTCAAGCTTTTCCCCGTGAAAATATTTGTACATTCGTACGCTCATGATTATTATTAAGAGTGGAGGTAACCATGTCTGAAAAAAATAATAAAAGACTGGAAAGTGGAAGCTGGTGCGAGCTCAAGACGACTTTAAAGGAGACACAGCTCCTGAAGATCGTTGGTTACCAAGGCGAAATGCTGCACTGTATCGATGATGAAGGTCGAATGACTTTAGTCCGTCCGAACAGCACCAAGGTATCTCGCATCTTTCAAGTAAAGCCTGATGGAAAAATCATCGAAGGTCTCTAATTTCTTGTACAATGAGCTATCGAGTTATACAATCTAACAGTTGAGTAAATAAGAGAGAAGCACGCTATGCTACAAACAGCGCGAAACTCTGGGGACTACCTGGTGTTTGGCTGGCCCAGTGATGAACCGTCCGGCGGGATGAGGGATTTTCTGGGGGTGGTGGAGAGTCTAGACAGTCCGTGGAAGCTTGCCAGAATCACGGACTTTACCGAGAGGATGGAGAACGGAGACTGGGAGTGGACGGTTGATTTCATCGAAGTCTATGAAAAAGGGACTCTGGAACCAGCAGGGGCTTGGTGGGTAGACTCTAACGGGACCTGGCAGAAAGATAGTGGCAGTTATGGATGATAGGAGAAACTGAGATGACTTGGACAGCCGTAATGGAGCGTGATGGTCAGACATCTTGCATCACTTTTAATTCTTCGCATGACGCTGATGAGGCGATTAAAAACATTAGGCAGATCGTGATGTGTGATGGCTTTAAAGTGCTTGGGCTGGTAAAGGGAGATCATACTAGCACTTTTTACGGAATAAATTCTAAAACAGATGAAGTGCTTACTCCCGTTTAAGCTGTTAATAAAAATTTACATTTAACAAAGAAACGTAGTTTATTTTGAAATAAGCGGGAGAATCTGTGAAAAAGCGCCCTCAGTATGGTATAATATATATATAAGGTGGTTAATAAGGAACACCACTTATACTACACCCCTACTGCCCTGGAGGCAACATGGCTCGACAACGACGCTCCTTCCCTATCAAGATTTCAACCGACTACGCCAAGCGCGATGTGCAGGAAGCCGTCGTCCTCGACCTTGTTCATAAGTTCCCGCGGGGTCCGCAAGGTGACTTCGTAAAATCAGATTATTATCAATATGATACTGATCCCGGACTGAATCGTACCGTGGATCCTGATTGCTCTACCATCTGCGGTTATTCCGACGTCGACCTCTATCGCATGGTGATGAATCTCAACGAAGTCACCGACTCGAATCCGACAAGTGAATGGGACTATCGCCAGCTGGTGCAGGCCATGTTCCCCACAGTCGGACAGCGCGGTGTAACTCGCCGGTCCCGCCGGATGGCGGCACGTTTGGGACGAGCAGTTCGAAACGTCATGAACCGCGGACTCTCCGGTATTTGGAACGTGTCCTGGGGTTATAACGACACTGACAAGGCGATGATGCACGCTGATACCAACGAAGACGCTCTCAATCAGGCGAAGATTTTCTTCGGTCCTATCATTGGAGAGAACAATCATCGTCTAGGAGCCAGCTTCGTCCGAGAAGGATCTCCCTTGGAGCTCCTGACCGCCAACGATTCGATGCTCAAGGGTTTCGATCGGCTGGTTGCACAGCACGAGACGCGGATCGAGAAGATTAAGGCAGAGATCGAATCCTTTGAAATGGGTAAGTCTTTCGTCGAGATGTACGCTATCAACTGCATGGCGGTTGAGACAGAGGATGGGGTGAGCCTATAATGTCAGATAGCCTTGCAATTATAAGGACTTATGCCCACACACTCACTGATCCAGAACTGGCTTCGGCGTGGCGTATCTTGTATGAAGAGCACCAGAAGCGCGGAGAGCAAAATGCAAAAACGCTTAAGTATACTCTAGGCGCTGGTGACCAAGTCGAATGGACTGGCCGCGGCGGATTAATCCGGACTGGCGAAGTCGTACGAGTCAAGCGAAAGAAGTGCATCATCCTCGAACACCTTGGAGGCAAGGTGTCTACAAAGGGTGGCCGTTGGGATATCCCACTCAGTATGCTGAGAAAAATAGTTTGAAATAACACAAAATAAACGGGAGGTTCTGTGAATTATCCCTCTCAGTATGGTATAATATATATATAAGGATAAGGAATAAGGAACTCCTCGTCCTAGTCAATCACCCCCCGATCCTGGAGATCTCATGGACATCAAAACCATTAAGCAAATCATCCCCTCTCTTCCACCGCACATTGCGGTTCTCATGCGCGGTCCCACCGGCGTTGGTAAGTCCTTCGTCGCGGCTGATATCGCGGACGAACTCGGACTTCCTTTCATCGATGTTCGCGGTTCTACCATGCAAGAGGGTGATGTTATCGGTTACCCTGACCTCGAGGCTATGAAGACCTCGGGCGTTTCTACCATGGTCCTCCCGGCGTGGTTCATCCGCGCTACCAAAGAACCCTGCATCCTGATGCTCGACGAGCTGAACCGGGCGATGCCCGGCGTTATGCAAGGCTTTTTCCAGGTCGTCCTGGATCGCCACCTCGGTAACGACGTGGACGGTATGCCGGTTACTCTCCACCCGGAGACTCGGATCGTTGCAGCGGTTAACTCCGGTAACGAATACGATGTAAATGACATGGACCCTGCACTGCTCCGTCGGTTCTGGGTTTGCGATGTCGAGCCTACCGTCACTGACTGGATTGAGTGGGCCGAAGACAAGGGTCTCGACGCTGTCCTGGTGGACTTCGTTCGACAGAACCCGGTTCACTGGCGAGTAGATCCCTCCTCTGTAGAGCCTGGAACAGTTGTTCCAACTCCCGCGTCCTGGCACCGTCTCTCGGATAGTCTGACTCACGCTAATCTGGCTCCTAAGAAGATGGCCGGTGCAGAGCTTGGACCTATCTTCTACGCATTGTCGATGGGTTTCATCGGCACGGAAGCTTCCATTGCCTTCCAGGATTTCGTTAAGAACTACGAGACAGTGGTCAGCGCCGAGGACATCCTCGATGGTAAGGTCAAGCTCGCAGATTTGGAAGACGCTAACGCCGGTACAATCAACGGATTGATCGACAAGCTGGCTGCTCACTGTAAGGACAATGAGTGGACGGTGACCCAAGCTAAGCGGGTTGCAACAGTCGGTAAGGGACTCGGCGGTGAGATGATGGTCCACCTCTGGAACAAGTTGTCCGGTACGGCCATGCTGAAGAACATCCAGAAGGTTCACAAGCTGATGGGTGCGGAGGTCGTCAAGGTTGTCCAGACCAGCCGTGGTCTCGCCAAGAGCTAGAGACCCGCTGGTGGGGAAGCGGCGGTCAGGGGTGATCTGTCGCTTCCCCTTTTCCTGGGCGGTTCAAAATAAACCGGGGAAACTGTGAAATTCACCTCAGAATATGGTATAATAGTTATATAAGGTAAGGAGTTAAGCAATGGCTAACAAAAACGAAAATACTTCAACTGATCTCGGCAACGAGCGCTATAGCGCGACGGACGCCGAAGCTGCTGCATTTGATCTCAACCCTTACTTGGTAGAGCTGATGTGGTCGGAACCTTTCTACGCACGGATCCTCCGGGGCATCACCAAGAAGCGCACTGAGCAGATTGGTACTGCCGGCGTGATGGTCAAGGACGGCGACGTAACCTACCTCTACAACCCGCGATTCGCTGCCTCACTGGTGAAGGACGAGGGCCCAAAGAAGATTAAGGGACTCAACATGCATGAGTGCCTCCACTTGGTTTATGCGCACTGTTCAGAGCGTAAGCTGACTCCCCACCTCATTTGGAACTACGCCACGGACTGCGCAATCAACAGCGTTATTCCGCGGGAGCTACTCCCTGACTGCGGTATTATTCCCGGTGAAGGGTTCACTCCTTTGACGGATGAGCAAATTGAGAAGATGGGTGAGGAACGCGCTGCACGCTACCAGCGAATGAGCGACTTCATTGAAGCACTCCCGAAGGGACTGTGCTCTGAAGAGTACTTCGCACTGTTCATGCAGAATGACGACTTTACTAACCAGCCAGAAGAAGGCCAGCCTGGAGAGGGCGGCGAAGGTGGAGAGCCTGGAGAGGGCGACGGTCCATTCGGTCCCGGGACCATGGACGATCACGGCGGCTGGGGAGAAGATATTAACGACCAGGATAGAGAAATCATCCGCGGTAAGATGAAGCAAGTCCTCGCTGAAGCAGTTAAGGAATGCGATTCTAAGGGTAGCTGGGGAAGCGTTCCTGCAGAGACCCGTGCAGAGATTCGGGCGATGATCTCCTCAGAGATCCCCTGGCAGTCCGTACTGAAGAAGTTCCTCGGCTTCACCCGCCGATCGAACCGGGCGACCTCCCGCATGCGGCTGAACAAGAAGTATCCCGGAGTGCACAGCGGTTACAAGCGGGGTTACACCTCTTCGGTCGGCGTCTACATCGATCAGTCTGGGTCAGTAGGCAACAACGAGTTGGAGCTCCTCTTCGGAGAGCTCACCAATCTCGCCAAGCGGACCGGCTTCATCACCTACCACTTCGATACCGACGTCGACGAAGACAGCCGTACCGAATGGAAGAAGGGTAAGATCCCTGCACCGCATCGTACTCGCTGCGGCGGAACATGCTTTACTGCTCCTTCGGTTCACGCTAACAAGCGTCGCAAGGAGTTCGATGGTTACCTCATCCTCACGGATGGTTACGCTCCCGATCCCGGTCCTTCGAGGCTGCGACGCGGTTGGATCATTACTCCCGATGGTCAGTCCCAAGACTGGATGCGGCGCGGTAACGACTTCGTCATCGAGATGAAGTGGCCAGCCGATCGCGAAGAAGAGGCTGCCGCATAGGAGACCCGCCCTGGATACACTGTTCGCGCTGACAATTGTTAAATGCATGTAATCAGCCGTCTGGAGCCGATTTCGGCTAGGTATCGTGGGTGCTTTCTATTCCTGTTAAGAGACTGTAAAACAATTGTAAAGTAACACACCGAAACACCGAAACAAGGAGATGTTTCACGTGGAGAACATGACCTCAGACAACCTCTACATCTGCATGCTGGCGATGCTCAAGATCGCGTACAACTTCTGGCCCTGCATCGCGTTCGTCATCGGCTACGCAGTCTGGGAGACTGTCACAACTCGGCAAGTTCCCGCTCGTGTGCGGCTAAAATCTAGAAATGCTAACTACTCCGATAGAGACAGGTGAAGCTATACAGTCAGCTAGCACTACAGCTACCCAACAAGGGGCCCCTCGACCCAGGCCCATTGGGGCCCCAACAACAGCCCCCTCAGAGCCCCTATTGGGGCCCCATCGAAGGCCCCCATTTTTGTGCTCGAGAGGCCCCCACTCAGCCCCCACTGCAGGCTCATTCGGGCCTTGTCGGCGGGCGGTAGGCCTAAGGCAGCGCATTTTTTTTCCAGAAACTTTTTCAAACCGAAACCCCTTTTTACTCGACGGCAGTTAAAAATAGAAACAGCCCAACTTCAAAATTTTTTCCCGAGAGATTTTCGGGATAGGAGACAACATGTCACTAGAAGTCAAGACCGGTGACCTCGTCAAGCTCATCGGACCGACAGATCCTACAGAGAATAGCTTTGGGGTGACCTTTGGTACGGTGATCGAAATGCACACATTCAAGCCCGTCACGAACGAGGGGGACGTCCCTCACATGTGGGCCACGGTAATGATGTACACCGGCGGACTGGGTCAGTTCACCGAGGAGATTCACGTCAGCCGGCTTGAAGTTGTCTTCCCAGTAGATAAACTGTGAAAATCCAGGTGGGTGATCTCGTGGTGAATGCTCACCACACACCCGAAAGCCGGTATTACACCGGGATCGGCCTGGCTGTCGAGTGGTACGACTCCGTCAACGACATCATGTACGTGGTGTGGCTGGACCCGCATGTGGACGATAACCCGATACACGCTAGCCGACTCACCGTTATCGCACGCCCCGAGGAACATAGTGCGGGGAAATCGTGAAAAATCACCCATTTTATGATATAATAGAACTATAGGATAGGGAAAGGGCGAAGACCCCTCCTCAACTAGTCCGAGGCGTATGGCCCGGACCACACACCTGGAAGGAGATACCCAGTATGACACGCGAAAAGATGGATTGGTTGGTTTTGACAGAAGAGGACGCCGACCGACGACGGTCCGCATTGCGGACTCTTCTCACCGAGTTTGATGTTCCAGTAATGCGTTTGGATTTTACCCGGCGAAATCTGGAGTGGCTGCGTCGTAATGTCGGCATTAATAACGCCGATAACCCCATGCTCCAGACCGCAGTAGATTTGGTAGTTTGGCTGATTAGATGGGAGACACGGCATTAAATGCGGGATAAACGAAAATTGCCAATCCCTACTGTCAGCCCCGTAAGGTCCTCTACACCAGAGGAAGGTGGTAATAGGTCACCCACACGTGGAGGGACTCAGCCGGCTTCTATGGGTTCGGAACCGGGCACAGTGGAGGTACCTGTAGGTGCTCTGGTTCGGTATCTTGGCACACATCGTCGGGTTACTTTTGACGACTGGCAGTCTGACCATGCGATCGTATTCGATCGAGATTTATTCCACCGCGAGGTGGTCGGCGGTCCCCAGCCTAATCCAGATGTCTGGCCCCTGCGTGTGGAGATGCTTTGCATCCAGTGGCTGCAGGAGTCGGGTTATTATGTCGACGACCGGTGGAAGCCACGTGTGTGGGTAGAGCAGGACGGAGCTTTCCGGTGCCGCGAAGGTTGGAGAGAAGGTCGGGGTCCAGTGTGGGTTATGGAGCGTGCTGGTACTGGGACTGGCAAAATTCTGTGGGAGGTTATCGAGTAACACGCGTATCTCTCGTATTTCCTCGGTCGAAAGGCTTTGAGTGGTATGCGGGTCATGCCCACAAAGCCGTTTAAATAGTTTAAGGAGCAAAAATGGAAAATGAAAATATTATGATTACACCATCTTATGTCGGACCATTGGCTGCCGCCGAAGATTCGGCAGACAAGTTCGTTTCTGGAATGATTTATTGTGGACTGCTAGAGAAGCTGCTAGAGCAGCAGCAGATTGTTAACGAGATCCTTGCTAGAACAGAGCGCTCTAGCAACCATTCCGAAGCGATTGCTACAAACGAAGATTTGGAAAAAGTTTGGTTTGGACTGGGTCGCACTCTAGGGATTGAATGCTAGTAGTGAACCCGGGGTCCCTGGGCCCCCTCGAAAAAAACACCGCTGCGCGGTGTATATGATATTACGGCTCTCTCATGGAGGCTCTCGATGAATCACTTAAAGAAAGTATTAGTTTGGAGAGCTATCTCGGTCGTTATAACGCTCGTTATAACATGGGGATGGTCGGGAAGTATAGCATCTGCTACTGGTTTAACGATCACACTTCACACAGTGATGCTTCTGGTACATTGGGTATTTGAAGACTGGTGGCTTAAAATATCTGTTAATAAAATTTTAGCCCCGTCGAAAAAACGGCCTGACGGCCGATTGGATTGGAGCGATGATGAAAAAGAGTGGCGCCCCGGCAAGTGGTGATTTGGTAAAAATTCGACAGGGTAGTGGTTATGCAGACTGGTCTGGATATCCTGAAGGGCCCTATTTAGTAGTAAATGAAAGAGGGATTGAAGTTCAGCTTCTTTTGTTTATGCATGGAGGCTCTCCAATATGGGTTAGAAGAGACTGCTTAGATATAGTCTCTACAGCTTAAGTGGCGTTTAAACCTCTTTTTAATATTTCTAGTTAATGTGAGAAACCTAGTTTATGCGGGGTTTCTGTGAAAAACTGCTCTCAGTATGGTATAATAGTACTATAGGGTAAAGGAAGCACAGTGAGCTACAAGCCTGGCGACATCGTTTTTTCAAAGAATAAGTATGCTGATCCGCCTACGGCTGTCATGTTTGCCGGTCCGATCTTGGTGACCAAGGTCCACAACGACCGGCTCATCGACATCTGTTTTCTGAACAACTCACATACTGATAAACCACAAGGGCTTGGATGTACTTACATAGAAGATTATATGTCAATGAACGAAGTGCCCGACGAGTGGCGGGACATCCTGCCCTTCTGGGTGACTCGAGCAATCTGTTCTACTGACCCAAATCTGGCCATGACTTATGAAGCTGGTCAGGCTGCGCCGAGTGAACTCGAAAGGCTGGGACTAGCATGAACATTCGGACTTCTGTACTAGACGGAGAGACCCTCGTGGTAGAGATTGAGCCTAATGATGAGGGAGAAGTTGTCGATCTGATGGACGCTCGAGAAAATGGCTTCGCGCTCTTTGGCGAAGGTATGCCGATTTCGATAGCTGTAGTAGACGGAAGGCTTTTCAAGAACTCCTGGTTTACTGCAGACCACTTGCTAGCGATCGAAGCTCATGAGCTTGGTCACATCCTAACAGAGTCGATCGAAGAACCCGTTGCCGAACGCAAGGGAATCAAACTTCTAGAGGCCGCCGGATATACCGTTGCGGCCGAAATTTTGAAAGAACGAGGTATCGCATGAAGACCGGTGATTTGGTACACAACGTTCCGCACGATAAGTACGGAGTGATTGTTGAAGAGCTTACTCCCATTCACACAGACCGTAAAGATGAAGTGGCTGAGCGCCGCTTTGAAGTGCTTTACAACGAGGGTCGCCTTATTCTGACAGGTTCAACATTTCTTAAGAAGATTGAGGAGGCTGTATGAAAGTCGGTGATCTAGTAAAAATGAAGTATGAAATGTTTTGGCATCTTAAAAGCAATCCCCGCATCGACTACACCGAAGACGTCGCCACAGTAATCACATGCGGCTCTCACATCATGGAAATTATGTGGCCAGACGAAAGAATTGAACAGCGGGATAAAGACATTTTTGAGGTTGTAAATGAAATCAGGTGATGTAGTGCTACATAAGAGTTGGGGTGATACTCCAGTTTTACTCTTGTCAAAACACGAGATGGATGAGCCTCCACGCATATACTGGGAAGTTCTGGTAGATGGAGATTTAGAGCTTATTAAAGACAGCGAGATCAAGAAAGATAATGAAAGTCGGTGACTTAGTAAAAGTGAAGACAAAGTTTCACAGCGCAAAGCTCGGCACTATCATTGATGCTTGGGATAAAGAAGCTTCAAATATAGCTTGGGTAGTTTGGATTCCTAACCACTGGACGTCTTCAACAATTGTTCCCGAGTCGGACATGGAGCTGGTAGTATGATGAAAGTCGGTGATCTGATTTTTTGTCGTGGACAGTTTTGGGGAATCATTCTTGACATGTCCAGTGATGCAAGATGGACAAAAGCTATTCCTGAATGGATTCAAGTTTTTTGGAACACAGGATTGACGACGTGGGAAGAAGTTGAACCCTCTTTTGATGATCCAGAAGTTATGCGAGTGATAAAATGAAAATCGGTGATATCGTTCAGCAAGGAGACAGAATCATGAAAATGAAAGGACGGTCTCCAAGCAACGCACTCGGGGTGATTGTTGAAATTAACGATCTTGGCTTTCCTACAAAATTGAGCCATTGGGAGAAATTTCTTGGTCGATCTGTAACTGTTTTATGGGAAAGTGGAAAGTTAACGGAAAATATGGCGGAGAATTCTCTGGATATTATTGAACGCGCAGATACTGATTTTTAATTTTATGTGGGGCTTAACAATATTTTGGGCATTCGTTGTACTATGCCTCTGGACTAGATTAGAATTAAAAGACAGAATAAAATATGGTGTAGGAAAACCTTACGAACTCATAGATCTCCAAGAAGAGAGACGTAAAAGAGAAAAAAGAAATGAAGATCGGTGATTTAGTTCAGTACAGAGAATGGCAAGAAGGCGATGATATGGTGGGTACTGTCCCCATCGAACGAAGAGGGTGGGGCGAAACTGGACTAGTAGTCGAAATAGGCGAATGGAAAGTTGGTAAGGAAAAATTTCCAAAAGAAGGAATACTGTTTTTGAATGAACGCGGGCAATTTATCGAAGCTTGGAGAAGTGATTTAAGTGTTATCAGTAAAAACAAAAATAAAAGAAACAGCCAAGGATGCACTGATTATTGGAGTGTCACTAGCAGTATTAGTGCTTGTTAGCTACGACAGTTTTATTAGAAAGAGAAATCGTTCTTATCGTCGTCCCATAGATTTTTAAAAAACTTGGGGGTTTCTGTGAAATAGTGCTGTCAGTATGGTATAATAGTACTATAAGGTAAACTAAATAGTTCCTTTCTATTCACCCCTGGAGAAAACATGACGAAGATCGCCAAAGGCTCTCTCGTTCGACTTAATAAGAACATCTGCTTTACCACTCGCAACGGTGGAATGCGGAAGTATCCCATGACTAACGGCCACAACGACGATGCGAGGATTGTTGAATCTCATCGGCCGGTGACTGCTGAAGAGACCGCCGCATGGTACGACTCCGACGCGTCAAAGGGAATGAATTCAGCTGGTGAAAGCAAGCTTCCGCCGCAGTCGGTCTATATCCCCATCCACCAGGACAGGGTCTACACCGTACTCCGTGCACGATGCCGGGTCCGCCTGGGCTGGGGTAACCCGACCCCTGGACTAGCAATGATCCTCTGCACCGAGACGGGTGAAGAGACTTACGTCAAGCGCGATCTTCTGGAGGTTGTGTAAACATGGAAAATCCTCTCACTATTTTTCTCTTTATTTTCGCCTTCATTGGCCTTGGGATTCTCCTGAGCCAGCTGGGCGAGATTCTCTATGGCATGTGGTCTAATTGGAAGAACAATGAACATCGGTGACAAGTGCAAATACAAGTCTCATATCGACGTTGATGGGCGGTGGGTATATAACACTGGAATCATCGTGAAAATAGTTGGACCATATAGCGCAAAGGTATACACAATTGTAGGCTCAGGGTTTGCTACTGGGGAGCTAGTAACAAAGACCAGCCACTATATTAGGAAGGAAAAGTACATTTAATGGGAACTCATGCAGTATTGGGAGTTAAGTTCCCAGATAAAACTATTGATGCGTGCTATGTTCATTTTGACGGTGACAGCATGCGAGGTCGGATTGAGAATTTTCTCTCAGAAAAAACGACCACATGCTTGTCGATGGCTATCGTTGAAGCGCAGGCAAAGGGCGGAATGAGAAGTTTCTACTGTCCAGACTATGATACCAGCATTCCAACGACAGAATTTAGTGATGGCAATGAATCATATGTCATTGACGAAACAAATTTTTATGACGATCACTTTGGTGCCCACTATTGGTACTTGGTAGATTATAACACAGGAAAGATTGAAAAGAGGAGTAATTGAAATGAGTAACAGTTTGCATCCAGGCGTAACGTTTTATGAAGACGACCGAGAAAAGGGTCCGTTCAAGATTCGTATCGGGGGCACAAGCGAATTTGTGTCAGAAATCGACCCGGACTTTAAGCTCGCATGGCCCCCAGGAAAGGTCGAAGTAGTCTATGGCTGGGAGAACTCGAAGGCTTTGGTATATGATACTATGGAAGCTGCTCTTGAAGCAGCAGACCAAGTATGGGACATCGAGGGTTTTCACACTTCAGTTGAAGTCATTAATTTTTAAATAGAAGGGAATTTTATAATGTCATTGCTTACAACGGCAGCTCGAGAATCTGATGGTGGAAAGACTGAGGTCACCATTGCAGATGGTAAGATTTATATTGATATTTTTCGAGGCCAGCACCACATCTTTCAGTATCAGTATGAAGCGAAGGACTTGGTCGACAAGAATATCGATCGAGTTCTGATGTCTGATGGATTTTGTTGGTCTGATTTCAAAAAGGTGATCGGTGCAGGTCGGTGATATAATAACAATGGTGCATAAAGCTGGAAAAACGCACGCGCTTATCGTGCACATCCAGCCCCGAGGCTTTAAAGCTTTGAGAGTTGCGACAGTCATTCCCTTTGGAGAAGCAAGGCTGACGACGTGGCCACTCGATAGTCACTATCAAATTGAGGTATCGCATGGAACCAGGTGATTTACTAAGACGCAAGAAACCAAAAGATACTAAAGAATTAGCTGCAGCCACCAGGGCTGGAGAACTAGCGCTGTTCCTTAACCACTACATCTCAGTTAATCAAGTCACTGGTAGAGAATATAAGTGTGCTGAAATTATGTGGCTCTCTGACAAAACGTTTACAACAGCATCATATAACATCTTCGAGGTAATCAATGAAAGTAGGTGACTTAGTAAAAACTAGACTTCTTCCCCGGTCACGAGCTGGAGAAGGAAAACTGGGATTCATAATTGAAGTCGAATATCCAGCTGTTAAATCTGGATATCCAGACTATCGAACACCCACGGCGGTGTTAGTTCATTTTTCTGAACCCCAACTAGTTGGCGAGCGAGGAGAGCCCAGGCGTCAGCAGTGGTTTCATAAAAATGAATTGGAGTTGGTAAGTGCACCCTAGCGAAATAAAAATTGGAGACCTTATTACTACTGAGTACGGGCTCGCGCACGTGATGAAATTTTTTGCGCCTGCTTTTATTGGCTGCGTGGTTGTTACGCCTACTGGGCGAGACAAAGTGGAACAGGGAGAATGGATATATTTACGCGGTTTAGATTTAGAGCGAGCTAAACCTGTAACTGAAAATGATACTTATCTGAAACCTAGTGGAGAAAAAAGTGCGCACGATGGAATACGAAAGCTTTTTGATGCTGATAAGAGAAACGATCTCTGAAGCTAAAAAGACTCAAGATAAAAGGCTGCATACATTTACAAACAGTATAACACGCAGCATCATGTCGCTGTACTCTAAGCGAACTAGCGACTTACCATTTTCTCAATTAAGCAAGGATGACTTGGGCGTGCCCCCCAGCACTCGAGGAAATGAATTCTATGAACTTGAAGCCGGCGTGTTTCCCCTTGCTTTTGATCCAGACTCTATCGATTATGAAATATATGAAGAGGGAATCGATCCGTTTATTACTGTTGTTGTAGAGATACATAAAAACGCAAAGAAATTTAATGTATCGGCTTCTGATAAAAGTGTTACGGGTTCTTCCGACTTAGGTATTCACATTGCAATAGAAACTCCTAGAAATTTTTCTAAGAAAAAGTATGGAATGCTAAGAGATGAAATCGCAAATTCGGTAAGACACGAGCTAGAGCATGTTACTCAAGGTGATATTAGCGACCAGCCCGGGAGAGCTTATGCGAGAGGTGCAAAATACTATGAGTTTTTAAACGGCCCCGAAGATGTTACATCTCCTCAAGCGAAGTACTTGCTGCGGCCCGCAGAAATCCCAGCTCACGTGAGAGGGTATGCTCAAAACTCTAAAAATCTTCAGTCTTTAACTGCTCATATTACTGATTTGTTAAGCGGGTACGTTATTAAAGGAATAATCCAAGAAAAAGAGAAAAAAATTATTTTAAGTACGTGGATTGATTGGACAAAAAGTCATATTCATAGAAAAGGTTTCTAAAAAACAGAATTGCCTCCTATTTAATAAAGGAGGCAATTGGTGAAATGGCTGGATACAGATGGTGCTCAGAAGAGTCTATTATCTGGAATAGTCTGTTTTAATTTATTAGACATAATATTCACTGTTGTTATGATTCATTTAGGATTTGCTGTTGAGGCAAATCCTTTTATGCTAGATCTTTTAGAAAAAAGTGAGATGTTTTTTGCTCTTATTAAATTATCTCTAGTTTCTCTTTGCGTGTTTCTTTTGTGGAGATTAAGAGAATATAGAATTTCTAGAGTAGCAGCTCTTTTTTGTTTCCTTACATATGCGTGCTTAATGGGCTATCACATATTCGGAATAATAGTTTCTCTACAGTTATCTCTTTCTGGTTATATGTAGTTTAAATCGATAGGAACACAAATGTCTAAAAAAAGAAAAAGCCAAGAGCGCCATTTAAGAATGCTTATTAGAGAAGCATGTATACAAGAATCTCACGGTAATATGCCCTGCCCTATTGAGACTGCAGAAAAACTAAAAGCTTCTGGTGCTCAGCCAGACGAAGTAATGGCTTGGGTTGGAGAGCTCATGGATGTTTATAGAGGGGCTCCAACCGAGCAACTATCAAAAGAAATGATTCCAGCTCCAAACCCTTTATCAATAGTGGCAGTAGAAAGATATAGACGAAAAGGTGCATCTGCTGGGCTAAGCAGATCAACTTTAAGAAAAGGCTCGATGATCTTGGGCGCTGGATTTGAATAATAGATTCAGATCTTGATCAAAAATGCTCCCCCTAGAATACATATTAGTAGAGGCGCGTGTATTCTAAGGGGAGCGGATGGAAATACAATATTTGTCGGGCGACTTAATTTTGCTTTCCAAAGTTGAAGGCCATGTAGCCGCAATATTGACCAACGGTCAGGGCGGCCCAGGCCTGTTAATTTGTTCTGAAATCTCCAAAGTAATTAATACTCATAAGTCTATTGAAATGTACAAAGTTTTAATCAATGGTAAAATATCTCATATAACAAAAGATAGAATTATCAAAATTTTAAGTCGAGCTAAAAATGTATTTTTGGAAGAATAAATTTATCCCTAAAGAATTACAACAGCACATCGAAAAAACGCTTGCAAGAGTAAGAAGCAATCGGCTGCCCTCTGTGGCGAGTGAAGAAGTGAAAGAATTTTTTAAAAATACAGAAACTATTCTTTCTTCTTCAGTGCCCCCAGATACTAATAAATAGCATAAACCAGGCATACTGCCGGTATCCCCTTTTCCTTTTAATATATTTACAGTTAAATAGTATTTAGAAAAGGTGTCGGCGTGAGTTCTCTTATTCGCTCTTATATTAAAGAAATATTAAATGAGTCTGTTGAATTTCGAACTCTTGATTCTCCCCTCACGTATGCTCGAGCAGGAAATGTGAAACGCATAGCCCTTTGCGACACTTCAGTTAAAGAACCCAATATACGCCCAGACGGCAAACCACAGCGAGATGCATACTTTAACGAATACCAAGAGACGGAGCGCTACGGCGTCTCAGGTAGAAGGTTAAAGAAACCGAGAAAAGGAAAGCTAGTGCCGGGAGTATCTGACGATTGTGTAATAGGGTTTTTAGACTACCACAGCCAAGGCAAGGCAAGCGGTGGTACCCAAATGTGGTACATTGATTATATGAAGACTCGTGGTGATAAAGGTGGCCAAGGGACTGCTAGCAAGCTGATTGATGAATTTTATAACACTGTTGCTCAACCAGGCGATCATGTTCATTTTGGAAAAATGATGAGAAAAGAGATTGGCCACCTTAAAGATAAGATGGCAGAGAAGCACCCTGAAGTTACTACCATAGGAGCAAAGTATTTCTAATGGAACTTATTCGTGAATATATAAAAGAAGCTCTAGAAATGCCCCTTGAAATTCAGCCAGAATCTCAAATTTTTTGTGATATGGACGGTGTATTAGTTCACTTTGAGTCTGCCGTAATTAGTCTTGTCAATCAAATTTTAGATACCGGAGAAATTCCAGGAGTACCCTCGACAAAAGGGCATCGTAAAAGATTAGGGTGGCTAAGAAGAGAATTAGGCTCTGATTGGAGAGCTACAAATCGACCTGATCTGGATATTAAACCGGTTAGGAACATGATGTTCAGCGCCATCGGCCAGAACCCTGGGCCCGTATTTGCAACTATGCCTCCGTGGCCCGACGCTTTAAATGTTTTGTGGCCTTATATAACATCCACAGGACACACCGTCAATATACTCAGCGCCCCAATAAGGGCTAGAATGGGCGCCCCTACAACAGCTGGGGAAGGTAAAAGAGCGTGGATAAAAAAATGGCTTAAGCCAGCCCCGGCAGATATTATTATTACTTCTGCGGTAACTAAAGTAGAATATGCTATAGCGGGTGATGTTCCAAATATATTGATAGATGATAGAGTTTCGACGGTTGATGCGTGGAATGCAGCAGGGGGAATTGGTATTTTGCATGTCCCTGGTGGAAGCTCAGTTACGATTAAGAAGCTTAAAGAGTACGGACTATGAAAGCTAACGGAGACTGTTACGAAGCGGCGGGTCGATACATGATGGAAGAGTGCACTTTTGGTAATGACGACTGTGATCTGGTACTAGTGCACGGAGAAGTGATGGGCCAAGGGCCGGTTGCCGGTATTCCATTCGGACATGCTTGGGTGGAAAAAGATGGCAGCGTTATCGACAAATCAAACGGTAGAGATATGCAACTACCAGCAGTTTTATATTATGCGGTCGGACAAATCGATTATCTGGACAATGTTGTTAAGTACCCTTGGTCTGAAGCACGCAAAAAGATATTAGACTATGAGCATTGGGGCCCGTGGGATCTTGAAACATCGAGTGGGTATTAATATGAAAAGAAAACCACAAATATTTACTACAATTAACGCGCAAGATGTTCCAGTAAATCCCACTGTTCTTGTCGCGCTAGAGCAAGAAGAGCTAGTTGAATCTTTAGTCCGTGAATACGCTAGAAAGCTTTTAAGCGAGCAAGACGTTCTGGCCCAAGGCATGTGTTTTCCCTTTGCATACCAGAAAGCTGAGAAATGGTTTGAGCAGCATTATACTCCGCCATCAGACCCAGACAGCTACGGTAAGAAGCATCCGGACCTGAATGACAAGAGCAAATTCAAGGTTGTTCATGGTACTGTGACAGACAAGTGGAAGACTCCAGTCAAGCCGGTTGTTCATGGATGGGTTGAGATGGGCGACTTGGTGTTCGATGACCAGACCCAGCACACCAAGCCTGGGGGCGTTAATAAAGAATTCTATTACGAGATGTTCCAGCCCGAAGTCTATAAGGAGTTTACCGCCGAAGAGGCCGTAAACAATTGCATCATGAAGGGTGGTGAGGGTCCGTGGGACGATGCCCTCTATGCAATGATGCAAGATCGTGATGCTTGGATGAATGAAGCAGCTGAACCCGCTGACGTTCCAGTGAGGCAGTCGTTTGATATTCCTATCCCCAAAGACCTACAAGATATTCATTCCCGTATGAAGTATGCAGGGAGAGAATTATATCTAGTGGGCGGCGCAGTTAGAGATGCTCTCATGGGCCAGAGCCCCAAAGATTATGATGTAGCAACGAATGCTAGCCCAGAAGAAGTAATTAAAATCTTACAGAAAGACTCTAAGCTTAAATTAGATTTAACTGGTAAGAGCTTCGGTGTTGTTAGAGTAAAGACTCCGGACGGCAGTGAATACGAAATAGCAACATTTAGAGAAGATATTGGAAAAGGTAAAAATACATCAGTAAAATTTTCTACTATCGAAAACGATGTTAGAAGACGAGATCTGACGATCAATGCTCTGTTTTATGAGATGGACTCTGGCGAAGTTGTAGATTACGTTGGCGGCATAAAAGATATTGAAGATGGAATTATTCGAGCGGTAGGTGAACCTGGACAGCGATTCGACGAAGACCGTATAAGAATTCTTCGAGCAGCTAGATTTGCAGGAAGGATGGGATCGAATCTAGACGCTGCAACAAAACAAGCTATTTTAGAAGATAATGCGCTGATAGACACTGAGACTGGAGCTCCTATCCCAGGAGACAGAATTACAGAAGAATTCATTAAGGGAATAAAATCAGCACAAGACGTTAGTCATTTTTTATCTCTAATTCAGGAGCTGGAACTGTTCGATCAGATTTTACCTGGATTAGATGTTGAGCTGTCAGAATTTGGATCTCAAGATCATATTGCTCAAATAGCTGCAATTCTTAAAAATAACCCTTCAGATCTTGTTGTTCCATCTTTACAACGCATGCGGTACTCTAATAATGAGATAAAAACTATCAGTTTTCTCATAAGGATAATTAATCTAAATCAAGAAACAGCAGCAAAACTTAAGAAGGATTTTAATCGTTTAAATCTAAATCCAGATCACCTCGAAAATTTTGCTGAAATAACTGGCACGCCATCAGAAGCAAAGGTTCGGGGGTTTCTAGGGTTTGCTGCTGCCCCCCTCGCAGGAGATCCTAAGGAACTTATGGCTCAAGGTTTAAAGGGCCCTGAAATAGGACAAGCCATGGCTAATGCAGAAGCTGAAGCATATTTAGAATTTATTGGTGAAGTCCGAAAATATGTAAGACAAATTTTAAGGTCAAGTTAAAATGTACGAACACCCAAGCCAGCTGAAGACTGTAGGAGAAATTCTAGATCTCATTCAACAGCTTCAAGACGAAAAAGATTCTGCTGGCATAACTACGCGTGCTAAAAATGTTGGGATCGAATTTATCAAAATTGCAATGGGAGAAATTCCAATTGTGGGTGGAGCGCTGGGAGCTGCTGACGGTTTGTTCGCGATGTACCAAGCAGGAAAGAATGAAGAGCACACCTGGGCTGAGCTAGAAGAGTATCCTATTCTTGCTCGAATGAAGATGCATCCGGATGTTGCAAAGCATTTAGATCCAATAACATTAAGAGAAATAGACAAAGCTTACCAGCAGTATCTATCCACTCTTGGACGCGAGACGCGCGTAACAGATATTAAAGACGTTGATGTATTTGCTAGAGACTGGATTATGGCCGATACAAGCGGTAATTTAAATGTCGAACTTCTCAGAGAATATGTTCGAGTATTATTACGCGAAGCTAATGAATATAAGTGGTCAGTAGCTAGCAAAAAGAATATGCTCTTAGATAAAGAAGGGATGGAGCAAAAAGACAAAGACAACCAAGAAGAGTTTCTCAAATCTATGAGCCTCATGGAAGCTGCTCGCGGGCCTGCTGATTTGGGAGACATGAAAATATATGTTTCTCGTGACCAGGGAGATATTGAACTTTGGCTGGTAGACGAGCTAGAAATAGAATCTGCAAAAAATCAATGGAAGCGGCTTGATTTAGGTAGTATAATGAACCGAGCATCAGTAGGAATATTTTCTGCGGTGCCAGCAGACGACAACTGCCTTAACGGATACACAGTAACTTGGGCGCATGTTGATGATGAATATAAGGGCTGGGGCCCGATGTTATATGATTTAGCTATGGAAATTGCTACTTCTGAAGGTAGTGGCCTTTTATCTGATAGAAAGAATGTTTCTGCTGAAGCAGCAAGAGTTTGGAAACATTATGCTAGCAATCGTGGAGATGTGGAAACTGAGCAGCTAGACGATTGGGATGGAAATCTCACTCCAGAAAATGACTTAGATGATTGTGACGATGAGATTGTTTATATGGGTCAAGGATTAGACTCTGGAAATTTTTGGGATCCAGAAAACGAAGAGACGCCATGGGATCCATACGGTAAAGAAATATTATTGCAAAGTCCGCTGGCTAAGTTATACAAGTCTAATGGTACTCCTACGTTGAACATGCTGAAAGACATGGATAAATTGGAGATGCTGTGAATTTAATTAGAGAATACATAAAGGAATTGCTCATAGAGCAGCAAGTAAAATTTTCTGGCATCCTTAAAATCATGCCATCTTCAGAAGTAATAGCTCAAATCGGTAGTCTTATCCAACAATTACCTTTAGAAGCTGTGCCACTACCCGCAGATAAGTGGCACATAACGCTAGTGCACCAGGGCATATTAAAACCATTTAAAAAAGAGTTGAAGAGATTAGACAAAGAAGGAATGCTCCCTCCGCCTCCTAGAGTTATTATTAACCCGCAAGTTGATCACCGGATAGGTATTGCTCCTGGTCTAGAAATGGAAAGACAGTCTTGGGTCGTGTGGATTGAAAACCAGGCTGACATGACAGCGTATGTTAATGAAGTTATGGAGCTTGTTGGCGGGCCTCATAACCCTGAACTAACTCGCATTTTTCATATTAGTATTGCTAATCTGACTGGCAACCCAGGAGATTCAGTGAGATGAATCTTCTTCGTGCATATGTAAAAGAGACATTAATTATCGAGTCTCAAGAAGAACCAGACATGATTCGTTATGTCGATGAGCTCGAAGATCTCATTTTCACTTTTATTTTTACTCAAAGCACATTTGATCATCTCCAATCATTAGAACCAGGTATGGAAGTCACTACTGTATTAGAAACAAATTTATTCGATGAATTTGAAAACATTAATGAGATTCACCTTGGAATCGCTGTTAACGATGACGGCGCTGCAGGAGTAGACGCAGCTTATTTGTGTGACACCAAAGACAGATCAACGTCAAACTTAGTGCTAACTTTAGATTTACCCAGAAATTATCCTGAAATTGAAGAGTTTCAAGATTGGCTTTCAGCAGAATTGGCCGATGCTCTCTCCCATGAAATTCAACACAGCTGTGACACCACTGAAATGTTAAGCAGCGAAGATTGTGTTGAAGGAGAAGCCAAGTGGGAAAGCGTTGAAAATATTGAAAGATACTATGCGTGCGACGCTGAAGCACGGGGACATGTAGCCGGTATTCTTGGGAGGGCTAGGAGGACAGGCCAGGATCCAGAAGACCTGTTAGACATCGATATGGAAACTATTTTGAGAAAGGGAGCTTCTAAGGGCTTCACTCAAGAAGAACTAATTCCAGTGGTTCAGCATATTTATAGTAAATGGCTGGAAAGGCTAGAGAGCTTAAGATGAAATTCCTCCGCGAATACATAAGAGAACTATTGGTAGAGCGAGATAATTCAGCCGGTCCAGGTTTCAAAAACATCTTTCGCGGAATGAAGATTGATATGCCGACTGCAAACTTAGCTTCACAGATAAGAAAGATAGCTAGGAATAAACCATCTGGATTAAGTGAACGTGAGGCTGGCTCGTTTATAATGGCTCAACTGAAAAATGACGAAATTGGTGAGTCGTGGACAACAAATATGGATGTTGCATCCAGTTTCGCTGACGTGTGGAGCGCAACTAATCGAGGTAAAACTCTTCATGTAATGTTTTGGGGGAAGATCCCAAATGATTTTGGCTATGATCCGACAACAACTGGCGACGAGCCGTGGATGTTTGAAGATGAGAGTGAAGTAAGGATTCCGAAAGGCGAAGAAATAGAGATAACCTCTGTTAATGTCTTTATCGCTGATAAGCAGTCCGGTAAAAATGCATTCAAGTTCAGGCCAGTCGCTTATACTTTGGGTAAGGTGAAGGCATGAAGCTTCTACAAGAATATATTAGAATTTTGCTTGAGCAAGCTGATACTCCCAAAGTTATTTTCATGGCTGGCGGCCCAGGGTCTGGAAAGTCTACAGTTATCCGAGCGCTGGGCTTGGCTGATAGATTAGAAGTAATTAACCCAGATGATCAATACGAAGAAACTTTAAGAGCAGAAGGGATTCCTTCAGATAGAGCTGCTCTTCTTGATGAATATAAACCTTTGAAAGATCAGTATACTGCTGCACAAGAGGCTGGTGATGAAGATACAGTTGCATCACTAGAGCCCGAGTACTTTCGTCTGAGGAACTTGCTAAGTAGAAATATGGTTCTATTCAACCAGGCTAGAAAGGGGGCTAAGCAAGCCCAGTCTGATCACATGGCTGCCGGTGAAGAATTCTTAGTAGATGGTACGGGCGGAAACTACAACGAGATTGCTAAGCAGGTAGAAAAGCTTGAAAGCGCTGGATATGATGTTGGAATGATTTTTATTGATGTTCCCGTAGAAACTTCTGTAGCTAGAGATTTTACTAGGGGCGAACAGGGCGGAAGAAGACTTGGCGCAAAATCTGTAGAAAGATCTTGGGCTGCTGTTGACTCTAACAAGCCTCTTTATGAAGAACTTTTCGGAGATGATTTCTTTTATGTTGACGCTTCCGAAGAAGCCTTTGAAGATTCTATAGATTTAATTTCAGCAGAAGTTTCAAGGTTTTTATCGTGAAACATTTACGGCAATACATAAGACGGGTTCTCCTAGCTGAAGCAGCCAAGGGAGTAGAAGATCTCGACGATCATTATACGGTCGAGGTGTATGACGATGGACTCATGGTAAAGTTTCGTCTGCTTCGGCTCCCGTATCGGACAGAGACTGGTAAAATAGTAATTGTGCCAAACGCGAATCATACCGGCCCATGTGGCGGAGCGTGGAAAGTTAGCTCCTCGGAAGTGCGGCATGGATGGGGACCATTTCTTTACGATGTCGCCATGGAGTATGCGACGCTCAACGGTGGAGGCTTGATAGCTGATAGAGATTCAGTCTCTCGGGAAGCACGACAAGTGTGGCAATATTACATGCAAAATAGGGGTGACGTAATAGCTCACCAGTTGGATGATCCCAAAAATACTCTTACACCAACAGATGAAGATAACTGTGATCAAGAAGTTGCAGGTGGATTCACCTACATGTACTCTCGCAGCGAAGAGCCAGAAAACAAGGATTGGGCAAAATCACCATTAAGTAAGAGATATACGAAGGCACCCACAACTATCAATCGCCTGAAAGAGCTCGGGATCCTGGTAGAAATATGAAACATCTGCGGCAATACATAAGACAGATACTTTTAGAAAAAGCAAGCTTCAAGCTCAAAGGAGACTACGAATTCTTCCGAGTCGAACTTCCTAGTATCGGCTATGCACAAGGTGGACAACAACTTCGTTTCAAAGAGTGCCAGTCAGACGTTGATGCCCTAATGCAAACACCAGAATTTATTGCCGCCAAAGAAAAGTTTGAAGCAAACAACAC
>VMHT01167012.1_pt1 | contig 23583 bp, 29 predicted proteins | sample 4693611 | NCBI WGS metagenome assembly VMHT01 (sample SAMN12280063, study PRJNA550983) | marine metagenome | isolation source: seawater sampled from same location over 5 years 0.02-0.2 micron viral filtrate | place: USA: collected off the coast of southern California halfway between the port... ...
CCTACTGATGTTACTCAGCCTACAGCTATAACTAGCACAGATCAAACTAAACCAACTACGTTTGACGCCGGTACCTTTGACGCAACACAAAAAGCAGGTGAAGTTGGTACGGCAGCGGCTGCAAAGGGCAAAGTATCCGACGAGTCTGTGATGGAAGCTGCACAGGGCACTGTTTCTCCCGAAGCGTTAGCCGTTGCAGCCACCCAAGAACTTGACCCAAAGGCTACAACCCGCTACCAACTAGCCGAACTGTTCAAAGGCATTGAAGAGGGTGGTCCTCCGCCTGCGTGGGCTGCACCTGCTGTCCGTAAAGTAACAGCCGTCATGCAGCAGCGTGGTTTGGGTGCGTCTTCTATGGCTGCAGCCGCTACGATGCAAGCGATGATGGAGTCTGGTATTCCTATCGCAGCCCAAGACGCACAAAAGTACGCTACTATTCAACTGCAAAACTTGAACAACGAACAGCAAGCAGCCTTGCAAAACGCAGCCGCTGTCTTGCAGATGGATATGGCTAACCTTAACAACAGACAACAGGCTGCAGTAAACAACGCCAAAGCGTTTCTTTCTATGGACATGCAAGACGTAACAAACGAACAGCAGTCCAACAACCTGACCTATCAGTCCAAGCTACAGGCGTTGTTGTCTGACCAAGCTGCCGACAACGCAGCTAAACAATTCAACGCAAAGTCAGAAAACGAAATCAGCACGTTCTTTGCAGAGATGGGTGCGTCGATTGAAGCGTCAAACATTAACCGTGACATAGCTGTTAAGCAGTTTAACTCAAACCAAAAGGTTGCAATCGCACAGTTTAATTCGCAAATGGACGTTGCGGCAGACCAATTCAACGCAAATATGCGCCTTGAAGTAGATCAAAGTAACGCTGTGTGGCGTCGTACAGTAAACACTCGTAACACTGCTGCACAAAACGAAGCAAACAGACAAAACGCACTGAACTTGTTGGGTATTCAACAAAACGCACTAAACAACTTGTGGCAAAGGTATCGTGACAAGGCTGCGTGGACAATGAAAATATCGGAAAATGCAAAGGATCGCGCACACAACGCCGCTATGCAGTCTGCAGCTATTTCTGCCAACGCAGATGCGTATGATGAAAAGATGGACGACTACCTTAAACTAGATATAATTGATGGAATTTGGGGGTAACAGATGAGTTGGCTTTCTAAGCTTGTAGGCGGTAAAACTTTAAAACTTGCTGCAATAGCTACTGCAGCGTACGCCGGAAGTCAGTACGTCTGGGGTACTAAAGGACTAAATATTCCTGCTAGTGGCACAGGTGGAAACCCATTTGGCTACGGTTCTACCCCAACATACGCAGGAGCAGGAGAGTACGGCAGCACTTTTGCAACCCGAATGTTTAACAAAGCAGGACTTACTCCTTTTTCAGATACTGCTGTGGGTTCGTTTCTTAGCCCTGTTACCGACCTCTTACGGCCTGAAAGTATGGGCGGATCAGGAGTGCTTTCCAGAGTTCTTGGTAGCGTAAGCACGGGAGACATGGAGCGTCCGACTCCGGGAACAATACAGCCAACTTCTGTAAGGCTGGACAGTAATTTTCAAGCAGGAAGAGTAAATCAACTTCCTGTAGGAAAAGGCGGAAGCATTGAAGCTGCAATAGGTAGCGAAGCAATGCGACAGTATATGGCAAGACAAGTTGCCATGATGGGTTTACCTAGAGCGTCTAGTCTGCCCACAGCCTCGTCTGTGTCTAGTTCAGCTTTGAGTCAAACTACTTCAGCTAAACGAAGAGCGTATAAAGGGTTAACAAGCTAATGATGGACAAACTTACAGCCCTAGCCGTGCCTCCGGGAAACTCTCTTACCGATGCTCCCGGAAAATGGCAATGGGAACAGCCTCCTAGATTTTCTGATCCGGACGACGCCATAGATCACACAGTAGAGATGATCTCTAATGGTCCTGCCCGTAAAGATATGCTCAAGATGATGATGGCGGGTATCACTGTGGAAGAACTTGTAGATCAAATTACCTTTAAAGGCTTCATGGCAGGGGCTATAAGCCCAGATGTTGCAGAACTAATTAAACCCGCTGTAGGCGTAGCACTGATAGACATGGCCTTGAAAGAGGGATTTGAACCTCAAATGTTTGTAGAGCAAGAGGAAATGGAGGGCAAGTTTGATGACTCTTCATTCTTTTCTACTATGCAACAGCGCAACCCTGATCTGTACGCCGGTATGATTGAAGAAATGAATGAACAGACTCGTATGCAGCAGACGGAAGAAGAGCAAGAGATGCAGATTATCTACCCCAAACAAAACGAGTCTGAATCGTTTTTAGATACACCAGAAGGGACACAGTAACATGGCTATTGATCCGTTTACACTAGCCCTGTTGGCTCTTAGTAAAAACGAAAAAAGAAAACGTGAAGAAAGCGCAGCAGAATCCGAACGCATTGCTGGTCTTGCAAAGGCAAAGCAAGAACATGTTAACGCTATTCAAATTCAAAACATAAAAGATACCAACCAAGCCAACCGCGAAGTTCACTTGAAAAAAATGGACATTGCTGCAAACCGAATAGAATCTAATAAAGTTACGTATCTTGTCCAAGATCCTAACGGTCAATTCGACACTGTAAGTTCTATGACAAGCCCCGAAGGAAGGCCGGGACCGTATCAATTACAAATACCTGAAGGTTCTAAGCAGGTGGGTATAGCGTTTGGAAAGGCCACTACTTTTCAAGATGCGAGTGCGTTTGGTCCTAAAAAGCCTATAGAGAAGCTTTATAGAACAGCAGATGGTATTACCGCAACTGCTGCACAACATAGACTACGCAATCCTCAATTTGATTTGATGGCTAGGGATGAAGCTGGCTACGTAAAAGATGATGGAACTGAAGTCATCCACGATAAAGAGAAGTTCGCTATGGTGAATGACATGTTTTATCAGCAAGTCATTTCTGTGGCAGAAGTGGGAACTTTTCCCAATACTGTAGAGGGACAGGCAGCAGCGGCAGAAGCTGGTGAAAGAACAGGAAATCAACCATTTTTAATCAGCCAAGCTGTCAGTAAAAACACAGGAAGACCTTTGGGTGCGCCCACTCGTGTTAAGTTTGAAGGCATCAACATTGGTAAAGACTTTACTGAAACCACACTCACAACTATACATCTTCCTAACGGCAAAAAAATAGCCCATATTCCTGCAAATAGGATAGATGAAGTAGCAGCAGAAAACAACGTAAGAATAGAAGACCTATATCGTTTGAATTACACAGCCCAAGTGGGCCGCGACGGAAACGTAGTGCCCGGAACTGTAAAGTTTGTGGGAACATCTTCTCCTGCAGACGTTAGCGTTGACGTTACAGAATACACAGTAGATGTTGGCGAGGTAGGTTACAGTGGCTTAACCTTACAAGAAGCTAAAAAGGTTGTAAAAGATGCGGGTTTTACTTGGAACAACGTAGCTTGGAATGCTGAAATAGTAACGTATGTGGGTGGGGAAGAAAGAAGCCGAAAGCCTCACTCTAACAACACTCCTGTTGCACGAAAAAGACACGTAGGAATTGTGACGTTGGAGAATGGAAAAAAAGTAGAGGTTCAGGCTAGATCAGAAATAGAACTAATAGAAACATACGGAAATTCTGTACAATATTTGGGTGTGTTTGAAATCATTAACGGAAAGAGAGGCGTACAAACAACGGCTCCTAAAAACGAAAAAGCTTTGCAGTTAATACTTGATGACAATTCTACTGTCATCAAAACGGAAGATACCTCTCCTCAAGTCTTAGCGAGAGCCGTACGACAACTTCCGGGAGAAATTGACAGCACAACTGGTGATTTTATACCCACTGGCATAATGACAGACCTTAGTGACTCCGGCAAAAGTGACGCAGCTAAATTAGACGAGGCAAAGTTTGCAGCGGATCATGTGTTTAATTTTAAGTCCGATGACGGTCAACAACTTGGCCCACTCAAAGAGATGAGTCCGCCCGAACAGATTACAAATATTGCCAGTAAACTAACTCCTAGTATTGTTGCAGAAATAAATAATGATGAAAACAGAGCAGCAGAATACGTAAGAATGGCCTCTATGGCCGTATCTTCTGCCCACCTTGCTATGGAGCGAGAAGATCGAAAGAATCGTCCTTACGGAACAACACCAAGACGTACACGAAATGTATACAAATACGCTAAAACTTTTGCTCCTTCTTTGTTTTTAATAAATGGAATGGATGATGAACTTCGTCGTATGTCTGATATGGAAATACAAAGTAACGCTGCCGCTGCTGCTACCGCTGCCTCTGCAAACGCACATAGTGGAGATGAAACCAGAGTAGTAACTGTGCCAACAGACACAGACAATGCGGCTGCTATGGAAGACATAATAGCTACTCCCGGAGCAATAGAGACTAGAGATACCGCTGCCGTATCTTACAATGTTCCTTCCCAATACGTTTCGTTTACAAACCAAGTTCTTGCGCCTAAGTTGATGTCCACTACTGGAGGAAATCAACAACTAGTAAACGCACATTTGACTTCTATGTTTACTAAAAAGCGTGGGCCGGATGGAGAACCAATTACAAATGATTTGGGTGTTGTTGAAATAGAAAGAACTCAGCCTATAGTTAGTGTCTTTCAAAAGTACGACGCAAAAAAAGAAACCAACATTCAAACAGGCGAAATAACTGGAACTTACTTTGACAAGTTTTCACGGGCTGTAAACGGTGACGTAGACGGAATGCAAGTCGAGGATTATCGGTATTTTGGAAATACACTTGTAAAGTCTGTCAATCAAAAAGCTGGGGGTATACGGCGTTTAGTTGAGATAATACGACCCTTTGTTAGAGATACCCCAACAGAAGACGAAACTAATCCGTATTATTATTTACAGCCTGACTACGGGAACACAACATCCCAAGCTGTCATGCAGATAGCCATGCAAAACGGGTTCGATCCTAACTTGGCTGCCGATCCCTCTGAAAAAGCTTTTATAGCTAAGATAGGTAAAAAAGAAAGTGCAGACAGGGTTATTAACTACGCTAATCGTCTTTTAGATGGCTACCTTAGAACAGACGCTAGTGGTAGAGTCGTAGGCTTTACAAAGTCAAGTGCGTTGGCAGAGTTAGACTTTAGCGTGGAAGGTATTCTATATCTTGGAAACGAAGGCGTTACACGTCTTAAAAGCTTCTTAGGGACAAGTGATGCCGCTTCCAACATAGCAGCAGAATTGACTGGTAATCTTGATGCGTACAGAAACAATTTGGCAGCAAATACAGGACAGTTTATTACCGAAGATAGGCAAGTAATTGATGACATACTGACCGACATTGCGGGGGATATTGCACGAGCAGGTAACGACAAAGAAGCCCAAGCCCTAGCTGTACGTCAGTTGTACATAGTCAACCTAGCTTACGAACTGTCCGCTATGATGCAAGGCGGAACAGGTGGTCGTACAATTTCTGACCAAGACGTTGCAATTATCTTTAGAGCGTTGCGCCAAAACTTGCTGGCTGATCCTCAAAGACAAGCGGAAGTCATCATTGAAGTTCGTGAAATTGCACGGGATATGAGAGCAGAAATGGAGTTTGCCACTTCTACTGATGGCCCAACACAAGCAGCGTACGCTTTTAGTAAAGCCCTTTCTGCTGTATCAGACGCAGCATTCCACAGAGAAATCACTCCACAGTCTATCGCCAATCGTATAAACGGCGTGTCTCCGTCTACACAAGACGAAGAAAGTGCTGATCCGTTCTTTGGAATGGGGCAACAGGGATACCTGCAGAAAGTCGTAGATAACATTAACGAAAATCGCGCAGCAACAGGACGACCTAGCTTAGATTTTCCTGATGACGATGACTTTGAGTATACAGAAGACAACATCATAGCGGCTATGGGCGCAAACACTTCAGCCAGAAATAGCTTCAGTAAGTTTCTCAAGCAGACAACCAGCGACTTAAAGCGAGGTCAACAGTAATGGCTACTAACAATCCCTTACAAGATCAAATGAATTCTCTTGTTCCTAGCGGATCGTTGGGTCTTAAAATGGATGTTGCAGAAGCGACCACCGACATAGATGTGGGTGCAGCCTTAACTGGTCAAATTCCAGAGAAAGCCACAACTAAAGAAGTAATTACTGGTGAAGCTTTTAAAGAAAAAAAGCCCACAGCAATAACAGACGTAACCAAAGAAATGGAACCGGCCAACGTACCCATTGTTAATCTCAACGTGGGCGCGGGAATGGTGACGGATCGTAAAGTCAAAATTGATTGGCTGCTTGCTAATCCCTCTGTATCTGTTACCTCTGTTATGGACTTCACTCTTCCAGCATTTAAAAAGAAATGGATGGAGTACGACGCCTTAGAAAACGCACAGGGTGAAACTCTAAACCTTGCTGGCATGGATGAGTCTACTCGTATTGACAGGGCTGACAAGTTTGGTGCCGTCAAGATGATCCGGTACGACGATGACATAGAAGGTGGCAGGGAAGTAATCGACATACCGTGGGAAGAAAAACTGGTAGAACTAACTCGTGTTCCCGAAGACGTATCTGTAGGTCCAGCTAAGTTGGATGTAAACAGCATGACATACCCGGAGTATCGTCGATTGCGTCTAGCAAACAGAGCGTTTAGCACCCTTGCCACTCCTGATCCCAAGCTAGGAACTGCTCTTCACGCTGCTTACCTCAACGAAGTGTTAATTGAAAATGGCATCGACGAACGGGGTAGATACCTAATTATAAACGACGCTTTGAAAAACCCTACGCTTGATGAACTAAAAAGAGTTGCAGGATTTACAGAGTCTATTGGTAGATTTGCCGTTGAAATGCCTCTTTACATGGCGGGAGAAGCTATAGACTTTGCTACGTTTTACAGTGGATCAATGCTAGGTGATTATCATCACCGCCAAGATATCGTTGATGCGTGGTGGAGGCCAACCACTTACAACATACAGGACAAGTGGGCAGAACAAAACGTAATTATAGACCTTGCCACGGCTGAAGACTTGGCATCAGCGTACACGGGTGCTATACCAAGAGCAGCAAAGTTAGCTGGAGAAATAGTAGGACCAACTAAATTTGAAATTGGAAGACGGTCAGTATACGCAGGAAGAGAAGGACAACAGTATAACCTGTACAAACAGGGTGCCCTAAGAAAGAATCCTGAACTTACTGAAGATGCTATCATAAAAGGATTTGAAGAGCGACGAGCCAGAGACTTAAAGTTTGGCACGAAGTCTATGCGCGAAAACAGAATCAGAGACCGTCTAACCCTGCACTTTCAAATTAGTGATGCAGGTATGGCTGTTCCCGAACGTGCAGAAGTGCGTCGGCACATTGAGTACACCGCAGGTCTGACAAAAAGAAAAAATGCTCTAGTAGCCAGCAGAGAAAAGAATTACCGCCCACAGTTAGACAGCGAGATAGATAAAGTAGACAGCTTACTAGAAGACGCACAACATCGTTTGTTTGCTATCCAAAGACAAAGCAGTGTTCCCAAAGCTTTTAGAGATTTAAACGTACAAAACAATTACATGGTTGCTGGTGCGGCTACTGTTGGTCATTTCTTTGGTGAAGAAATGCAGATGGTTGATTCAGAGTTGGGTGACTTGATTGGATTTGGGGTCGGTTTTGCTGTAGCCATAGCTGAAGGAAACACAGCAAACGGTCTCACCGCGATAGGATCAAGACTTCCCGGCGGCAAGGCGCGTAGAATGAGGTACTTTGTAAAAGAAGCGCAAAGAGCGGACCCCGAACTTCAAAAGGTAATGGTAGCCCAATCGGAAAAAATAGCAGAGTATCAAGACAAGCTTGTTGCTGCCGGAGTCGATCCCACACTACTTAGTCTAACCCTTCCTGTTATCACCGATCTAGTTACACTACGTCACTTTGAAAACGCTATCAACACTAAGATATCTTTGAAAGATGCAATTAGTTCAGAGGATGCTACAAACATACAAAAAGCGTCTGACTTGAACAAGCGTTTAAACGGAGAACTTAATAAAATATTGTCTGAAATGCAGGTCAATACAGAGGCTGACAAAGAATTCTTTAACATGGTAGATGCGTTTCGTAAGTCTGCCATAGAGTCCGCTAGAAGGCTAGATGTCGATATCAACGCCGCAGAGAAGGGGGCAGTAGCACACTACATGGGAGGTATCACCGGCAGAACGTCTGCAGTAGACCCTCTATCTCCTTTGACTGCAGATGCAGATGACATTGCTGAAGTTAAGTCCTTCCCAGAAGCTGTCAGTTCGTTAAACAAAAAAAGTTTACTTGATAATTCTGCGCTTCCATCTGATCAGTTTGAATCTACTATCAGACAAAACGAGGAGTTTGTAGCTGAAAACATAACTCTTGCGGCAAACGAAGCCCGTTCACGCATTGGAACTCCCGAACAAGCTAGAAAAACAACGGGCATGGTGCTTGGAGAAAGTAATGTAGCGAGAACTAGCCCATCAGGTTTGCACTCTATGCACCTTGAAAATGCACACTCTGCCCAGCGCACTATTGCAATGCAACCGTACGAATACCTCAAAGGTCCGGATGTACAGTATGTTGACGGTAACAACATGCCAGTATCAGGAGTGCCAACAGTAGACGCTCAAGATGTATTTGGTACGTTCTTTAACGTGCCAATTCCCGGCACACGGCAGCTATCAAGAATAACTGATACTGACCTAGACGCTTCTGATTTGAATATCATGGATGGCGTAATGGTGGAGTTGACGGATCAATTCTTTATGGCCCAAGCCCAAGCTGAAGGCATTACAAAGAAACAACTTGTAACTAAGATGAAAAAGAAATACGTAGATGAAGGTAAAGCTTTTCCTGACGGAAGAAAAGATCAGTCTATGATAGCACAGTACATCATTGAGGAAGCGGCTCAACAAGGATTTGCTCTTCCGTTCTTTGAGATGAATCCTGTTCAAATCAGAGAACTACAAAGTGCAGTAAATAGCTTGCAATGGAAGTACAGACTTGAGGGTGAAACAACCAAGAAACTGCAGAACATATCCACTTTAATTGACAGCAAGTTTGATGACTTTCAAATCGACGGACAAAACATCGGCACGTTAGGTGTAGTGACTCCCAATGGAGAAACTATGGAACTTGGAAAGTACATGCAAGAAGCAAACGACGGCTGGCGTGAGTACAAGTCTGTTTGGTATGACGATGTAGACGGGGGACGAATTCCTGCTCTAATGTCGTGGGGTAACAGAAAAAAACACCCGGTGGACGCAGCCCATCCCGGCGGTACAGCATACACAAAGCCTGTAGATGAGTTTTTAGTTGTAGACGAATTGATTGATCCTACTAAGGCTAACAGACTTATGCTGTCTCTTTCAAAAGCATTTGGAAAAAAGATGGTTGGTCCTGATGGCAGACTCACATCATATTTGATTTCCGGCGATAAAAATACTCTTGCTATCCAGAGTTACATGAAAGCTATGGTCGGGGAATACCTACACGAAGCAATTCGTGCAGGTAAGATGACTCAACAAGAAATTGGTGAGGCTGTGCTTGCCATAGAAAAAAATATACAAGTGCTAAACCCCACAACTAACCAGATGAACCCCGCCTTTTCTGTGATGCAGGTGTTAGACGATGCTATTAACTTTTCAAGTGATCAAAGCATATCGACGCAGCTACGAAAACAATCGCTTGCCGACTCTCAACTAAAAATTAAAAAGGCTGTATCAGCGGCTGTTGCTCCTGCAAAAAAACGCAAAGAAGGACTAGAGGACGCAGCAGTGATAGCGCAAGGGTTTGGAGCAGGGCGTATAGATGCCTCTCAAATTGGCGATCAAATACGAAGCGGAGGCCGTGTTCGTTACGATCAACTCCGTAATGCTTTGCGTGATACAAGAAATGCAGACGGCTCGTTAAAATACACAGAGCAAGATGTGGATCAAATCATAGCAGATTCATACCTTTTAGCTGCTAGAAAAAATTTGTTTACTCCCACTGGAAGAAAGAGGTTGGAATCTAGTGTTGATGCACAGGGTAATTCCACTAAAAACTACACAGATGAGTTACAAGAAAATCCTGCAGCTTTGAGAGAAATGCTAGGCACGACGCCAGAAGAGCAGCGTCTTGTAATGGACATACTTGGTAAAGAACGATATGAAGTGTGGGAAGCTGTTTCCGGATTCATGGCAGAACTGCAAAACAATCCGCTGGCAGGTTCGTCTGGCCTAGCTACAAAGGGTATGCCCCGTGCGATGTCCGTAGAAAGTTACATCAGCCGTTTGTACGCCATTAATCGTGGAGTTGTTCGCCCACAGTACGTTGGTACAGAGGCAGCTTTGCAGCAGCTTAGACACACAAAGGCAGAGTTTATACTGTCTGTTCTTAACGATCCAGAACTTGGAAGAGAGTTCCTTGAGATGGTACGGGCAGGAAGTCCCCTAGACCCAAAACGTAATGCTAGATTTGAAGGACTGTTAATATCTAGTTCAGTCATGGTGAGCAACGTATTCGGCGCAGAAGAAAAAGTTGTAGTAGATACAGCCGGTAGAAAGTTTACCATACACGCTAACACAAGTGAACGTACACGATTTGGAACAGATATTGTACGCGACAAAGATGAATTTTTTGGCAGGGCACCTATTTCTATACCCAGCCTAGACACACTTCCTAATTAAACTGCAAGGAGCAAACTAATGAAAACTTACACTAACGGCCAACGCAAAGGCATGATGTACGGCGGTGCTGCAAAGCGCAAGCCAATGATGTACGGCGGAATGGCAACTAAAAAGAAACCCCGCAAGAAGGCTCAAGCGGGGGGCATGATGACCGCAACACAAGGTCAACAAAACATGATGCAAAATCAAACCATGCAAAAGCCAAAGATGCCAATGATGGCTGACGGCGGCAAGCTAAAGATGGTAAAGAACAAGGCCGGTGATATGGTTCCGTTTTACGCCGCAGACGGCAAAGGCAAAAGCTAAACGTACTTGCCTGACTTCTCTATGATCTCATCTGACATAGATTTGACGTAACGAAGCAGGGTTGCTATTGAGTGTGCGCCGTCATACTCTGGCAACCCGCTGTTCATTGTTTTCTCAAACTCCTCTGGATTGACACAATCGCAGACCAGTTCAAGTTTACCGTCTTGCATGAGATTTACTTCGAAGTTAAACAGCTTCGCTTTTTTGGACATCAGATAACTCACTAATAGGTAGATTGTAACAATCGGCTTTGAATGTAAAACCGTTTGCGGGGTCAATGTCGCCCCGTTTGTACTTTGTTGCCTTTGTGTAGAAATCTTGTTTTGGTATGGAACCTAATATCCACGCACGAGATGTGTCAGTAAGAATACGAACAAAAACATAACTGTCACAGTTTTGGTTGGTCCCGTGTGCAGCCACCGAACAATCGTAGTGTGGAAAGGGACGGGTGTTGCAGCGTTTCGTTTTCACGTCAATACGCTCCCCGTCCCTCACCAAATCGTAGTCGTAGGTGTTAGACTCGTTAGCACCCATTGCATCGGCTACAATGATCTCGCCTATTGCACCCACGACATGACTCAAGCTACCAGTGATGCTGCCCTGTAGATTACCTACAGTGGCGGCTTTCTTTTTGGCGCGACTAATTATACTAGGAGTTATCTTGACTTGTATCATCTGTCTCTTTTATGGACCTAACAAGAGTGTCTCTGAACACATTCAGTGCTGCTTGTGACTGCTCTATCTTCATGTTTAAGCTGCGTATGTTATTTGTTACATCCTGTACTTGCATAAGTAGATATCGCTGATTGTCATCTAAATCATCAAGAGAGTATTCTTTGTCGTCAATGTTGATTACAGATTCTTTACTGTCTGTCATTCTCTTTGTCCTTTATCTTCTTCCATTCCTCAGTTTGTTCCGACTTGCGTGGCGGATTGTAGATAATATAATCTACTCCCCGCTTCCACACAAGTGGTTTGTTTTGTTTAGGCGGCATTAAGGTCTACCACTTCACACACACCAGCGGTACACGCTAACTCACGAGAGCCAGTAGTCGTGTCCTCTTTTTCAAAGTCCTGTAGTCGTGACCAGTCAATGTTGACATATGACATACGGTCTTTCCACTCAAGATACTCATCAGGCTCTATATCTTGATATGGTGCCTGTTGATATGTGTGATCAGAGAATGGAAGGAACGACACGCCAGATGCCACGTCAAAGTTGTCGTACACCCACGCACCAACTTCCATCCACTCGTCTTCTTTGACAGTGACAGTGATAGACGGTTTGTGTTCACACCAGTGCAGAGCGTATGTTTTCCACAGTTCTAGCTGCTCAACAGCAGTAGTCTCTGTACGAGTGACAGCACCATCCGGTGACTTCATCGGAAAAGAAAACACAACAGTTGAGTCTGGCTTCATCACACAACGCTCTGCGGGTACGCCAGAGTCCATCAAAAACTGTGTAAGTGGGTCTTTGTTGTCCCCGCGCACAGTACGCACGTAGTGATCGTTGTGACGGGCATGGATACCGCTGGCTGCATCAACAAGCTGTGACACAGTTCCGCTGGGCTTTACACACGTGATGGCGGCAGACACAGGTACACCAAACATCTCCGCATACTCTTTGTTTGTGTCCACTGCTTCTTGTTTCATCTCCTCAAGCCAACGCTTGCTGTCCACGTTTTTGGACAGGACGGAGTGATCCATGATGCCAGTCAGTGACACACCAAGTAGACGTTCTTCTTCTGTGTTGTCTTTCCACACTTTACGCAGGTATTTGAAATCAGTGAGTGTGGACTGCATGGTTCCCAAGATGGTTGCCAAGCGTACCTTGCGCTTCAAAGTCTTGAGCGTGTCAGACTCGCGCACCACCACCTCTGACAAATTACAGAACTGGTATGGACGTAAGATGATCTCGCTGCAGGGGTTTGTTCCCCACATGTGACCCTGCTCACGGCGTCCGTTGCGGCCCACCTGTATGTCTGCAGCTTGGCGGTTAAAGATACCACGCTCACCGGACTTAGATTCGTACAGCGACACCCACTCACGCATAAAGGTACCCATCTCTGGCTTACCCTTGTACGCTACAGAGTTGTTAGCTAGGGCACGTTGGCCCTCGTTCTCCCACCACATACCGGACTTGGCGTGTGCCATTTGATCGTCGTTTAAATTAGACAGGCTGATCAGGGCAGAACGACGTACACCACCCACCACGACAATCTCTCCTACTTTGCACATAAGATCGTGACACTCGATCGGAAACAGCTTGCGTCCGTGTGCCTTTTTGAATGTCTCAATGGTAAAGTTGAACAAGTCGAGCAGGGGCTGCGGACCAGACGCACGGCCACCCATAGTCTTGAGGCGTTCACCTGCAGCACGTACAGCAGACGTGTCTATCTCTGGGATTTGTCCAGCGTAAAGCAGAGCAATCAACTCGCGGTATGCTTTTGCCCACCCCGGCTTGCTGTCCCCCACTTTGATTACAGTGTCAGACTCGTGGAAGTTGTCTGAAATAACAGGAAGCTTTTCTACGTTCTCTCGTTCAACAGAGAAGCCCACACCCGTACCACACATCAAGATGTACATACACTCATCGAACGAACGAGGGCTGTCTACAGGAATGTAGCTACAGTTGTAGCCGCTGATATTGTCCCGTGCCAACGCTGGACCAGAAGTCATCATAGCCCGCATAGACGGCATCACCTCAAGATTGAGGATAGCCTCACGCAAGTCCTCTACGTCTTCAGCGGGCAAGTCGTAGTTGCACTTGCCCTTGACTTGGTTGACCATAAAGTTAACGTACCGATCAACTGTTTCATCAAAGTTCTCACGGCGTCCCTCGTCTTCTAGCCAACGGGCATAGCGAGACTTGTGGATGAATTCTTGGTAGGGTGTGGGTAGTAGATTATTCATTGTCTTGTCCTTCTTTTTCTTTTACTAATCTGTTGAGGTAGAACTGGGCTTTCTTGAGGTCTTCAAGCCCGTTTTTGTATCTGTATCTCCAGAGATATTTGAGGATGTTTCCTTGCAGGTAGTGTTCGAAGCCGTCGCCTGTCGCCGCCGCGATTGCATCAAGGCATTCGATACCTGCTTGATTGTAGTGTGGCGGGTGATTGACGTTATCATTGGCTTGCCCTGCTTTCTTCATATATTCTTCATGTCTCATCGGTCATCTCCGTCACCGCCTATTGTACCCATAACCTTACGGGCTTGCAGCTTGTACACGTTCATCTCTGCAATTTGCTGTAACGAGTATCCTAAGTCATCTGCAAGAACGGCGCAATACCAAAGTACGTCACCCAGTTCTTTTGCAATTTGATGGTAATACTCCGCATCATTACGTCCGTCGCGGATAATCTTCTTTACCTTGTCCGCCACCTCACCAGCTTCTCCAGCTAGACCCAACGCAGGATAAACTATCTTGGAGTTCTCAGGGTATATGGCGGTTTCTTTTGCTTGCCGTTGATAGTTGTTTAAGTTCCAGTTGTTTTTAATCATTGCACTTTACCAAAATCTATCTTGACTATGTTGGTTCCTTCTTCATGCTTTACTGTTGGGCCGTCGTCATCTTTTTCTGAAAGCAACTTGTCCTTGACTGTATTGAACGCCAATCGTGCCATACCTGCTTCCATTACTCGCTCAAAGTCAGACTCAAGCAACTCCATGACGCCGTTGATTACAACCGTACCGGCCTCGTAAAACTCTTCGTCTTCTTCTGCAGTGGTATCGTACGCAGAGATAGAAAAGCTTTCTTCATCCACCTTACGCAAGATAACATACCATCTATCGGGCAGCAGACTCGCCCGTTCAAAATCACCCTCATCAATCGCCATTCTTCAACCACTCCTCTGGTATGCTACCTTCAGCCCATCTGAAATTGTAGCGTTCAGCCCACCTAGCATACGTGGTTTTGCTGCCTCTGTAAATCTTGTTTTGTGCGTTTTGGAAAACAAACCGTATGTCTAGATCAGGATGCTGTTCTTTGATTAGCTGCATCTTGACACGATCTGATTTGTCTAGGTACCCTTTTGCCTCAATAAAAATATCCTGCTCTACAAGGTAGAAGTCAGGAGTGTATGTGCGAGGCTTTGGTACGTACGTTAGTTTGACGTTTTCATACTCGTAGGGCACTGCCTTGTTACCTAACGAGCGGGCTATGCCCAGTTCAAAGTTTGAACGGAAGCCCGCCTTACTAGCGGAACTCCGTTTCATATTTGCATTCCTATTGATCCCATTCTTTTTATCACGTACCCTGCCACTTTTGGGGAAAGTTTTTCTACTGTGGTGAGTTCGTTTGTCAAACGGTTCAGTGGTACGCATACAATAACTCCGGATTGGGACAATCTTCCTATCTTCTGTAGTTCAGATTCAACGGTAGTTATATCACGCTTCTCTGTGTTGGAAGATAGGTCACCCATGTTGGAGTAATTATCTCGCAACGTCAGCGGAAGCCCTCGTTCGTTTTGTCGTAGGTACACTATTTTACGCTCACCACCACCGCCCCTGTGGGCTTCAACGTATATGTGGTGAAGTTCTTTGTTCATCTCCATCAACTCAACTTCGTAGTCACGCACAAACAAGTATGGCATATCACAGTTCCTTTGTTTTGAGGCGTGTGTACCAAACTTGTGGTGGAGACTTGGCTTGAGATGTTACACGGGCGTGTAGTTGTGCGTTGGGCCAGCAGTGCTGCCGGTATCCACACAGGTTACACTCTTTTGCTAACACCTTGTTTCCAGTACGCAAAGTCTCACCCTTGCGTCTGTACGTTTCAAACTCATCAGAGTACGGCCTGAATGGCTCTACCTTTGGGTCTGTCAAAAACTTGACACGCTCTTCTGCATCCGCCAAATATTTGGCACGGTCCTCGTCTTGCCAGTCAGGAGCCTCAACCACGGCTACCTCACCACTAGACTTGTTGACTACAATCCACCCACCAAACGGCATACCAGTGGCGGCAGAGTACAAGTAACCCTGCATCACGTAGCCAAACGGATCGTCTTCTTTTAATCCATCATAGCCACCGAAACCAGTGAATTTGTTTTTGAATGCCCAATCGCTTGCAGACTTGATGTCCCACACTTTCTCTGTGCCGGTTTCATCCCGTATGATTACGTCAAGCGTTCCCTTGATAGTATGTCCACCCAGCTTGAGTTCAACCTCTCGCTGAGAGTCCACGATGTCCACACCGGCTTCTTTCATCACCAGCATGAGTATGGCTTCCGTTATATCCCCAAACAAAAAACGAAACAGTGTGTTGTACTGCATTGACTCTTTGATGCCGTGCTTGTCTAACACCTGCTGACACAGGGGCCGTCCCAAACCAGACATACGGATACGGTACTCACCACGCTTTTCGGTAAGCTGCCGCTCCACAGAATACTTTGTGTCGTTTACAAATTCAGAAAGACCTGCGGGGGAAACGCTAGTCTCCCCCCGCAAAGCCTTAGACATATAGTCTTGAATGTTAAGCAGCGTCAGCATCAGCAAAGTCTGCCGCCAGATCAATGTCTGCATCATCTGACATAAGTTTCAATGCTTCACGATGTCCGTTCATAACATTTTCGTTGTGGCCCTTGACCGTTTCCGCAAAGGTGCCCATCAACTCTTTGTCCGCATCTGTGATAGACACAGTGCTTTCAAAGGTTGGCATAGGCGTCCAGTACGTCACGCTGCCCTTCTTTTGCTTGTTTGTACGCAGAAGGATAGATGTCTGTGCCATCAACTTGTTCTGCTTCGTCAAACCCTGAATGAAGTCAGAGATTGGTTTGAAACCAGAACGCTTGAAGTATGCAATTACAGGCTCGTCTGAGACAATACAAGGAGTTCCGTCCGCCTCTGTGAATTCACCACTGATACGTCCGTAGATTACCTGATTACATACCACCGCACGGGAGGTTAGATAACGATGGTCATCCTTATCTAGTGAGTCTTCTTCGTCACGAGTCAGACGACCGCACTTGTTGCCGCCCTGCGTGTCGGGGAACATTCCCCCAAAGGATGTCTTCTGTACTGATTTGCAGGAGAATCCACCCTTGCCTTCGTTTGCCTCTGCATCCCACATACTGTACTCGTAGGTACGCAGCAGCGCACGTAGCTTTACCTCTTTTGCAAAGATAAAGCGTCCGTCAAGATACATCTTCCAGTCACCCCGTGTGAGGTTGTGACCGTCATCTGTTTCTTGATCGTAGTTAATGTTAAGACGAGGCAGTCCTACCTTCTCTGTCACGGCACCGCCCTGACCAGTAAGCTTCATCATCTCCTCGACATTATCGCTAGACATTGCTGCCACGATGCTATCAAGATCGTTATCCATTTCCATTAGTTCGTTCCCAAGCATGATCCGTAAATCTCCTTTGCATTTAGGGTTAGTGAATTGATACTACTATTCTACGACAGTTAAGTCAAGCCAATTATCGCCGCTTTTTATCTCAATTTCGACAGGCATATCGTAAGTCACACCATATCTACGCTTTGTTTCTTCAGGTAGCGACAGCATTGCTTCGCGCATCAGTCTGATACAAATGTTAAATTCATCAGGGTGACAGTCTAGCACAATCGAGTCGTGGACTGTATTACAGATGACAGACTGCAGTTCGTTTTCTTGAAATAATTTGTCCAAGCGCACCAGTGCAGCGGGCAACAGGTCAGCCGTTGCAAAGCCCTGCACGGGATAGTTACAGATGTTTGTACGGTGTGTCGCTGTGCCGTACTTTGTCCACCGTGCATCGGGAAACGCATACTGTCTTCCAGACGGTAACGTCACTACGCGCTTTTCAACGGCCTCTCGCTGGAGGTCTTCATGCCAGAGGGCTACCCCACCATATTTCTCTTTGAACGCCCTGTAGTAGCGTTGTTGGGCCTCTGTGCCCGTAGTGCCACCGTACAGGGGCTTAAAGGTGTGTGCCTTTGCCTCTTGTCGTGAACAGCCGATCACGCTGGCAGTGTAGCTGTGTACGTCTGTGCCAGCCTCTACGTCAGCATACGCCTGATCGTCGTGGGCTAAGAATCCTGCGACTCTGAATTCCAACTGCGAGTAGTCACCCTCCACAATCTTACCCTGCGGGAAACGACTCTCCACAACCTTCCGTATTTCAAACGTGTTACCTCGTGGCATATTCTGAAAGTTAGGATTGCGAGACGAAAGGCGGCCCGTCGCCGTAACACACTGCATGAATTCCGGATGTATGAAACCATGATCGTCAACATTGTTTTTCATTCCCTCTACAAACGTACCAAGATACATACGCAGTGCGTTGTACCGCACGTACGCAGATGCAAACTCACGGGCTGGACCCGACAGTTCTAGTTCGCGTTCAGCCAACGTGTCTTTGTCTGTTTTGAATCCGGCAGACGCCACGTCACGCACGTTGCGTGGCACCATCTTGAACCCAGCCACCTCACCGGTAGACCGATAGATCACGCCCTTGCCGCTGCACTGCTTGCAGACACGCAACGCTTTGCTGGGAGTTCCGTCTTTACGTACGGGACGAACACGGCCTGTACCTACACACGCAAGACACTGCTCACCCCGTGTTTTGAATACCACGTCCGTGTTGTTTCGTACAGCAATACGAAAGTCTTTGGCGGACATGCGAGTGCGTTGCTTTGGTTTCATTGTGGCACCACGCTGCTCCATGCCCAAGTTGAACATAGATGCCCACGACTTTTTGTCTTTGACTTTGCGTGAATACAGCAGCATTGACCTGTCATCGGGGCTGGTCAGGCTGATGGGTGTGTCTCCCATAGCTGCGCGGGCCATGTCGTTGAGACGCAACTCCAGCGCATCAAACTCATCTTGGTACAGCTTTTCAATTTCGTCCAGTGTGTCTAGATTGACACGCAGCCCGTTGCGTTCAATGCGGGCCAGTGTGTCAGTCATCTCAAGCGACAGACGCAATGTCGGTAGTAGATCGTTCATCGTATAGTTCCTCAAATGTAGTGCCAAAGGCTTCAAGTTGTTTGAGAGCAATCTGCTCTGTAGCTGCAACGTCAGCTATGCCGTACTCTTTTACTATCTCCCGCGGTATTTCGAAAAAGGTTTTTCCCGCCGCCATAAACGGCTCAACGAGGTCTTTCTCTTTTTGCACCGTGTCATACTTCTTTGCAAGAGCAGCAAGTCCAAGAGGCCATCGCCGCGCTTTCGATAGAACATACTCTGCAACCATAGTATCATAAATGTCTCCTGTGTATCTGAATCCGCAGTCGCGTATCCACGACAAATCAAACTTGATGTTTTGTCCCACAACTACATCGGCATAGTCAAGAGACGTTTGGAAGTCCTCTGCCGCACTGTGTGTGGGTGGCTCAGTTTCGTGATAGTAGCAGTCGTAGAACACTTGCTCCTCATCCAGCCACTTGTAACCTATTGAAACCAAACGATTACCAAAGTACGGTAGGGCAGTAGTGCCACCGGACGGCTTGTGTGTGTGGGTTGTCTCCACGTCAAACGTCAGTACATTCACTCCATGTCCTCCCATCGTTTCTTTGCAAAGTAACGAGCCAACGTGGCTACTTGATCCGAACGTAATTGTGGATACTTTGTCTCAAGACGACGATACTCCTCATCGTACAGGTTTTCAAGTATCTCTTCGTTTTGGTGGTTGCTCATGTCGGGTTCCGTCCAACACACGTTCTCTGTGTGTTTTGATGCAGTGGCAGTTTGCACATAAAACATCGCATTTTCTTATCTCCTCTATCAGCGTTTTGATTGCATACTCTAGCATATGCGCTATTGATTTCTTTTTAGTCTTTGGGTCTCTGTGATCAAAGTGCATGGCTACGGGGTCTTTATTGTAGCCACACATAGAGCATCCCTTCTTGATCTTGTACATACTTATCCAATGCCTACGTCTGTATTTCTTGTACCTGTACGTAGTCATCAGTAGTACACCCCTCTGTGTATATCTATCTGCGTGTTGATTGTGCCGTGCCACCCGTTGAGTTTGTTTTTGGATACACAAACATGACGCACAATGTTGTCAACGTCACTGGCACCCGTCTTACCTATGCCAATGATGATGTCAGCCTCACCAGCCTTACCGGTCTTAGAGTTGTCCATCATTGAGTAGTCAATAAATTGACGGTCATGTGCATCGTTGCTTGCTTGGCTAACAGCCCACACAAGCAAATCATTTCGCTTGGCTATCTCACGGGCAAGAACGTACGTCTCTTTGAGCCGCTCATCCCCACGATTGTATTCACCGTTGACACGAAATTTGTCTAGCTGATCCATGAACATGATGTCAGGCTTGTTTAATTTAGCGTACTCATTGGCCTCTTCCATAGAAGTTCCAACAGAGTCCATGACGGTTAGGTAAGGTGCAACCTCTGCGTGGTACCGTGATGCAAGAGACTCGCGCTGCTCTACCATCTCATCCCGCTTCAAAGCAAAGTATGACTGTATGATACGTAATTTTATTTTTTCTGCCGGTTCTTCGTTTGCCCAGTAGGTAACCTTGAATCCTTGTCGGATGTACGATGCGGCGAGAAAGCAGCAAAAGGTTGTTTTGCCTACCTCCGGACGAGCAAACAAGATACCTAAGTTGCCCCTGTCCAAGCCCTCAATACGCTCGTTTATCAAATCAAACTCAAAGGGAAAATCTTTGGGTCCAGTGTGGCTGTCTAGCAGTTCCGATATGTCTGCCTCTACCTTTGTGTAGGTAGTCTTGTCAGATATGCGCCCATCCTCAACCGCCTCTATCAGCGTACGTAACTCACCAAACTCTTCGCTTTCTCCGGTGAATATCTCAATAGCCTTTTCGCCAATGATACGCGCACGGTCCCGTAACCAGAAGTTACGCACCATGTCCAAGTGCATCTCTATGTTCTCAGGGTTGCCCCGATCAAGCGTCAAGATTAGTTCTTGTGCCTTTTCCCGTGTCGAGTCGGGCATGGCAGGATTGCGGTCATTGAACATGACTGCCAACTCACCTATCGTGATGTCCTTTGCGTATTCAGTGTGAGAGTGAAAAATCACGTCAAACACATCACGCATTTCCTTTGTGAACATATCACGCCCAATGATATCGGCTACCTTTGAGAAAAAGTCTGTACTCAAACAAAAGCCAAGTATCTGTTTATCTATCTGTGTAGGATCGTATGAAGTCATCCCGTTCGTCCTTTTTCATGTTTTTCAAGTCGTGTTTTAATATTATCATCTTTGTTGGCGCAATACCCCGTAGAGTTCGAACCATGTCTATAGCTTTGTCAGTCGCATCTTTGTCCAACGCCACAAAAAAGTTCGGGTAATTAGACAGTGTGTCAAGATGCTGTGGCAGCAGATTAGTGCCCATCAGTGCCACTCCGGTAACAATGTTGCTAATTGCACACGCACTCGCGCAATCTTCTACAATAACAGCAGCACTATGATGTCCACAGATGAAAGGGTGCTGGCTAGTGCCGTAACGATACCACTTAGGATTTCTACCATCTAGCGATCTCCCCGCCGCATCCACAACTCTGTTACCGTCTTTTACAAGATAGACGGCCCTGTTACGCTTGAAGTCATAGCGTATGTCTGCGCGACCAGCAAGGTACGCATCGTAAGACTGCACACGCTTTACATAAAGTTCAGCGTTTAAGTTACGAGAAATACTGACAAACGTGTCAGGCATTTCAAAAGACTGTTGGGCTGCAGCAGGTGGTGGTTCCTTGCGCTTGCTAAACATTTTTGATGCGTGATCTTTTGTCAGCGTAATACCGGTACGACCAGACACGTTACAGTCTGCGTGAAAACAATACCACAGCCGTTGCAATCCGTCATCGGATACGCTAAATGTGTTTTTCTTGCCGCAAACAGGGCAGTCAGACCGGTACCGCGTCAGTGCGGGAAAGTCTAGTGATTCAACATATCCTGTCAGCCAAGCTGGTGATCTCATTGTTGTGTTCCTCTTTGTTTGTCAAAGACAGTGACACAAGGACTAACCGACATGGCAAACCTTGTCAACAACAAAAAAAAACTTGTTGACGGCTGTTGACAATTCAGCTACACATAAAGAACAACACCCTATAGGGAAACCCCTGCTATGAAAAAGATTAATAAAATTAACCCTATAGCTAAACTGTTACCAAAGTTTGGTAAACAGGTAATACCAGACAAACGTAACAAACTAAAAGACAAACAAGCTAAAAAGGACATACGTGATGGCAAGACCAGCGAAGATAGATGAACCATCAAAAACATACAGTCTGTTAATGTCAGTCAAACAGTATGACAGACTAGCTGAACACTCTGAACGTCTGCAAAAGAAATCAAGGGAACAGTTAGCTGTGTCCGATTTGATGAGAGAAGCTATCGACATTTACTTGGAGGCACTTGACGATGAAATGGATTCTGATATTTCTGATGAGCAGTGAGGGTGAGATAACTGTAGACGTGATAGATAAATACAATCACATGGCTGAATGCTACTACGAGAAGACCATCCGTGACTGGGATGCTGTCACCCCAAACGAAAAGCTGGTTTGTTTTCCCATAGGAGTGCGTGATGAAAAATAACCTGAAGACCAAGCCTCTTGAGATAGAGATTGTCAACCGGTGGCGGTGGGAAGTTGTTGCTCCAGTGTCGTCCGTCCGTATTGGAGAGACAAGCCGTGATCTTGTCAAACGCAAACAACGTGTGGACTATCTACGCCTTGTCACTGTCTTTGTCGGAAAAAGTGAACAAGAATGCAAAAAGTGGCTTGACAAGTACAGACCTGTGCTGGTAAAACTAGGCATTCCTTACGAGGTTGGTAGTTCGTAGGGGGTACCTTTCGTTGTTGTGGGGAGCGGGGCTGAGATTAATTTCTTGGCCCCGTTCTTTTTTGTGTTGACACCCACGCTGATTACCGATATGGCTTATGTATTGAAACAAACCGGAAGGATTGAAAGATGCCTATAACCAAAAACGAGCCGATGTTTGTAGTACACCCAGTAACCCGCAAAGAGTTCCTCAAGATCACCAACCAACTAAGGAACATTGTCAGTTACATTGATGATTGCCGCGATGTAGAGATATCGCAGCTAAAACAGATGGATGAAATGATCTACACTCTGTACAGCACATTTGATTTCAAGCCACCAAAAGATAAAGAAGGCAATTCAAAGCCGTGGGCTGATTGGGTATTTGCGGAGGACGTGAAATGAGTAAGAAAGCTAAACAAACAAAAGACATGACCTACGAAGAACGTGAAGCACACTGGGAAAAAGAACGTGCAAAGAAAAGAGCAGCACGGCAGGATGCTATGTCTCACTTGTCAGAGGAACAAACAGCAGTTGCGTGGGGGCTGTACAAGCAATTAAGGGAAGTGCTGGAAGTGGCTCTCTACCCAGACAACGGCGGCATCAAGTATGTATCAGCCTATGACTTGCAGGAACTTGAATTGCTTATGGAGAGATTTGGGTATCAATTTAATATGCGGGGGGATGGGTGATGCTTGACAGAACGTATCGTGTAGTATTGTCAGTCAAACAGGACTACGAATTTTTTGTTACCGCAGAAGACGCAGACGATGCTGTTGAAGAGGCGTGTTGCGTGGAACTTGATGATGGCCTGATGATAAACGACAACTACGAGTGTGAATGTGTAACGGTGGAGGTGCAGTGAAATGTCAGTCAATTTTTTACACGTAGCCAAAGATGACTTGCGGGATTGCAGGGGAGATGAAAGCACGGCAG
>VMHT01169089.1_pt1 | contig 23563 bp, 24 predicted proteins | sample 4693611 | NCBI WGS metagenome assembly VMHT01 (sample SAMN12280063, study PRJNA550983) | marine metagenome | isolation source: seawater sampled from same location over 5 years 0.02-0.2 micron viral filtrate | place: USA: collected off the coast of southern California halfway between the port... ...
AATTCTCTACGTGCTTTCTTTTTACCTTTTCTCGTAAGGCGATTTGGTACATATTTAATAGGAACTCTTTTACGTTTTCTTTTTCGTCTTGTTTTTTTTCCACCACTGAAAAATCCAGGCTGAGCGTTAAATAGAGCCAATCGTGTATGTAATTCATCATGTTCCATTCCTGCCCCAAAAAATTGATATTTTGAAGAAACTTTTTCATTCCAATCACTTTTTGTAATAGGAGCTAAAGCAGGCACATGTCTTTTTCTTAAATCATTTAAAAGACAAAAACTTAATTCCTTAGTCATACCACCTATCATAGTCCCTTCACAAAAATAATCTAAATTTTCTAGTTTATAAGCACAATCTCTTATTCTTGTTCCAGAAAATGTACCAGCAATACTTATAGATCGGTCGCTGGATTTTTCTTCTACTGCTTTTTCTTGTTCGCATCCTTGTATAGAACAGTAATTCATAACCCGTTCCGCCAAATTTGCTTCTGATTCATCTCCACTTTCTTGACCTAAATCGAAAAGCAATCCATTACCCGCGGGGCCTCTGTCTGCACCAATCTGTTCTATAATTCCATTACCTGCTCCAAATGAATTATCTAAATGGGTTTGATTAAAACGTTGAAAAGCTTTAATTCTATCACTACCAACCAATAATAGTAATTTTTTATATCTTCTTTTTTTTAAAAATTCAATACAAGTGGCAGACGGCGATTTGCGCTGATTTCTCGCGTTAATTTTAATAGTTCGTTGTTTAAATTTTTGAAAATTTCCCTTGCCATATTTAAATAATAAATCATATTTTACTTGCTGACATTCAGAGAGTTCGTCTTCATCGACACTATTTTTTAGATCATGTCTATCCGTCAGAAAAGAAGCGTTGTCTTTATCATCACGAAAAACTTTTTGATTAATATCATTATCAATATCAGTTACGTGTAAAAACTTTAACTTTTTTCTATCATATTTATTTAATGGTATCATGTAGTTAAGATACATCCATTTATCTATTAAATATAAAGGATTTTTATTAATAATATCACCTCCAATTTCAACATCAAGATTTTTTTCATCAGGTCGTGGGGCTAACCAAATAAATCCTCTTGCGTTTTTAAATCCAGATTCATGAAATTTTATTACTTTGTTATAAGTCCCATTAATTAATTCTAAATGACCAGCATGTGGTGGTTGCCATCGGCCTATAGTTACAACAGCAATTTTATCCCTCTTTAATCTTTCAAATTCGCTCTTCGTCATTTTTTCTCCACTTATATTCATATTACCCATTTTTCCAGTAAGTTTATCCATACTAATATCTCCGTTTTTTTCTTCATTCATTTATAATATAAATTATAAATAGATTAAAAATATATGTTACTGTTTTACTTATATGACAGATAATAGACCTTGGGTAGAAAAATATAGACCAACAAAGTTCGATGATATAGTTTTAGATCCATTAAATAGAAAACTACTAAAGAATATTGTAACGCAAAATAAATTTCCTAATTTATTATTTTATGGACCTCCAGGAACAGGTAAAACAACAACAATTATAAACTTAATTAATAAATACCAAGAAAAATATAATCAAAAAAATAAGGGATTAAAAATTCATTTAAACGCAAGTGACGATAGAGGTATTGATGTGATTCGTAATCAAATAAATCAGTTTGTAAATACGAAAACATTATTTGGCAAAGGTTTAAAATTTGTAATATTAGACGAGGTAGATTATATGACTAAAAATGCCCAACAAGCATTAAGATATTTAATACAACAATATAACAAAAATATACGATTTGTATTAATATGTAATTACATTAGTAAGATTGATAGTGCACTTCAAAATGAGTTTATAAGATTGCGTTTTTGTCAGCTTCCTAAGAAAGATACATTTAATTTCCTTCAAATTATTATTCAAAAAGAAGGTTTAAATATATCTTCAAAGCAAATTAATATTATACAAAAAAAGTTTAAATCGGATATACGAAGTATGATTAATTATATTCAATCAAATCACACAAATTTCCACTTTAATACTGATATTTTATCAAAGAATTTTCTAGAAAAAATATTAAAAAATATAAAAAAAAATAAAAATAGCAAGGAAATACACGATATATGTATTAAAAATAATATTGAGATAAAGGATTTTATAAACGAGTTATTATTATATATAATAAATTACAAAGTTGATTTATTAAATAAAGAATTTATAAATTCAATACAAATTATAATTCATAGTGAAAAAGTGAATGACGTATACTTATTAAATTATTTAGTAGGAGAGCTGGATAAATTATATAATGAATGATAATATACTTTCATTCTGTGTTGTAATTTAGTATTAAAAAGATTAGGTGACTTTTTAAATGGGTCAAATTGATTTCGTTTCAGATCGTACTCTTCTTGAATACATTCTAAAATTTTTTTCTTAGTAATGGGGATATTTGCGCTTCTCTTTTGAATGAAAGTTTTTGAACTTTCCATTTATATACAAATATAGAAAATAAAATTGATTTAAAACCAACTTAAAGAAAATATATATATAATGAATAATCTAGATGAAGAATGGCTATCTTTTAGTACTTCTACAATTAATGAAATTCAAAAATTAGATAATGCTAAAAAAGAAAAAATTATTCCTAAACCAGACATGCCTAAATGTAGTGATATTTATATTTCAACAAAAACTAGAACGTGTGAATTAAATTCACACATTAATTTATATAAAATATTTTGGAAATTATCTGTTATTAAGTATCACGAACCAGTTGAAGGTATAATAAAAAAAAGTATGAAAGTTAATTGTACTACTGAAGAAGAATCAAAAATATTAGATGAAAATTTGAAAACATATAAAGAACCTAATATGCTAGTAAACATTATTTCACAAATAAATTCTGTTAAAGCAGGTATAAAAAAATTTAAAGATGTTAGAAAAGTAGATATGGGTTTATGTAAAAAGGACTTACTTAGTTTCAAAAAAAAGAAAAAAGGTGCTTTCTATAATTGTTTTGCTCTTATATTGAGAATTAAATATAATGGTATATTCAAGGAAGTACACGTTAAAATCTTTAATACTGGAAAATTAGAAATACCTGGAATACAATATGACGATTTATTAGAAATTACATTAAATAAAGTTGTAGACATATTAAAACCATTTACAAAACAAGATTTAATGTATAAAAAGGATAAAATAGAAACCGTTTTAATTAATTCAAACTTTTCCTGTGGATTCTACATTAATAGAGATGCTCTACATAAATGTTTAAAATATGACTATAAAATACAATCTGCTTATGACCCATGTTCTTATCCTGGAATACAATGTAAATTCTTCTACAATCAAGATTCTACAAATCATAATGGTGTTCACGATGATAAATTATTAAAAAAAATTATAGGTCCCAACAGGAAATGGTCACAGATATCATTTATGGTATTCCGCACTGGAAGTGTATTGATAGTAGGTAATTGTGAGGAAGATATCCTTCATATTATTTATAATTTCCTAAAAAAAATTATATTTGCTGAGTATAACAAAATATTCATTAGAATTAATAATGATACGAAAAAAAAATCGAATAAAAAAATAAGGAAAAAGGCCATTTTATTCACTAATTAAATAACCAATTTGTAAATTTTAAGGCTGTAAAATTATTTAATTTATCTTTACATTTTTTATCAAATAATTTCTTTTTTACTTTTACCTTATCTATCACTTTTTTATTTTGGATTTTTTTAAAATATAAATTACATAAATTTAAAAACTTACATTCATCAATATCACCCTGTGTTAATAATAATCCTTTATAGTAAATAAAACAATCACAAATACTTAACTTTTCTAAAATATTACAAGGAAGATTAATAAACTTATTAAATATTTTACATATCATCTTTTGAGCATACATTATATAACTTAATCGTGTATCACCCTTTAAATTTTCATTATCTAATATATATAAAATTAATTCGTTGAATAAATTACATGAAACATTAATAAATTTTAACTTTTTTCTCTCATTTATTGTAAAATCCACTTTTTTTTTATATTCGTTGTTAATATCAAATATTGTTTTCTTATAAACAAATAATGTTGCGTCTTTTGAATTTAATTGTAAAAACGTATGATTATCATCTCCTATTTGTCCTATAAATTCAACATAATACAAAAAAGCTTTTTTACAGTGATGTATTGTTAATTTCAAGTTTTTGGTATACATAAAAACTAAGTTAAATATATGCTTTATAGTGTCACAACCTCTTTTTAAAACAAATATATAATAATCATGATTTTGAACTACTATTTTATCTCCAGCATGAAATAGATATTCATTTAATATATCAATATAAGCCCTTACTACATCCATTTCGTCATTTAATATTGTATCGTTATAATTTTTTGTGTCACTTAAATAATTTTTTTCCGATTCATCCATTTAATCTTGTTATATATTATTTTTTTAAATAAATAACTATTTAAAAAGATAATTGCATTTTTAACATATAAATATGTCTGAGACTCAAACTACTCAAGAATCTACCACATCTAATTATAGACTTCCTAGCGGAACAACATTACAACATTGTGCTAAACTTAGTATAGTCGAAGATAAACCTATTATGTTCGACTACTGGACTGCTTCTTGTGACAAAGAAGTTTTAATTGGCGTCAGAGAAAACCAAGAAAAACTTCTTGTAAAAAGTGAAGAAGAATACACTAGTCCTGTAAGTAAAATTTACAAAGTTGAAGGTGAATATATTATTATTACCGAAAACTCTCTCTATGTAGTTAGCGCAGATATTCCAACTAAAAGAATTTCTGCTTAATTTATAATTTATTATATTTATGATAACTTATAAATTATAATATTTTTTCTAATTCTTCTATTTGACTATTTGTTAATGTTTTTGGAAATGTTATATTAAATTTAATTATTAAATTACCCTTTATATCATTCCGTTCCATTCCTAATCCATTTATTTGTTTTATAAAATTTGGAGGAATTATATTTCCCTTATCATGTTTTATGTTATATGTTTTACCATTTAAATGTTTTATTTCGAATAAAAATCCACACAGAGCTTCCTTTAGACTAATTGATTTATCACATACTAAATTCAATCCTTGCCGTTTTAATTCACTTTTATCATTTTTTATTTTAATAAATACTTTTAAGTCCCCCTTTAAAGTATCGTTAATAATATGTCCCTTGTCGCGGACTATTTTTATTTCTCCATTATCAACTCCTTTGTGGATATTTATATAAATCTTTTCCTTTTCATTCCGTTTTTCGTTGTTTACCATTATCCATCTATCTATTTCTAATGGATAATTTATACCAGTATAAGCTTCTTCTAATGATATTTGGATTTTTTTTATAATTGGTGGGGGTTTAGCCATACGTTGAGCCATATTCATCGGTCTTCCATTTCTAAAAATTTGAACATTCGGCATTCCAGGAATACCTTGCCCAAATCCACCTGAACTCACATGAATATTGCCACCCATACCCCGGGGCATTCCAGGCATTCCAGGCATTCCAGGCATTCCCGGCATTCCCGGCATTCCACCTCCAAAAAACATTTTAAAAATTTCATCAACACCATCTCCTCCTCTACCGCCACCCATAAACGGGTTGCTTTTCTGCATATCATATATTCTCTTCTTTTCTACATCCCCCAAAGTACTATATGCTTCGTTGATTTTTTTAAAATCTTCGGCATCTCCACCTCTATCTGGATGATGTTTTAACGATAATTTTCTAAACGCCTTTTTAATCACATCCGGGCTGCTATTAGATTCTACTCCTAACACTTTGTAATAATCCATTTGTTGTTATATTTACTTAAATAGTTAAGTATTTAAATATTTAATTATGAATACACAATTTTTAAAAAAATACCAACCCTTATTTTACAAAGATTTTATAATAGATAAAGAATATATTGAATTACTAGATACACTAAATAAAATGGATTCATTAAACATATTACTTGTCGGTAATAGTGGATCCGGAAAGACTTCCATATTATACGCAACTATAAGAGAATATTATAAAATGAAAGAAATTCCATCTAAAAATGTATTACTTATTAATAATCTAAAAGAACAAGGTATATCATATTATAGAAGTGAAGTTAAAACTTTCTGTCAAACCCCATCTATTGTTCCTAATAAAAAAAAATTTATCATTTTAGACGATATTGATTTTATTAATGAACAAAGTCAACAAGTATTTAGAAATTGTATAGATAAATATAGCCATAAGGTTCATTTTCTTGCTTCATGTAGTAATACTCAAAAAGTTATTGAAAGTATTCAATCTAGATGCACTATTATAAAACTTAAACCTATATCACAACCATATCTTAAAATTATATTACATAATATAAAAACAGCCGAACACTTGAAAATTAATGAAAAAGCTGAAAATTTTATCTTAAACATTTGTAATAACTCTGTTAGATTGTTAATTAATTATCTTGAAAAATTTAAACTATTAAATATATCCATTGATGAAAAAAAAGTTAAGGAAATTTGTACAAATATTAGTTTTTATGAATTTGAAAATTATACTAGAGCTTGGTATATAGATAAAGACCTTCAAAAGTCTATTAAGTTAATTTACTCTATTTACAATAAAGGATATTCTGTTATGGACATTTTAGATTCTTATTTCTCATTTATTAAAATTACAACTATAATTCAAGAAGACGTTAAATATAAAATTATTATTTTTATTTTGAAATATATAGCGGTTTTTCATACTTTGCACGAAAATGATATCGAACTCATTATTTTTACAAATGAATTATTAAAAATATAATATTTTTTTTTTTTAAAACTATTATATACATATGAGCCAAATATTTCAATTTTCATTTCCAACTGAAAAATTTTTTGATTTTTTACAAAAATATTGTATAGAAAATAAAAATCAGTTTGTATTTTCAAAAAGCGCGTTTAAAAAAGCAAAATTAGACAACGCCATTCAACCTTTTTGTGAAGATTTAAAGAAATATTATTTTTCTTCTAAATATTTTTATTTAGAAAGAGATATGATTTATAAAAATTTTGTTACCATCGTTAGACAGATATGTAAATATCATCATATTCCATTTACATCTACAATTAAATATAATAAATCAAAATACGATATTTACTACTTTATTTACCAAGAGATAAAATCATAAATTTACTTACTTCAAATTCTCCTTCTAACACTTGACGATGACTTAAACGAGCAAACCAATTGTATTTGTGACGTTTCAATATTTCATCATCTGGTAATATTATACATTTTAATGAACACATACATAAATTTAGAGGACTATCATTCAATAAATCTTCTACTAATACTACCTTATTCTCCTTGTCTTTTACTCCTAACGCTTTCCCACATACTATACTACATTTACCCTCCATACATAACTTATTAATATGTTTGTCTATTAATCCATCAAATTTAACAAAATCATTTTGATTTTCAGATATTATTATTTCTAAATTTTCTATTAATTCCTTCATACTTTTGCTTCCTTTTTTACACCCCATGAATTTACGGCTAGGAAAAAATCTACTTTTTTCTGAACTACTATTCCTATTTACCAATTCACTTACATACATATCTGTCTGTCCTAATTTATCGTTATGTAAGTCTTTTATGTTTCGCAACATTATAGAACTGTCTGGAACTATTAATCCACCGTAAGCTTCTAATAATTTACATAATCCTAAATCACGAACATTTTCCTTTATAGGATTTGGTAATTGATTTAACTGTATTGTCCATTCAGGTAACAATTTTGATATAGAATCATCATTTATTAAACATACATTAAAACTATCACCACATTGTCTTATTATTGATTCTACACATAGATCCTTGTAAGGCTGGTTTAGTTTTCTACTGTTTCTTGAACCAAATGAAGTCCAATCTCTACTGTTTATTTCATGTTTTGTATGAATCCACAATATTTCTTTACCCGTCATAGATTCACTTTCATTTAGTAAGTATTTTCTTACTAAATTATATTTATCTAACTCCTCGTCAGGAAAATATTTTCCCTCATATCGCTTATATAATATTCCTATTGCTGTTAGTAATATAAATATCAAAAAATTCTGGAATAGTCGCATTTATATATATACAAAACAATTTAATTCTTTAATCTCTGTAATTCCTTCCACCAATCTTTATTAGCACGATTTACTTCTTCTTCGCGTTTTAATATTTTAAATGCTCGATGTGTATCAGACACGCGCTCCTTTGATTTTCTACCATTTAATAATTGTTTTGATTGCTCCAATGATAACATACTTGGATTCTGTTCCCTTCTAGCTTTCTTTAAACTTTCTACATTACTATATTTCTTTTTTCTTAAATAATCCTCCTGTGTTACTGGAACTACCGTTTCTGTATGAACCTTCCGTAAATCATCATATTGCAATTTACTAAATATATCTGAACTGTATTCCTCCGGTTTATTTCTTGTTAAATCATAGCCACCGCCATTATACGATAGTTCGTTTACACCTTTATGTATTATTAATTCTCGTGATGCGGCCTTCTTCTTATTGAATGCGGCCTCCATGTCTCTTTTATTTGTTATTCTATCCTCATCCATATCTTCATTTGATTTAAACCATTTTCCATAACCTCCGTCCACATCATCATCGGTTATTTTTACCTTTTCAAACATATTATTAAACCATTTATTAAAATCACCTGCCTTCATACCATCCAACTTCTTTAACAGTAATGTCTTTTTACTTGTTTCCATCTTTTCACTTTCATAATTTATATTACTTACACATCGAGAACGTTTCATTTTAAATTCATATATTGATTCTAACATTTTATATGCCTTCATAAAAAACATAAATACTTCTCTATTTAATCCTGATTTATCCGGATGGGTCTTTAACGCTACATTTTTTGCCTTTTTCATATCTATCTCATTAAACTCATAATTTAGATGAAATAGATTTAACAAATCCTCCAAATCATAGTTATCTATATTCAAATCAAAGTTATCCATTATATTACTATTTACATATTTTTATTTAAATTATATATTCTGGTTTATATATAAATATGGCACGTGGAAAAACTATTATTGACCTAAGTAATTGGCCCAAATATAATAAATTTATATCTGGATTACCCAACGATGTTAATGATTATACAGAAGCACAATGGTTAAATCTTATTATTCCTAACCAAGATTCTGAGGGGATAACAAATAATTCTCCCCAAAAGGCAAATGATAATTTTCTTGTTATAAGAAGAAAATTAGCAGAACTGAATTTATTAGCAGATTATAATTCTACATCTACAACAGCACAAATGATAAGGGTCGTTCGCAATTTAAAAAATCCAGCAATTACACCCGATATCGAACCATATGTTGCCGCATTATTGGGTAGGACATATGAAGCACTTGAAAAAGACACTCACGGTTTAGGTGCTGAAGGAACCCGTGACACTGGAAGAGTTTCACTAGGCACTGATGATGAGATAAAAATTGTCGCATATTTTAATGTAATGATGTGTTGTTTGACTGAAACTATTGTAAAAGAAGGTAAAAGTTACTCTCAATCAGATAGTTACTTTGGACCAGTTTCTATTACTAAAAATCTTTGGCCTATTTTAAATGGTTCAAATGAAACGAAAGAATTCAAATTATATTTATTAATAAAAATATTTTATTTTGATAGTAAATTATATAAATTCATCGATCCGATCAGAGAATATCCTAGTATGACCTACGGAACACAAACCATTCTTATAGGAAACCCTATATATGAAGATAATACAATTTCCCCCCCACACGTGTTTAGATCGTTTTTATTACATTTGTGGCTTAAAAATAAAAAGGCTTCACAATATAATGCCTTATCAAAACAAAATAAAATAGGATTTTGTAATTCTTTTTTTGAAGCTATGACAGGAGAAATTATAGCAACTCAGTTTGGTCCATTAGGTGATGATGGAAGTATTAAAACACTTCTAGCTAACTATTTAATGAATAGAGACCCTATTTATTTATATTCGGCTGTATTATCACCTTTTACTAACCCCGCCAGTATCTTTCCTGGGTTCGATGATATATCAAATACAATAGAAGAATTAACAGATGAGACCCTTGAAAATGGTCCGTATTTTATGGAAGTACTTCTAATGTTTTTTGGCCGGTGGAAAAGATCCCGTGGACCTACACAAGACTTGGATATAAGAACCACGTTGGACCTTGATTATATAGAAAAACTTTATAAAGCTCTCTCAAAACCTGTTATTTTTAAGAAACGAAAAATGAGTAAATTTATAAAGTCGATTGCTTTATTTAAAAAGCAATTTATTCCTATTGCTAATTTATCACCTAAATTAATTAGAAAACTTGAAAATATGGATAATAGAATTTATAATGATAACAACCCACCCAGTATAATAAAAAAGGCTGGGTTCTATATAAAACCTATTAAAAGTGGATACGCCGGAAATAGTACAAATAATAAAATATATATCGGTGGTAAGAAAAAATATACTAGAAAAAAATATAGTAGAAAATTAAATAAAACTTTAAAATTATATTAATCTTGATATTGTTGCTTTAAAAAATGCTAATAACTCATCGTCATCCGCACCTATCATACTTTCCGCCATCTCTCCATTTACATAACTTAAAAATGAAGGATAACCTCTTACTTTTAGAGAACTACAAATATCACTCCCTTCATCCGCGTCAACAATTACAATATCTACCAAATGTTTTACTTTTTCTACCAATCTATTAAATGTTGGGGCGATTCTTTTACACGGACCACACCAAGTTGCTGTAAATTTAATAATTAAAGGTTTTTTTTTTGAGACTAATTCACGTAATTCTGTTCTTTTTGTTAAATTATATGTATTTCCAGGCATATATATAATTTAAAATATATTACTTTATATTTTAATAAAAAAATTTATTAATTAGCATTTATTTAATATGTTTCTATTTCCTCCTTTTGACTTTTTCTAAATGCTTTTGCCTCAGCTGTATCATAAAATGGTTTTATATTTTTTGAAATTTTACCTTCTTTTCGTAGTTCACCTTTTACTCTAGTAACTTTTTGCTGTAAATGAATATCTTGTCTTCTTTTAGCATATGTAAATTTGCTTTTAAATAATACTATTATATTTTTACCATTAAACTCTTTCCTTGCTTTATCAAACTTTTTATGTGTTTCTGTTCTTTCTTTTTTCAAATTCTTATACTCTGAAGAAGCGTTATCCTTATCAGATTTTATTAGTTTTTTATATGCTTCATCATAATTTTCTCTTGCTTGCTTTTCCTTTTCTCCTAGTTCAATACAAATTGTCTTTAAATAATTGTTTTCTTCCTCATTATATGGACAATGATTTGCCGGCTTTCCAGTTCCTCTATTTCTTTCAGGCTGGTTAGTAGCAGTAGATATAAGAGCATTAAGTAACTGTTCATCTGTAGAATTATCTTGAATATATGCTTCTTCTTCTAATTGCTCATTAGAACCCAGCGGAGGAACCGGTTGTTCAGGAACAATTACCTCATTTTTAGATTTATTTTTTAATTCTTCGTTTTCCTTTTGAAGAATAGAATATTTACTATTAATATCATCATATTTACTATTAGATTCTTGTAATTTATTATTTAAAATTTCAATTAGTTCCTTTAATCTATCATTTTCCATTTCAATATACTCATTTAATTTCTGTCTTAATATTTGATTTTCTTCTTCTAGACATCTCTTATTTTTTCTGGCCGTGAAATGAGGTTGAAATGACATACTTGAATTCATATTTGCTTTTCCGTTTTAGTTATAATACATTTCATTCTCAAAAATTAAAATCAATTTTCTTAAAATACATTTCATAAAATTTATCTTGGTAGTGTATTTACGTATTCTTCTAATTCTTCTAGTTCTATATGCGGTAACATAAGATGCGATTCCCAAATATATTTACAGTATGCCCAAACCATATCTGGACTGTCTTCATAAAAATGAGGAAATTCTGTTTGAAGTTTTGTTCCTATATCGGGAATTAAAGGCAGACTCTCTGGGGGCAAAACATAAGACAGTTGAACCATTCGTGTTACTGGTTTATTATTATTTTCTTTTATCATTTTACTATCAAAACTTGGAACATATCTAAATAAATCAATAAGCAATGGTGGATAATTATATTTATATGTCCATCTCCAATCAAGACAGCCTGACGTATAATAATTCATTACCCATTCTAATCCTTCCATATAATTTAAACTTACTTGCTTCTTGAAATAATTACTATCACTATTGTTAAATAACATTTCATAATATCTTTTCTCCCAAAATGATTTATATGGATCAATGTATTTTTCTAAATCGCGATTTTTTATAGGAATACACGTATATCTATTCTTTTTATCCTCTTCCGTTTTACTTGGAAATGAACGTTTCTCCCACTTTGCTCTTATTTTATATTCATTTAATAAATTACTATGTTCATTTTCTCCAAGAAATTTTATTAACTTTCTCACATTTTTCCAATAAATTTTCTTACCATTTGTTAAATTTCTTTTCTCGCCTTTGTTAATGTATTTATATGCTTCTAACATTATTTGAATACCATTCGTTCTAATGTTCATTGATGGAAAGTGTGGTAAAAAATCATTTCCCATAAAAAAACACAAAAATATATAATCATATAATTTGTCTGTTTCTTGTTTTGAACTGGGTTTTTTACCATTATTCATCTCCATTATTATTTCTTGAGATAGTAAAGGTATATCCAATAAATAACTTTCATTTGGATTAATATCTCTATTAATAGACTTTACAAATTCTGGTGTTTCTCTGTATAAATATATTTGTTTGGAGATCCGTAAATGATTCAAACACAACATAATCAAATCCGCATCTAATCCATATATTACCGTTACTTGTTTACTATGTTGTTTTTCATTATCTCTAATATGTTGGAAAAGTTTGTGCTCTCCTTCACCTGGTTCATCGCTACCTGAAAAAATAAATTGATTTATATTATAACTCTTTTCTTTGTCCTTGTAATAATTATAAACACCATTATTTAATTTATCCATAAAATTTGTTCCAGGAGTAATTGCTGTTTTATTCCATTCATTTTTCTCTCCAAATAATTGATTGTTAATCTTTTTCTCAATCATAGATTTATATCTTCTAGTTCGTTGTTGTTCTAATTTAGCAACTGGAGCTACACCATCAAAAGCTATGTAAACTTGATTATTAGGTTTTATTTCGTCAATATACGCGTCTAATTGTTTACAAACCCCCGATATCAAGTCTTTTTCAAATTTTTCATCATTTTTATATTTTTCATAGTCTTTTGATAACATGCGTAATACATCATATACTATGGAATTACTATCAAAGTATAAATTATTTATCTTTTTTTTAAAGTCAAATAATTTTATTAACATATCTTTGTGATTTCTTATTAAGTAGGAAAAATAACTTGGAACACCCATTTATCTTATTTTAATAATTATTCTTCATATTATTTTTTTATATCTTAATAAAATATAGAATGGCTGATGAAGAACGAGGATGGATTGGATGGACCCAAAATCCAACAACAACAACAACAACAGAGGAGAAGACAGGAGAGGGAGGTAAAAGAAGAAAGAAAACAAGGAAGTCTAAAAGAGGAAAGTCCAAATTTAGAAGAAAATCCCGTAGAAAGACCAACAGAAAGAAAAGAAAAAGGCGTAGAAAGAGAAAAACAAAACGCCGTAAAAGACGTTAATAAGTTATAAAAATAATTCTACTATTATTTTTATAACATTTATATATATATATATGGCTAGAACTAGAAAGAAAAAAGCTGGTAATATATTTTCTTCAAAAGATAAAATTAACAATCATATGTATCCTATGGTTTTCCTGTGCGTAGCATTATCAAGATGTTGTTATGATAATCCTGTGAAATTTCTTAATAATGTTAGTATATTATTTAACATGAGACCGTTTAGAAAATTACTTAAAAATAGTCAGTCCAAAGATGATTTTTTATTGAGTCATAGAGGTTTTAAGGACTTAATGGATCCACAAAAGGATGAAGACCCTTATATTAAATCAAAATATTCTGGTAAATTACCTTATAAGTTATTGGCGGCCTACATAAATAAAGGTGCCGATATAATTAGCAAAAAAGGTATTACTGAAAAACAGAGTATGAAAAAAAGTGTTAATGAGTTACGAGATAGAATGGATGTATTACCTCCGGAATTTTATGAAAATAAAACCATATTTGCTGATGATGTTAGTCAAACACAATCAAGAATTAGATCTATTTTTGTATGCACCGTTAATGATTTGAATTGCTACGTTTTACACCATATGGATTTCGATTTTATTTTTGTTATATTTAGAGGAACTTTATCTGTTAAATCAACTATAAAAGATGCTAGAGTTTTGAGAAAAAATGTAGACACTACACAGGGCGTATCCAGGGCATTTGACGAAGGGTCCGTTCATTTAGGTTTTTTAGAAAATTTAGATCAAGCTTTTGCTAGAATTTGCTATTGTATAGCAAACATTCAGAAAGAACATAATAAACCCTGTAAAATTATTTCCACCGGTCATTCACTAGGTGGTGCTCTTACTACTATATTTACATATTTTTACTCTAAATATTATCATTTAATTGAAAAATTATGTAAATCTGTAGCAGGTAAAGCACCTAAAAAGAAGATTCATACTGTTGCTGTTTCTGCTCCTAGACAAGGCGGAGAAAAATGGGCTGGAAAATTTGATACATTATTGAAGGATGGAAATTCAATTGAATATGTTAACATGTTTAATAGAAGAGACTTAATACCAAAAGTTCCAAAAGCAGGTGTTGGTTCAATGTCTAAATGGAGAAGGGTTGGAAGAACAAAAGGAAATAAAAAAGAAATAGTTCTGTGTGGCAATTCTTCATCTATGATACCTCCTTTTACTGGAACTAACTACAAAGGAGATTTAAAATGCTCTTATGGTAAAGGAACCAGTTATGCAGATGTTTTCCTGGGAACTTTTGCTAGTAATCACCTTTTTGTTTATTTTATAAATTTTATGAGTAATGCTCGTAGTCCATTTCAGACTCGTCCTGAAAAAGCATTCTTAAGATTTATTATTTGGAATGGTTCGGAGTGGAAATCTTTATTTATAGATAATTGGAGATGTAATCACGTTATGGATGCTGAAAATTATAAAAATGAATTGGGGGATTCTGATAAATATAAATCATTAGTTCTTTATAAAAAAAGAAAAGACGCTGTTAGTGTAAAAGCTATAATAGCACCTGGTAAAGGAACAAAAAATAGTGTTAGATTCAGAAACTATAGTAGAGATTGTAAAACACGAGAAAGTGAAGGACCTAATATGCCTAATGCCGCAGATGAAGCTAGAAAACTAGCAGAACAAGCTCCCCAGGCCGCTGGAAAGAGAAAAAGAAGAAGAAGAAGACCTACTAAGAAGAAACGTAGAAAAGGCAAAAAGAAAAAAACAAGAAAAAGACGTTAATAAATCATATAAATAGTTCTACAATTATTATTTATATGATTTTTATTTCACCACCATTTGGTAATTATATACATTTGCCACATACTATGTCTATTAAAGGAAGTTATACATTAGATCACAGACCAGGGCTTATATCGCAAATATTTAAAACACTTAGATATACAGATTTTATGGGTCAGAAAATGTGGATTAATAAAATTGGTCTTAGAAATCCGGGTATATTGTATGGATTAAAACATTATAATCCAAAAACTGATATTATTAGTATAGCCATTATGGAAAAAGACCAAATACATAAATTTAACGAAATCATTCCAAAAGACACTAATCTTGAAATTAATGTTAGTTGTCCAAATACAGATAAACATATGATTAATGACGGAATCCACGTTTTTTTAAATCCTGAAAGAAAATGGTGTATAGTAAAATTATCGCCATTAGTTGATAAAAAGTTGATTGATAATTATTATAAACAAGGATTTCGTCAATTTCATTGTAGTAATACATTACCTACACCAAATGGAGGAGCAAGTGGACAAATACTAATAAAATATACTAGTGAATTGCTTAATTATATAAATAAAAATTATAAGGATACTACTATAATAGCTGGAGGAGGTATCTATAATCATGAAGTATTGAATAAATATAAAAATTTGGGAGCAACTTACTTTTCTGTAAGTACTTTATTTTTTAATCCTGTTAATAGTCTAAATTTTTTTTACAATTATTACAGGAAAAACTTGTAAAATATTTAGTAATAATAATAATCATAATAATATATACAGAAAAAATGAAAAATCGCAAAATAAACAGTTCTTTGAAGAGGAAAATCAAAAAACAATCCTCATCATATTCCATCATTTCCCAAAAAATTAAAAATTATCAGGAAATAATACAAAACACTATTTTATATATTCAAAAATACAAAACTTTGGATATAATAGATGCAGGAGACCTTAATATTTGTATTCAAAATATGGAAAACTTGTATGAAAGTTGTAGAAATGTTTTAATTTTAATAAAAGACAAAGAAAATGTTGATATTAATGATATCGCAAATCGTCTTCAAATTATTAATAATGAACTGTCTATTAATTTTAAATCATATGGAACCGGTAACTTAAAACATTTATTAGATATTTGTATTGGACCTGATTATATTAACAAGTATTTCAAGAACAAACCAAAAGAAGGCTTATTCAATATTATTGAAAAATACATACATCCTATTAGTTACAAAATTATGGACTGGAAGGAAAAAAATACTTTTGAAAATAAAAAAATTAATAAAAAACTAGCCAAAAATAGAATTGTAGAAGATTTTATGCTAGTTGAAACAGCTGATAGTTTAGATTGTTTTGATTTAGCAAGAACTACTAAGAATTTTCAAACAAAAGTATATGGTATCAAGGTTTGTTTTCAAAATCCTGAAAAACGAAAAACACTCATTATTTCTGCTATTGTAGATGAAATGGTTATCGATTGTTTAAATGATAATTTTGTTGAGAAAAAAATACAATCATTAATTCTTGATAAACCAAAAGATGATATTTTTCAAAATGAAGATTTTCATAGATTTGTAAAGTCGTTAACACTTAAATTACTCTTAGTTTATAACAATAAAGAATTATACCAGAAATACACTGGTTATATTAGTCAAATTAATAGATTAAAAAAGAAAACAATTTCACAAGTTGTAAAAGAATTTATTTCAGACGATTTATTCGGTCAGCGTAAAACACTAATACAATTATTAATAAAATATGACGACCTTGAATTACAATACTTAGCATATCTATTATATGACTTATTATCAAATGAAACAAATGGAACTTTTGATACACTTGACCAAACTATTCTATTTGATAGTTTCCCTTGGGCTATAAAAAAGTTTTTCAGGGATGCTATGACAAATACTGTGAAATACACTAAAACTCTTACTAATTTTGATACTAGTAAAATTCCCATCGAACAACAGATATGTCTTATGAAAGCAAATGATAGTATTAAAGAAAAAGCTATGTTAAAACTTAAGGAAGTAAAGGCAAAATCGGAAGACTCTGGTTCAAAAGCTAGACAATACTTAGAAGGTCTTCTTAAAATACCCTTTGGTATTTATCGCAAAGAACATATATTATCTATTATGGAAACAAATAATACTAATTTTGTTGAAATTGTTAAAAATATCAAGGAATCTAATAAAAATATTAATATTCCTACTAAAGAAAAATATTCTGCTCTTGAAATAAGTAATTATTGTGAATATTTGCAAAATTCTTATATCAAAACTGTAGCAGAAAAATATACTTGTGAAATGATCAAAATTTTTAGCTCCGGAAAAAGAGATAATTTAATTGGTAATATTTGTTTTATTAATAGTGTTACTAAAAAACATAATAAAAAACAATATAAAATATTACATTCTGGAAAAAAAATTAATTACATGAAAACACATATTAATAAAACTATTAAAGAATTATTCTTAAATAAAGAAGAAAATATAATTAAAGAATTATGTTCTAAAAATAAGTTAAAATGCCATAATGATAATACTTGTAAATTAGTCAAATCTATTAAAAATATAAATAAAGATTGGAATTCTGTTGGTTCTACTATTAAAGAAATTAGGGACGTATTAGACCAATCTGTATACGGACACTCTAAAGCCAAAAGACAAATTGAAAGAGTTATTGGACAATGGATTACAGGAGAACAAACTGGATATTGTTTCGGATTTGAAGGTCCACCTGGAGTTGGAAAAACTTCATTGGCAAGAAAAGGATTAGCAAATTGTTTAAAAGATAGCGATGGAACTACTAGGCCTTTCTCATTTATAGCATTAGGGGGATCAAGTAATGGTAGCACCCTTGCTGGACATAATTATACATATGTTGGTTCTACTTGGGGTAGAATTGTAGATATACTTATGGAAAAAAAATGCATGAACCCTATTATTTTTATTGATGAACTTGATAAAGTTAGTAAAACCGAAAATGGTAAGGAAATTATTGGTATTTTAACACATCTTATAGACCCTACACAAAATGAAGGATTTCAAGACAAATATTTCAACGGTATTGATATTGATTTGAGCAAAGCGTTATTTATCTTTTCTTATAACGATGTCTCTTCTATAGATAGAATTTTACTAGACCGAATACATAGAATTAAATTTGAACATTTAACACTTTTTGATAAATTAGAAATAACGAATAAATATATTTTACCCGAACTCTTTTCAAAAATAGGACTAGATAATATTATAGAATTTGATAATCCCGTTATCAAGTATATTATTGAAAACTACACCAATGAATCTGGTGTTCGTAAGTTGAAAGAAATTCTATTTGAAATCATTTCTGAAATTAATCTAGAGATTTTAAATAATGAAAATGGAGAGAAAAATATTCCAATTATTATTACAAAAGAACAAATTAAAAATAAATATTTAAATGATAGACACGAAATGATACATAAAAAAATACACCAAGAAGAAAGTATAGGGGTAATGAACGGATTATGGGCTAACGCATTAGGAATGGGAGGAATTATCCCAATTGAATGTTTTTATTTACCTTCTAATAATTTCCTTGATTTTAAACTTACTGGACTTCAAGGAGATGTTATGAAAGAAAGTATGAATGTAGCAAAAACTCTCGCTTGGAAATTAACTAGTAAAGCCAAAAAAACTAAACTTGTTAAAGAATTTGAAAAAACTAAACTACAGGGAATACATATTCATTGTCCAGAGGGCGCAGTACCCAAAGACGGACCTTCCGCTGGAACCGCCATTACCACTGCTATTTATAGTTTACTTAATAATAAGGTCATTAAAAAAGATGTTGCTATCACTGGAGAAATAAATTTACAAGGATGCGTTACTGCTATTGGAGGACTTGAACTTAAAATTTTAGGCGGTATAAAAGCTGGAGTTAAAACTTTCATATTTCCAGAAGAAAATCTAAAAGATTATAATAAATTTATTGAAAAATATAAACCTAAAAATATTATCCCCGACGACATTAAATTTATAAATGTTAACAATATTAATCAAGTATTAAAACTTGTTTTTCAATAATTTTTTTAATATAATTATATAGTATATTAAGAAATGCCTTTATCATTAGACCCAGGAAATATTATGAAATTCGCCACTTATTTTTCTCCTATATTTATACCATCCTTTTTATTAGTTACTTCCGCTATTGAGGCAAACTTAAAGGGTGTCGCTTATATTATTGGACTTATGATAACATACGGACTTGGATATTTGATGAAATTTTTTTTTAGAAAACAATTTGGCGACAGATATCTAAGAAGATCTTTTAATAATAACAATGGAACTCCGCCAGGTTGGACCGCAACATCAATGCCCGATTATTGTAGTGTTTTTGAAGGACCATTTGATCACTCTACAATAGGCAATGTTAATATGCCTTCATTAGTATCTATGTTTCATGCGTTTACTATTTGTTATATCACCCTTTCTGTCGCAACAAATACTGTCGTTCCCATTGGTGGAATATTATTTATAATTGGATTATCCATTAATGCTATTGTACATTTATATTTACGAAAAGCGATGATGTGTGATAGTCTCATGGGTATTGTATTAGGATTCATTATCGGTGGTGGACTTGGTGCTGCTTGGTGGGCTGCATTAAGAGCTGCTAATCCTACCTGGTTATTTTTTGGCCACGATAAACAAAAAAAATGTAAGCTTGGAAAAACTAAATTTAAATGCACCTATACCTAATTCATACTACATTTTTAATATAAAAATCCCAAAATACTCCTGTCTTATCTCTTAATTTGTTTTTATACCAGTCATTAAATTGACGAGTTCCTATATAAGAAACAAAAAAATGATTCGTAAAAAATTCTAATATTTTATTTAAATTGGCATTTTTATATTTCTCTAATATGTTTATAGTTTGAACTATATTACCTGTTTTCATATTTACATAATTATGAAAATCAAATAATACCTTTTTCAACTTATCCTTTGTATTTACAGACGATAGAGGTATCTTATTTATATACACCAACGCAGAAGAACGACAATAAGGACAAGGTAAACCACCACATATATTTTTTATAAAACTCCATATTACCGTATAATGTAACTTATATTTTTCATCATCTGACTTTTCAGCTAAAGAATGGAATAAAATCCACGTAGGATTACCCCAAAATCCTTTTGTTCCCATTTTTCTACTTGACTTTGTAACCAACTTTCTATTGTTTTTTATTTTTACCATACCCTTAAAATTATTGCTTTGGGGTTTTATACTTTTAGTGTAATTATTTTTTTTTGAAGTGCTCCACATATTACCTAAATTAAAAGACATTAGTATAAAAAATATAAAGAGAATAATTTATACTAATTAAATGAATAATGTTTCAAGTTTTAACGATGAATTAATGAAAATGTTAGAGGAATCATATAATGAACCTGATAGTAATACTGAGAAATGTTTGATTTCCAATGAACCATTAGAAGATAATTGTATTAAACTTGAATGCAATCATAAATTTAATTATAAACATATTTATAATGAAGTACATAAGCAAAAGAAAAATGCTTGGCACAGCGAGGTAAATAAAGTTAAAAGTGTTGAAATAAAATGCCCGTATTGTAGAAATATTCAAAAAGGAGTCCTTCCGCATAGAGAAGGATATCCTAAGGTAAAATATGTTAATTGGCCCATAAGTCTAATGATGTTACCAGATAATTGTATTTATACTTTTGAATCCGGTAAAAGAAAGGGACAACCTTGTAGTAAAAAATGTATGGGTAAATATTGTTCTTCACACGCTAAAATAATACAAAAACGAGAAAAGAAAAAACAAGAAAAACAAGAAAAATTATCCCAGTTAAAAAAGATAAAAGAAAATGAAAAAAAAGCAAAATTAAATACATTATCAGTTAATATTATTATACCCAACGTTCAAATTAATAATTGTTCTTATATATTCAAAAGGGGCAAAAATAAGGGATTTAATTGTTCTTGTAAAAAAATATATGAAAATAATCTTTGTAAATTCCATTACAAAAAATATATCAAAAAGGACACTATTCCAACACCAATATACAATAATATTGTTTCATAACAACTTCTAATTAATTTATTAAATATTAATTATTGAATCAACTTAAATAATTTATAAGTATTTTATATATTAATGAGTTCCGAAACTCAAAATGCTTTACTAGAAAACGTAAAATCTTGGCTAACGATAGATAACGAAATTCGAGCACTTCAAAAAGAAATCAAAGAAAGGCGAAAACTTAAAAAACAACTCACCACCAATCTTATGGGAACAATGAAATCTAATGATATAGATCAATTAAATGTTCCTGACGGAGAACTTATTTATAATAAAACTAAAACTAAGGCACCATTAAGTAAAAAACACTTGTTAACCTCATTAACTCAATATTTCAAAGGAGACCAACGTGTTATCGATGAACTCAGTAAATTTATTATGGAAACTCGCAATGAAAAAGAGAAAGAAAGTATTAAACGAAAAATTAAAAAAAAACAATAAACAATTTACTTAATTAAATAATAGTTATTTAATATATATAATACATGAATATATCTATTAAACATACGCTACCCGGAAAATTATCTACTATCAAAAATGATGTTGTTTCTATTAAATACAACAAAAAAGATGATTTTTTTCCTGATAATTATTATAAATACAATTTAAATGGTATTTTAAAAACTGATTTCTTACAAATTAAAAAAAATCCTAAATTATTCATTTATGCGTGTTGTTTTAGAGTCATAACTAGTAGACCAAATAAAATTATACAGAACCCATTTTTAGAATATTTATTATTTAAATATCCAAATAGCAATAATAAACACAGTAATTTATGTGTTTTTCCATTTAGAATATTGGGAAAAGATACGATTAAAGAAGCTTCTAAAAAACTCACTAAAGACCTATATCCGTATAAGGATTGTTTAGGTTATATTCAAAATTCTAAAGGTATATTTCTCTTTTATGAAATAACTTATAAAAAATATAAAGCCCCATTACTTAAAAAAAATAATCAATTGTGGTGGACAACTATACATGAAATATGTAATAGAAAAAAAATATTAAACTTTCCTATTCATAATTCAGTTAGCAAATTGTTTTATAATAATTCTAAACTTATTTATCTCAAAAATAAAAAAAATGTAAACATACAAATACCTACTGTTTCTTATTATACCGAAACCAAGCAATTATTGCCTTTTATATCAATCATGGGGATTAAATCATCTTCCATGAGAACATTCGGTCCATATTATTATTTTACCGATTTTATAAATAGTTTTCGTGGAGCATGGACTAGTAATTATTCTAAACGACAAATTGAAGATAAAATGATAACAGACCAAAATGGACTCCTTAATTCTTCAGGATTTGTTAGATTTGCTCTCTTTACAAATAAACCAAGAGTTATGTTATATAGACCTACCGACCCATTTTATGAATTTATTAAAACATTAGATACATCCAAACAAACAAAGGGAAAGTTAATAAAAATTAAATGGGCACACAAATGGGATTCTATTATTGTTAGTAATTTTAAATTTAAAAATTTATCTGGTTTCTATCAAGCAAATTCCATGTTTGTAACTAAATCATTTGAAAGTTTTACGTCTTTAAGTTATCATCTTATTGATAAAAAATCTCTCAAGCCTGTATGGGACCCAAATTATCATAATTATTCCATAATATAATATTTATATTTATTATATGAACAAATATACCGTTATTTTACTAGCATTTATATTTATTAATGGAATGGGATCACTTATAAGTTATTTATTTCCCAATATACCATCAGATAGAGTTTTACCCATTATTTTATGGTTAAATATGATTCTTGCTTTAGCCTTCTTTTTACCAAATAGAGTAGCAACCTTCCTCACCCTTTAAGTTCGTTTTTGAATATATTAAAAATTGATTTTAATATATCTCTAATAATTCT
>VMHT01191749.1_pt1 | contig 23558 bp, 40 predicted proteins | sample 4693611 | NCBI WGS metagenome assembly VMHT01 (sample SAMN12280063, study PRJNA550983) | marine metagenome | isolation source: seawater sampled from same location over 5 years 0.02-0.2 micron viral filtrate | place: USA: collected off the coast of southern California halfway between the port... ...
ATCGACAAGAGGCTCTGGACCAGATGCTCTACCTCCGAAGGTCTTAAGGGATGCCCCTGCAAGTCGTACTCCAGACACGTCCCATTTTGGAAGTTGGCCTGAATACAACAAGCTAATAAGTTCCCTGTAAGCTTTAGCCCATCCAATTTTGCTGTCGGCGACATGTATAACGGTATCGGTATCATGAAATTCCTCTGCTACTTCAGGTAGCTTGCTAACGTACTGACGTTCAACGCTGTAGCCTACTCCAGTTCCGCACATAAGTACGTACATCATCTCGTCAAACGCTTTAGGGTGGTCAATAGGTAGGTAGCTACAGTTAAATCCAGCTACGTTGTCACGGTCAAGAGCCTCACCAGCAGTCATCAATGCTCTCATGCTAGGCATAACATCCATGTCGTGAATGTCTTTAAAGATACCGTTAGCTTCTTCGAGTGTTAGCTTACCTTTCTCAATCCAGAAGTTTAGGTAGCGGTCAATTGTTTCTTCCCAAGTCTCACGGCGTTGTTGCTCTGGTAGGTAGCGAGCGTAGCGGGACTTGTGTATGTACTGCTGATATGCATCCATCAATTCATTTCCTTAATTAGTCGTTCAATATACCACTTACACTTACGTAAGTCCTCAACAGGTTTCCCTTTGTAGTCATATCGCCATAAGTATTTAAGAGCATTGCCCTTAAGATAACCATTAAACTCATGCTCTGGCATAGATGCTTTGATTGCTTCGATAGCTTCTATCGTGCCTTTGTTGTAATGGTCGGGCTTAGTCACAGGATCAGGTACTTCCCTAAGCTTGTCCCATTCAGCAGGAGTTATATTGTCAATACTCATTCCATCTCCTTAAACTTGTAGACTTTCTCTAGCACTCTATCAGCAAACTTTTCTACTAGATCTTCTGCTGTGATTTCAAGTGCCTCCATGATTGTTACCTCATCGTAATGTTCGGCAACGTGTTCTAACAGCTCGTCGAACGTCATCCATACTTTCTCCTGAGATAGTTAATACTAATAGGTAGCTCATCGAACGATCCGTTGTTTACTTCATTGAGCATCCAGATACCTGACCAGCTTCCATTCGTTTGAGGGTTTAGATAATCTTCAGAATGAGTATAAAAAATGCCAGCAAACAAACCAGTGATACTATTTCCATCTGCTTTTCTTGCATAAGCTATGTCTCTATCTTGAACGTGTCCCATTATACAGGACATAAACTTCTTCTGTAGCATTAACTTTGCAGAAGAAACAGGACGACCCATAACACCGCTAGTAAAGTAGTGGCAGTAGGCTACTCCGTCAATGATGATGGGCTGTAGGAACGGAACAACTTCCCAGCTACCTAAGTGAAAGTCCTTGTAAGACATAAGACCTTCTAGCTTAGAGTCAGACTCGATAGCACGTTCTATCCTGTGCTCGTGGTTGCCTAGCAGGAACACCATTCGAGGCTTCCACAGTCGTCGCTTGCCCTGTCGAAGGCGTCTACGCTCTGCCTCTATTGGCTCTAGGAACCTAGCCATTGCTTCGTTACCTGCTTCGATGTCGTTGACATAACGTCTACCCTCGAACGACTTCTTACCTACGTCATAGCTACTAAGACTTGGCATGTCCCAGTGATCCCCCAGATGGATGATAACGTCAGGTTTAGTTGCTGCTGCGTAGCGTCCTGCCCAGTACATGTGGTCAAAGTTACTGTCAGGTTTTACTTGTGTGTCTGGTATTACTAGATGCCTAGTCATAGCCACTCCTTGGGTAAGGTACTTGGTGTGTACCAATCAAACCCGTTCTTGTCTGCCCAGTCTCTCATACGGTAACGAGTACCATCTTTACGTCGTCTTGATCCCGGCATTGGTGTATTAGGATTCTGAAATATAAACACAAGATCTTCATATTTACCTAGTGCCTTACGTACTTCTACGTACTTACGCGCTTCTTCTCTAGTTCTGAATCTGCCTTTTGCTTCGATGTAAGTCATCCATCCTGCGTTGTTGTAACAGAAGTCAGGTTCGTACATCTTAGGTATGATGTAGCTGATCCTCTCAGCAGGATGATATGTACAACTCTTCATCTCAGCATAGAGCTTCTTCTCTAGATTACTATCAAACTTCATCAGGAATCCTATACTTGTCGTCAGTAGATCTAAGAAGATAGAGAAGTTGAAGACTTTCATACAGCCTATCAGCGTCGAGTTCGTTGTCCTCGTATAACTTAAGACATCGCTCGTACAACTCTCTCTCTGTTGTCCAGTCCTGTAGCGCCTTCTCTGCTTTCTTTGGACCTACTCCATGTATACCGGGAATGTTGTCTACCCTGTCGCCCATCAAGGCTTGACGATACAGCCACTCTGTAGCAGAGCGTTCATCAACTTCCTTCATGATCTTCTTGGTGTAGTCATATATCTTTGTGGGTATCTGCAAGAAGTCTTTGTCGAGAGAACAGATAATAGATTTATGTTCTAACTCAGTAGACTTGATAGCTATGCAGTCATCGGCTTCCATGTTAACAGAGAGGTCCGCTTTCCATGCATCTAGCATGTACTCACGGAGTGCGTTCTTATGTACGGGTTTACGTACGGGACGGCTACCTTTGTAGGGTTGAGAAACAGCAACCTCATTTCTGAAGTTACTGCTTCCGGTAAGGTACAGCTTGTGGTTGTCGTAATGCTCAGACAGATCAGAGATCAGCTCAGAGATATAGTTAGCCATAGTCTGGATTGCTATTCTCTCTGGCTCATCATCACAGGCAAAGCCAACACGATATACAAGCATGTCACCGTCGATGAGTATCACACAGCTTCCTCAAGATCAAAGTCAGGTGCATACTCTACGACGTTAGAGATAACCATACGTCGAAGTGAAGGCGAACGACCCTTCTTCTTCATGTACTCCCAGTCATAGTAAGTAACGAGGCACTTCGCTTCTGACCCGTTAGCAACGACAACACCCATTTCAGGATCATCGTCTTCACTAGTAGGAGTACGACCTTTGATCATTAACTCACTACCGTCTGGGTTAAATGCACGGTACTTGTTCTTAGACTTACAGGTGATGTAGTAACCACGGTCGTCACCCTTGTTGTTTACGTTGACACCCATGTCTTCGAGTGCTGTTACTGCCTCGTCTGACAAGAGAGCTAGGTCTACTGTGTACTTACCAGCCAGCTCATTCTTGTGGGTAAGGTTAGGCCAGAACAGTTGGCACTTAAGGTTGATGTTTGCTTCGCTCATATTAACTCCAGTTAATTTTACAAGTAATATTATACCACACTTTTGCAGATTGTGCTAATGCGTTTCGGCCCAATTACTACCAATACGATACTCACCATCTAGTGGGCAGTTAAGGTTAAAGGTTTCGCCAGCTTGAATGATAGCCTGTACCGCAGACTTACCTACGTACTCAGCATCTTCAGGATGACACTCTATTTGCCACTCATCGTGGACTTGCGCTACTAGCTTGAAGTCTACATGCTCAAGTAATTCATACAGGTGTATCACTGCCTGTTTCATTACAATAGCACCAGCTCCTTGTAGTAATGTGTTCAACGCGGCATGAGCAGAACGGACACGTAGTCGTCTACCGTCTAGGCCATCAAGAAACCCAGAGTCTGCTTGCGTTGTTACGTCCTTCCTTAATCGTGCGAGAGAAGGTACGTTACTTAAGAATCTTTCTTTTAGTTTGGCACCAAGCTGTGCATTACCACCTACGACAGATCCTATCTTTGCATTACCTGCACCGTATAGGAATGCGTAGATAAATGTCTTAGCCTGCGCCCTCGTCTTTAGTCCAGCCGCTTCTTGATTAGTTGTGTGTATATCTCCTTCTAAGATTTCTTTCGTATAGCCTTCGCTATCCATGTAGTGAGCCAGCATCCTAAGTTCCAGACCAGATGCGTCAGCCCCAACGAGAACACGGTCAGGAGGAACAATAAAAAGCTTGCGGCAATCGCTACCGTACTCTGCATAAACAGCAGGAACTTGCGCCAGATTAGGACTAGAATGCGCCATGCGTCCTGTAACAGCCCCGATGTGTTTGACTCTTCCATATATCCTTCCTTTGTTTTCTGCCTTGATCCATGACAATACTTGAGAGTGTCTCTTCTGTAAGAGTAGATACTCGAGTACCGTCTTTGATTCAGGTACGTGTAGGTTTTTCTTAAGAGTAGATTCATCCACCTTCGGTTTACCTGATGGTGTCTTCTCTTTCCATACTGCACCTTTCTTCTCTAGCCTCTCAGCTATCTGTTGCCTAGACCCTACGTTGAAGTGAGTGTATCTGACAGGCAATGGCTTACCTGATGTCTTGTGATACCTCTGCTCTTCAGCTATGGGTGGGAATATATTCTGCAATGCTGCTTCAATACTTAGCATCTTAGTCTCTAGCTGTCGTTCTAATTGCTTTGCATCAGAAGCATTGAACCCAAAGCCATTGTCTTCTTGATCCTTGCATATATGTGCGACAGCGTGTTCAAGGTAGACGCTTGTGTCAGAGAAGTCGAACATCTGTAACTGAAGGCACAACATCTCATACAACTTCTCAGTCACTGACACGTCACGCATACAGTACTTGATCATCTCTTCAGACAACTGAGTCCAGTCATCGTGGTCACCCTTGGGTAGGCGTAGCTTCTCTCCCCACGTAGCGAGACTGTGACCTCCCTGTACATCAGGATGGAACAGCCTAGACATAACCAACGTATCAACAACACGCTCAGGATGTATCTCAATGTCCCATAGCTTCTTCAGTACAGGTCCATCAAAGCCTATGTAGTTGTGACCACATACGTGACCACCCCTAGCCAGTTCCTCGAACAGTGACTCCCTACAGGTATGGAGACAGTGATCCTCGTTTGGCCTCTTTGTCACAACACAGTGTATTACCGATGGCTGGAGACCATCCGTTTCTATATCCAAGAACACTATATTCGTAGTAGGCAATGTCCAAGTCTTCTTGCTCTGTAATTTCTCTACCATAACTCTTCATCTCCATATTCTGTTCCTGAGTAACTATCCAGTTCCCCATCTTCGACATCATAAGACTCCTCTATGTCTGATAAATGTGCATAGTCTAAGTTACCTTCAATGATAACGTCATCTTCAATTAAGAATTTACTACAAGTGCCGCATAAGTCAACAAACTCTTTTGAGTCAGTGAACTTACGTGTCATCTCGTACTCGTTAAGTAGCTTGTTGCATGCAATACATCTCACTCCACCATCTCCGTCAGTCTGCCTGTGTCTTTATTATATAGCAACGAACACGCTGGTCCAGTCATACCACTGAACCTGTTCTTCAGTACCCTGATGCTTGTTGTGTTACGCACCATCTGATCTTCTGCTTGTGCATTACGCTCTAGTCCAAGAACAATATCAGACAACTGAGCAATTGAAGCACTGCCACGAAGCTGACCCAGACTAGTAACTGCTCCATCCTCATGGCCTTTTCCTTCTGGTCTGCGTAGGTGACTAACAACAAACATACATATCTCCATCTCCTGACAGAACATACGTAGCTTGGTCATGATCTCATCAATGGCTTTACGTTCATCACCATTGGCTTGATCTGATACCAGAATGGATATGTGATCGAGGATGATATACCTAACACCAAGCACCTTAACTTGGTAGCGGAACCTAGCCAGTATGTTCTCGATCTGATTAGAACCAAACGAATCCCACAGCACAACACGGTCATCCAGATCCAACGAATTGAATACGTACTCTACCTCATCAGGGGTGTAGTCACATCCGGGTAGGTGTATTGGTTTGTTGATCTGTAGACCCACTAGTCCACGGGCAGTACGATCTGGTGTCTCCTCAAGAAAAGCTAGACCTATCCTCTCGTTAGTCTGTGATGCAATCGAGAACACTAACTCACGCATGAAGGTTGACTTACCTAAGCCAGACCCAGAACAGATCGTTACTAGCTCAGTAGGTCTGACACCAAACGTCATGTCATCCAGTCCCTTGTATGGGTAGCGTACCTCTGCCTCAATCAGTGGCTTCTTCATCGCCTCACGTAGTGATCCTATCATCACCATACCGTCAGGGGTATACACCTTGGCGTGCCACCACCGCTTGATGAAGTCATCCTTGTCGGCGTTCATCAGGTAGTCCGATGCATCCTTATGCTCACCGTGCTGATAGATCTTTGCCTTACCACCAAACAGATCGGCACACTCATGCGCTGCTTTCTTACCATGATCGTCGTTGTCATAGCAGAAGATGATGTTGTCAAACTTATCGAGGAACTCGTATGCCCTGCGACAATCCGCCGCCGCACCCTGCGCACCATTACGAATAGAGACTACTGGATACTTGTCACCGAACATCTGGTACGCAGACAGTGCGTCCATCTCCCCTTCCACTACGGTTATGTACTGACCACCCGAAGGGAACAGGTGTTGACCGAACAGTCCAGCCTTCTTCCAGTCACCTTCGATCTTGAACTGCTTGTCAGGTGTACGTTTTTTAACCGCAGTTAATTCACCATCGGGGGTGTAGTACCCGAAGCGTACGTCATCACCTAACAACGTAGTGGAATACTTCTCCATTGTACGTGCATCAAGACCCCTGTCCTGTAAGCTCCTGTGCGCCCCTTTAAGCTCCATTACAGGAACCCTTGGGGTTGGTACTCGATAGTCGTTAATGTCTCTCACAGAGCCTCCTGCGCCGTCTGACGATGGGGTAAACGTGGCACATGCGAAACAATAACTAGATCCATCCTCATTGTAGGACAATGCATCACTAGAACCACAATCATTACACTTCTGGTGCAACTCAGTAAAGGCCATCAGTGCACCTCCATGCTAGTACCGAAACGAGAAAGATAACGAGACTCTAACTCATCATCGTTTAACGAATCAAACTCCATTGCAAAAAGATTAAAAAGAGTATTCATCGCCTCCATGTAATTAACACTGTACATGTGGTCATCAGTTAACTCCTCGACCATACGTTGCCTGTCTTCTGTTTTCATATCACCTCCTATAAGTAATATGTATTATTAATACTTAGTACTAATGCATAGTACTTACTATGTAGTCTATATAGAAGAGTATACCACACCACGCTTCTTTTTGGCGGCACTCTTCTTGTGACTTTTAACACTTGATTTACAGCGCGGCTTATGATTTCTGACGTACCGCTGTGTATCTCTCCCCATAATAATCCTCCCTATCATCGTTGATATGCTCCAAGAAAGTACGCAACTTACCAGAACGCTTGAGCTTTTGCAACGCACTGTATTCTATTGCACGTACCGTTGTCCTACTGAGACCCAACTCATCAGCGATTTCCTGATGGGTCATGTGGTAGTCAAGGTAGTTACCTCGCTTCTTCACTATCTCTTTCCTCCTTGTACTTACCTATCTCATCCTCGTGGTACTCATCTGCATAGTCCCACTTACACCGGTCACTGTCTTGATCCCAGTACTCTTGGTACTCATCGTGCCACACTTCCCAAGTCTCACGTCCCATAGAAACGGCCTCCAATACCCAGACACATTACTTTACATGCTCGACAATAACGTCTGTCGTCTCACGCTTATAACATAATAAACAATCCATACACTTCTGTCCAGTACAGTTAGCCTCACCGTCATACGACTCCGACACGTTGTTGAATACACGGTCGAACCCACGCGGTGGAGATAACATCACGTTATCTATCTTAGGATTACTATAAACAAGAAGCATATTACTAGGCACTAGATGCAGATTCGGACGCACTAGATTCACACGCTTAGTCCACAATGCAAAGGTAGAGTGCTTGTTGTCCTCCGCTATCGCACATAAATTACGGAAGTGCTGCTCATTTATCAGCTCACCATGCCCATGAAACCGCACGAATGCACCGGACGTACGAGGCAACACGAACTCAGCATCACTCGCAAGGATGTCACTATTCCTCTGGAAGGATGGTTGGCAGTTCTTCCTATAACTAGAAAGCATACTAACACTGTAACACTTGGTACAAATCTTGCTTGCATCAGTCTTGTTAGACTCCTGCATACAGAATGGATTCGTAACCGTGTTGGTGTTGATTGCTTGTATACCCTCTAGCTTCCCTGACATCTTACTTATGCTAGGCATCGGGTGCATAGACCACCTCCTCTTTAACGACACGGCATTCTTCGCCGTCTGCTATGTGCCTATCACAGAAGTACTTTGCATTATTAAGAGTAGAATTCCAAGACGACCCATCATCATCTCTCTCCTCCCACTCCCACGTCTTACGGTTAAACCTCTGCACAATAAACCAAGTATCCATAGCCATACATTACACCTCCACATCATAGACCGTAGTGGTCTCTTCATCTTCGCGACGATAACACACCACGTCATCCTCATCCCAGTCGATAGTACAATCTAACTCACTCAGAGCATTATCGATTGCAGCTTGCTCTGCTAGATCCTCATCACTGCTCTTAACATACTGCCTACGTGTAACAGTAACGGTCACATCGAATGCATAGACGTGCACTAACTCTTTGTCCATCTTGTCAAGCTGTAACACTGTGTCCTTGAGTAGTAGATCCAGCTCCTCAAACAACTCACCCTTTGGATGATTGTAAATGTCGTACTCGATAAAGCTACGCATCTTACTTAGCTGATCGCGTAACTCTTCTAGATCTTCCCTGCTTGTTAGTAAGTCATTCATTCTGTACACCACTCCACTCGTTTAATAATATTATCACCATACTCATTCGCAGTATAGTCGTTGATTACTTCTATTGCTTCACTGGTACTGGTGACGTTGCCGTACACAAACTGGAACCACGCCACGTAATCATCACGCTCGTCACTCCACACACCCACGTCATCGAAGTCACACTCACCCATGTTGTCTAACACCGTGAAGTGCTCACGAGACTTCTCAACGTCAGCGTGCTCACCCTCACCACATACAGTGATGCTCTTGTCTGAGTCACGTAACACTGCGTCAATAAAGTACTGCGCCACTCTGTTCTCTGTAAAATGCATAACTACTCCTCATCAAATGAATCACGACACTTGTCGCACATATACGCCCTCGTCTTGTTACCTACGAGAACCTCCCTAGTGCTGGCGTCCTCATCAGGGAAAACATCCTGCACAAATCTGTCGGTATAAAGATACCAACCCCACGAATCTGTGTCAACTAGACGGCTGTGCTTAGTCCTACACAGCAGACAGGTAGCTGACACTTTGATTTTACTAAACAGATCTACTACTTCTCCCATAGTGTTTCTCCACTATCTCTTGATTGATATCTTCCCAACACGACACGCAGATACATTCGCCGTCGTCCTCTTGGTACACATCCTTCTCACTGTGAAACCACTCACTACACTCACCACATTCAAAGACCATAGACATCAGAATATATCCTCCGCCATCTCCAACATACACTCAATGTCATCAGGACTGCTCCACTCATCAGGATACGGTGACATATCTTGCGCCACACGTATTAGCTCCATCATTTGAGCAGGATAGATAGGGCTGTGTATACATACGTGTTGACCACTTCCAAATGTATGAAACGCACCGCATCCATACTTAGCAAACGCCACTGACGCCTGTTTGTATGTGTGTCCTTCCATATCATGTAACTCGTCATGATCCCACGGTTCACCACAATGCCTACAATGAATATCCATTGTCACTCCTCCTATGTATTAACACGACCATCAGGTTCAATGCATAACCACATACCACACCACTTAACCACAACGGCAGGGTCACACATCATTGGTTCAACACTACGCCTGAACGTACGGTACGACATACCCTGACTGTTAAGCCTCCACTTATGTAACAACGATTGTTGCTGGTTCTTAGTTAACGGAATCACTAGTCAAACCTCCCTACTCGTTGATTGCCTACGCTGTCCTTGATGCCGAAGATAGAATAAGGATAAGCCCACATCGTCCACCCATTGAAGTCAACACGAGCGAATGGCTCAAGCGGCTCATCTTCCGGCGCGTGATACACACCAGCATCATCAATGTCACCCTGCCAGTGATCAGCGAATCCACCCATACCATACGAGGCGTTCATCTCATCGGCGACGGTAGCAATGCCACCACCTTCAGTCCTTGCCGCTACAACACCACGACCGAAGAACTCAGGGACTATACCCAGCCACTCACGATCTGCGTGCTTATCAAAGTATTGAATCATCATAATTAAAACCCTCTAAAAATTAATCTGGATTAATTAATGCCGGTAATATAAACAGAACGAATACCCGACACAGTTATTATCTCATTTAGTTATAACGGTGTCAACCGACCTGTCCACCCATATTGTCAAGCATAAATTACAGACATAAAAAAACCGCCCGAAGGCGGCTGAATTGTGGACGTTGGTGCGGGTTTAGCTGGCGTCGCGGTGCAGGTCGATGGATACCTGCGCGAGGTAGTGAGCAATTTCCATTTTTGTGTGCCCGTTATCGAAGGCCTTTTGCATGAACTCAGAGAACAGGTGACCGATGGGGTTAGCGTTATCAGCCGTTGGCTCGCTCGACTCAGACTCTGCCGCGACCTCTTCATCGCTGGAGACCTCTTCATCCTTCGGGATGCCAAGCGCCTCGTAACATAACCGAAGCGACGGCGTCCGGCATTGAGCGGTCTCAAGCACTAGCAGACCGTCCTCGATAGTGCTGATTTGGTGATACTCAGATAGCTTTTTATCTAGATTGGCGGCGACCTTTACCAGTCGCATGACCTGAGACGCTTGAACCTTTGCGGATGATTCTTCGTTACCGGCTTCAACGTACTGCGTGACGATGCTGGCACGTAGTGGCTTAAGGTCGTTCTTAGTGATGCCCGCTTTTGCGGCTTTGGTGACTTCGGTACAAACCTTATCAAGTGTGGATTCGTTAGCCTTCGCGACAGCCTCATCGCCCTTGATCATTGCCTTTGCGATTCGTGTTCCTAGAGTTTCGATGTTGGTCATGAGAATGATTCCTATTTAGATTACGCCGTGCGTTATTGCCCGACCGTTGGATTATAGCAAACTGGCAAGGTGGTGCAAGCGACATAGAATTAATCTGGATTAATTTATGCCTATAGAGCACCTACCTAGACTCTCACGCCTCTATAATCACATGTACATATAAGCATATAAGGATATCTTTATATTCATTTGAATGATGTGGGACGGGGGGGGTCATAAATGAGCTGCATAATACCGCGTGTCCTACCTAGATACAAAAAAGAGCTAAATTGGAAAGGGTTGTTACTAGTACTTTGCGTTATATATCAAAGATTTACTAGAACTTCTAGTTATATAGGTAATCTGCACTGTAAAATCACAGAATCTGTGCTGTAAATACAATGTTTTTACCCTACAGGGGTTGACAAATGAGTAAAAGTATGCTATAATATATGTATATATAGAACTATAGCGGAAAGTACGATGCATTAAGACTAAGTACTAGTGCATATTACCCACAAGTATAGATAACAAACCAGAAAGCAAACTAGGTAGAGCCTATACAATGGAAAATAAAAAGAATCCTGTAGGCAGACCCAAAAGAACTTCTGTTTCTAGTAAGGCGAAAGGGAATAGAAAGTCTGTTGGACGCCCAAAGGGTGATGCAGCGATCATTAATGAGTATAAGGCAAGGATGTTAAACTCGCCTCGCTCTCGCGCCGTGATGGATGCAATATTTGATGCAGCATTAGACCCAGAAAACAAGAATCAATCAGCAGCATGGAAACTAGTTATGGATAGAATCCTTCCTGTTGCTGCATTTGAAAAAGATATCGTTAAAGATGGTGGTCGTAACGCCATTCAGATTAACATTAGCGGTGTCGGTGCCGTAGAAGTACCAGAACCTACAATCATTGAAGGAGAAGTAGTAGATGAATCTTAAGCATTTTGATCCTTCAGAGTTTAATTGTCAGGTTACTGGGCATAACAACATGGAAAAAGATTTCCTAGAGAAGATGGACGAGTTGAGAGAGGCGTGCGGGTTTCCTTTCACTATCACCAGTGGGTACAGAGACCCTACTGAGCATCCAATAGAGGCTAAGAAAGAAGTACCCGGATGTCACGCTCAAGGGATCGCGGCGGATATAAAAATAACAAACGCCGTGTTTCGCCTTAAGATAGTAACAAAGGCTATTGAGCTAGGATTCACAGGAATAGGTATTGCTGATGACTTTGTTCATGTCGATACAAGAGGATCTACTCCTGTTATGTGGACATATTAGTGGATTTAAACATTGAACTACTGCCGTGGCAACAAGATGTCTGGGCAGACAGTACAAGATTTAAAATAGTAGCGGCAGGACGACGTACTGGTAAGTCCAGACTTGCTGCATGGATGTTAATTGTTAATGCATTGCAAGCAGATAGAGGACATGTATTTTATGTTGCGCCGACACAAGGACAAGCACGAGACATCATGTGGCAGACTCTCCTTGAGCTTGGCAATCCTGTTATCTCTGGTAGCCACATCAATAATTTACAAATCAAGCTGGTCAATGGAGCAACCATTAGCCTCAAAGGGGCTGATAGACCAGAGACAATGCGTGGGGTGTCGTTAAAGTTCCTAGTGCTAGATGAATACGCAGACATGAAACCTGACGTATTCGAGCAGATCCTGAGACCTGCATTGGCTGACCAAAAAGGCAGCGCAATGTTTATTGGGACACCAATGGGAAGAAACCACTTTTATGAACTTTACAAATATGCGGAGCTAGATGATGATCCGACGTACAAAGCTTGGCACTTTACTTCTTATGACAATCCATTATTGGACCCGGACGAAATTGATATTGCTAAACGCTCTATGTCGTCTTATGCGTTTCGTCAAGAATTTATGGCGTCGTTTGAAGCCCGTGGTTCGGAGATGTTTAAAGAAGACTGGGTTAGTTTTGGAGAAGAGCCAGAAGAGGGTGACTACTACATTGCAATCGACTTGGCGGGTTTTGAAGAAGTAGGCAAGAAACGTACAAAGAATGCCAAACTTGATGAGACTGCTATATCTGTAGTTAAAGTAGGAGACAACGGAGATTGGTTCGTAGAGAACATTATATATGGACGTTGGACGTTAGATGAAACAGCTGTCAAGATCTTCCAAGCTGTGCGTGATTACAGCCCTCTTTCTGTTGGCATCGAAAGGGGAATTGCAAAACAGGCAGTTATGTCACCCCTTGTTAATTTACAAAAGAAGTACGCACAGTTTTTTAGAATTGAAGAACTAACTCACGGTAACAAAAAGAAAACAGACAGGGTAATGTGGGCGTTACAAGGCAGGTTTGAAAACAACACCATTACCTTAAACAAAGGCGAATGGAACAGTAGATTTCTTGATCAACTGTTTCAGTTTCCTGATCCATTGACGCATGACGATTTAGTTGACTCGCTTGCGTACATAGATCAACTAGCTAATGTCCCTTACGGTATAGGGGACATAGAGTTCGATGAGCCTGAAATTTTAGATATTGTAGCAGGATACTGATATGACTGAACTATATGAACAAGATCCATTGATGATCCAAGAGTCTCTAGAAGATTGGGTTATAACTAAGTGTGAAGATTGGAGGGATAACTACGAAAGCAATTATGAACAGAAATTTGAAGAATATTATAGATTATGGCGTGGTCAATGGGATCCTGCTGACAGTGAGCGTGGGTCTGAGCGTTCCCGTATTATTTCTCCTGCACTTCAACAGGCAGTTGAGTCTAATGTTGCTGAGTTAGAAGAGGCGACGTTTGGACGTGGTAAGTGGTTTGACGTTAGTGATAACTTTGGTGACACGGATAAGCAAGACGTACAGTTTCTACGTAACAAGCTTACAGAAGACTTTGAAAACTGTATGGTACGTAAGGCTGTTGCTGAATGCTTAATTAACTCAGCAGTGTTTGGTACAGGCATTGGTGAGATTGTTATTGAAGAAATGAAAGAAATGGTCCCTGCAACTCAACCTATTATGGGAGGTGATCTTCAGGCTGTTGGTGTAAACATTACTGAGCGTGTTGTTGTAAAGCTTAAACCTGTACTGCCTCAGAACTTTCTAATAGACCCTGTAGCAACATCTGTAGAAGACGCTATGGGTGTCGCTGTTGATGAGTTTGTTAGTAAGCATCATGTAGAACTACTACAAGAACAAGGCGTGTATAAGGATGTTTACGTTGGTAGCGCTGCTCCTGATACAGACCTAGAGCCTGACCAAGACCTTACTGTTTACAGCGACGATAAGGTACGTCTTACTAAGTACTATGGTTTAGTACCACGAGAGCTTCTAGATGCCGCTATGAGCGACGATACAGAAGAGCTGGTAGAAGAGGAAGGGTCTGAGTCAAAGTACGTAGAGGCCGTTGTAGTGATTGCTAACGGTGGTACACTACTAAAAGCCGAAGCCAATCCTTACATGATGGAAGATCGTCCTATTGTTGCATTTCCCTGGGATGTAGTACCCGGACGTTTCTGGGGTCGTGGTGTTTGCGAGAAAGGCTATAACAGTCAGAAAGCTCTTGACACTGAGTTACGTGCTCGTATTGATGCATTAAGTTTAACAATTCACCCAATGATGGCTATGGACGCTACGCGCTTACCTAGAGGGTCTAAACCAGAAGTAAGACCCGGTAAGATAATTTTAACAAGCGGAGACCCTCGTGAAGTACTTCAGCCTTTCAACTTTGGGCAAGTTAATCAAATCACTTTTGCTCAGGCCGGAGCCTTGCAGCAGATGGTACAGCAAGCAACAGGAGCCGTTGACTCAGCAGGAATTGCAGGTCAGGTTAACGGCGAGAGTACTGCCGCTGGTATTAGTATGTCTCTTGGCGCTATTATTAAACGTCATAAACGCACACTAATTAACTTTCAACAATCTTTCTTGATTCCTTTTGTTAAGAAAGCAGCGTATCGCTACATGCAGTTTGATCCAGAGAACTACCCTGTTGCTGATTACAAGTTTAATGCTAGCAGTACTCTTGGTATTATTGCAAGAGAATACGAAGTAACTCAGTTAGTGCAGTTGTTACAGACTATGGGCAAAGAGTCTCCGTTGTACAACACATTGATACAATCAGTTGTTGACAATATGAACTTGTCTAACCGTGAAGAATTACTTGCAGCTCTTGCTCAAGCTTCTCAGCCTAACCCTCAAGCACAGCAAATGCAACAACAAGCACAACAACTACAGATGCAGTTCCAGCAGTCACAAACTCAAGCGCTGTCTGCACAGGCTCAAGAGTCACAAGCGCGAGCTGCTAAGTTAGCTGCCGAAGCTGCTGTAGTTCCTCAAGAACTAGAAATAGATAAGATCAATGCTATCACTCGAAACCTTCGTGAAGGTGATGCTGAAGATAAAGAGTTTGAACGCCGTATGAAAGTGGCTGATACTCTCCTCAAAGAAAAAGCAATAGAAGGTAAGACTAATGTTAATAACGCAAAAAGAGATGCAGTCCCTGCTCGACCAAGTCAACGACCACTTCAAAGGGACGTTCCAGCGCCTCAAAGTCCTAGAGGACCAGCTGAACCAACTGGAAACCAAGGTGGAGGAATTATCTAATGCCAGCCAAGAAAGACCCAAGACTAGCACGAGCAGGAGTAAGCGGGTTCAACAAACCAAAGCGGACGCCTAACCATCCTAAGAAGTCTCATGTAGTTGTTGCTAAGGAAGGCGATAAAGTTAAGACTATTCGATACGGACAGCAAGGTGTTAGCGGTGCAGGTAAAAATCCTACTACTGCAAAAGAAAAAGCAAGACGTAAGTCGTTCAAGGCAAGACACGCTAAGAACATTTCAAAAGGAAAGATGTCAGCCGCTTATTGGGCTAATAAATCTAAATGGTGAGGAGAGTAATATGCCACAAGGAAAAGGAACATACGGAAGTAAAGTAGGTCGTCCCCCTAAAAAGAAAGCGGCGACTAAAGCAAAAAAGCCCGTAAAGCGAATTACTCAAGAAGAAGTAGAAGCTCGTATTAGGGACGCAAACAAAAGAGAAAAGAACATGACACCTAGTCCTGCTATGCAAAAGAAAATGGCAGAGCAAATGCGTAACAAGAAAATGGACGCTAAGATGAAGGCTGCTGTTAAGAGAGTGAAAAATGGCAAAGGCAAAAAATAGTCCTAAACCTAAAAACAAAGCACTCTATGCACGAGTAAAAGCAGAAGCTAAACGAAAGTATAAGGTTTGGCCCAGTGCTTATGCTTCTGGATGGTTAACTAAAGAGTACAAGAAACGTGGTGGTACTTATGAGTAAAGCCAAAGGAGGATTAACTAAATGGTTTAAAGAAGACTGGGTAGACGTTAAAACAGGTAAGGAGTGTGGACGTAAGTCTGCTAGTAAAAGTAAACGTCCTTATCCGTCTTGTCGGCCTAAGGCTGTAGCATCTAAGATGACAGCCGCAGAAAAGAAGTCTTCTTCTAAACGCAAGACAGGACCATCTAAAATTAAACACGCAGTCACCGCATCAGGCCGTAGAAGAAAGACTACAAAAAAGGCTTGACAAATGCATAAAAGTGTGGTATAATATAACTATATAATATAATAACAGAGGAAAACATGACTCCCGAGCTTGAAACTTATTTTAATAATTACAACGAACTCTTCAACCATGAAGGTTTCAAACAACTCGTACAAGAGCTTTCCACTAATGCACAACAACTAGCAGATATACAGACAGTTAAAGATCTGGAAGATTTACATTTCCGCAAAGGTCAAGTCTCTGCTTTTGCTACTGTAATAAACCTACAAGGAACTATCGAAGCTGCTCGCGATCAAGCAGAAGCTGAAGATGAAGACCCTGTAAATGTTTAAAGTATACGACTTCCGTTGCACTAACGGACATGTCTTTGAAGAATTTGTAACGTCAGGTACTACAACCAGTAGGTGCGGTTGTGGCGCTAACGCTACAAAAATGGTATCTGCCCCGTCTTTCCACCTTAATGGCTCCGATGGTTCATTCCCCGGAGCACACATTAAATGGACTAGGGAACACGAAAAAGCAGGTAATAAATAATAACTCCATAATGATTATAATCACGGAGATTAGTAATGTCAAGAGCAACATTAGTTGACCCGCAACCCGAAGTGGAAAACGCGGACGATATAAACGAAGAAGCAAATGAGACTCAGTACGAAGAAGAAGTAGCTGAACAACCTCAAGAGCAGTCTACCGTTCCAGAAAAGTACCAAGGTAAATCGCTGGAAGAAGTCGTACAGATGCATCAAGAAGCCGAAAAGCTTTTAGGTCGTCAGTCCGGTGAGGTAGGTGAACTTCGTAAAGTGGTTGATGATTACATTAGTAGTCAAACACCCACTCAAGCACCTCAACAAACTGTTGAGCCTGAAGAGGATATAGATTACTTCACTGATCCACAAGGTGCTGTTAATCGTGCAATTGAGAACCATCCTAAAATTAAAGAAGCAGAACAGTATTCATCGCAGTATAAGCAACAAACTGCATTGGCTACTCTTAGTACTAAACATCCAGATATGCAAGCAATATTAGGAGATCCTAAGTTTGCAGAATGGATTAAGGCTTCAAAAATTAGGACTCAATTATTTGTAGCAGCTGACCAACATTACGATGCTGACTCTGCTGACGAGCTATTTACCCTCTGGAAAGAGCGTAAGGTAGTGACACAGCAAACTGCCGATGTTGAAAAACAGGCTAGGAAGCAAACATTGAAGGCAGCTAGTACAGGTAATGCACGAGGCAGTAACCAAGGGACAAGGAAAAAGATATATCGTCGGGCCGACATTATTAAACTTATGAGAACAGACCCCGACCGTTATACAGCATTAGCCGATGAAATCATGGCAGCTTATGCGGAGGGTCGAGTAAAATAATCTAGGAGATTACAATGGCTACTCAAACTTATCCCGGTACGGTTGGCGGTGGAAGTATCGTCAACAAAACAGCAGCTGCTACTTTTATTCCAGAAATCTGGAGTGACGAAATTATTGCTGCATATCAGAAGAACCTGAAGATGGCTCCTCTGGTTAAGAAGCTCCCAATGACAGGCAAGAAGGGCGATGTGATTCACATTCCTAAGCCTATCCGTGGTGCTGCTTCTGCTAAGGTTGCTGACACTGCTGTCAACATCCAAGCAAACGTAGAAGGCGAATTGCAGATTACTGTTAATCGTCACTTCGAGTACTCACGTTTTATCGAAGACATCGTAGAAGTACAAGCGCTTAACAGCCTCCGTCAGTTCTACACTGAAGATGCTGGTTATCAGTTGGCTCTTAAGGTTGACACTGACCTTATGAATGCCGCTACTGGTTTTGGTAATGGTACTATGGACCTTGCTGCTCCTACTGGTGCTGACTGGGAAAACAGTAACTCATACTTCTTTGATGCCGCCGCAACAGGTGGTACTCCATTAAGTTTGTTTGATGCTGCTGGTGGACACAGTGTAGCTGCTGGTGACGTTTTCAGTGATGCTGGTTTCCGTCAAGCTATCCAGTTGTTGGACGATGCTGATGTACCAATGGACGGACGTTGCATTATTGTCCCTCCAGTAGTACGTAACACCATTATGGGTACTGAGCGGTTCTCGTCTTCTGACTTCGTATCAGGACAGACTGTTAACACTGGTCTTATTGGCAACTTGTATGGCGTAGACGTTTACGTTTCATCTAACTGTCCAACACTTCAGTCCAATGTACGTGGTTGTATCATGATGCAGAAGGACGCCCTTGTACACGCAGAGCAAATGTCTGTACGTTCACAGACACAGTACAAGCAAGAGTACCTCTCAACGCTGTTTACTTCGGACACTCTTTACGGTGTTCAGGTATATCGTCCAGAAGCTGGTCTTGTTCTTGCTGTCTACGATGCGTAAGTAGTTCTGAGGGGAAAGCTGGCAACAGTTAGTACCCTCATTTTATTTCTTTAAAACCTACGACTACTTTACTGAGAGCAATAAGCCATGACTGACTATACAAAGACTACTGACTTTACATCAAAAGATTCCTTACCGTCAGGCGACTCAGGTAAAATCATTCGAGGCGCTGAATTTGGTACAGAGTTTGACAACATTCAAACGGCAGTAAATTCCAAGTCAAACATAAATAACCCCGCATTTACCGGCAACATTACAGTCACAGGTACTGTAGATGGCCGTGACATTGCCGCAGACGGCACCAAACTAGACACCATTGAAACTAGCGCAGACGTTACTGACACAGCTAACGTGACTGCTGCTGGCGCTGTAATGGACAGTGAGTTAACTAACATCGCTGCTGTTAAGGCGTTAAACCAAGGTGTCGCTACTACCGATAGTCCTACATTTGCCGCTGTTACTTCTACAGGTAATGTTACTGTAGGCGGTACTGTAGACGGTCGAGATGTTGCCGCTGATGGCACTAAGTTAGACACAGTAGAAACCAATGCAGACGTGACGGATACCGCTAACGTCACAGCCGCTGGCGCATTGATGGACTCAGAAGTCACTAACTTAGATCAAGTAAAAGCATTCAGCTCTGCTGACTACGCTACAGCCGCACAAGGCACTACTGCTGACAATGCACTGCCTAAGACTGGCGGAGCCATGACTGGTGCCATTACTACTAACAGCACCTTTGATGGACGTGACGTAGCTACAGACGGAACTAAGCTGGACGGTATTGAAGCCTCAGCAGACGTAACAGACACAGCCAATGTTACTGCCGCTGGTGCGTTGATGGACTCAGAGTTGACTAGCATTGCTTCGGTTAAAGCTCTGAACCAAGGCGTAGCTACTACTGACTCTCCAACCTTTGCAGGTGTCACTGCTAACGGTACTGTAGAGTTTGACGGACTGTCAGGCACAGGCGCTGTCACAGTCACAGACATCCTTGACCAAGACGATATGTCAGGTAACAGTGCTACGGCATTGGCTACTCAGCAGTCAATTAAGGCGTACGTAGACAGCCAAGTCGGTACAGTAGACACACTCGCTGAAGTCCTTTCTAACGGTAACGCTACTGGCGGTACTGACATTGCGTTTGGTGACAACGACAAGGCACTCTTTGGTGCTGGCTCTGACCTACAAATTTATCACTCAGGTAGCCACAGCTTTATAACTGACGCAGGCACTGGCGATTTATATATTGGGGCATCCAACAACATTGCTTTGATGAATGCGGCGTTTAGTGAAAACAAACTGTTAGCTACTACTGACGGTGCGCTTAAGCTTTACTACGATGGCTCTGAAAAACTAGCCACTACCTCCACAGGCATCGACGTTACTGGCACAGCCACGATGGACGGGCTTACTGTTGATGGTGATGCTTCTGTGGCAGGAACTATTGGTGTTACCGCCGACAATGGAACAATAACTACAGGCAAAGATTCTGCAAGTAGTAGAACGCACTGGAGCATGAACAACCCTAACGGAGAAGTTGCCAAGTGGGACAGCAACGGTACTGACTTGCTTCATTTTATTACGGACGAATACAAGGTATATACGGCTGGTAACAAAGCATTTGAAATTGATGGCAACGGCGACATTAGCTTCTACGAAGACACTGGCACGACTCCGAAGTTGTTCTGGGATGCTTCTGCGGAGTCGTTGGGTATCGGCACTAGCAGTCCGTCTGCGCCTTTGTCCTTTGGTGCAAACATACCTTCAAATGGACAAACTCTTCATACCTATCACTCTGGCAACATAAGAAGTGGTTTGGGTATTGTTTCTGGTGTTCATCGTTTATTTACAGATTCTGGGTCAGCCCTGTCATTTGGTCAAGTAAGCACATCAGATGGCTCTACTTATGCAGAACGCATGCGCATCGATACTTCTGGCAACTTGCTTGTTGGTACCACTGATACTACTGTTTACAACAACTCAGCTAACTCAACAGCAGACAACGGTTTTCAAGTAAATCCAGCTGGGTGGATGGCTATATCAGCATATCAACAGACACCTGCGTTCATTAATCGCACAGGTAACGATGGTTCACTTATTAGCTTTACTCGTAGCGGCACCACAGTCGGTAGTATTGGTGCATTTGGCGGTGACTTGTACATTGGTACAAACGACTCAGGATTGCGTTTTGAATATGCAGGCTTGAACGCTATTGTTCCTTTTGATGTAAATTCATTAGCAGTCAGTGATGCCGCAACTGACTTAGGTCACGAAAACGCCCGCTTCAAAGACCTTCACCTGTCAGGCACTGCTAATGTAGGTGGAGTAACTGTTGCAGGCTCTTTAGGTAATTTAAGCCTAAACACTTCTGGCGCTGAAATTCATTTATCAAGAAACGGCAACAACGATATTTTAGCAAACGGTGGCACCTCAGCAGACTTGACTGTAGGCGCTAATAGAACGCTAAAGTTTAAAACTGGCTCTTCACTTACAGAAAGAGCAAGAATAGATGTCTCTGGCAACGTGCTGGTTTCAAAAAGTAGTTTAGATGTTAGCGAAGTTGGCTTGGAATTACGTGCTGACGGGCTTTTAGCGGCTACTAGAAGTGGTTCTAATGTAGCAGTATTTCGTAGATTATCTGATGACGGAAGCATTGTAGACTTTCAAAAAGACGGCACCACAGTCGGTAGTATTGGTGTTGCTAACGGTGATTTAAATATTAACGGTGACTCAGGAATAAGATTCCAAGACACCAGCATTATGCCTAGAAGAGCTGGATCTGATGTAGATGCAACAGTAGACATTGGATTATCAAGTCATCGTTGGAAAGACCTTCACCTGTCAGGCAACATCAGTGCAGGCACAGGTGGCTCTAACAGTAACAACTACGAAATAAAAGTTTCTGCAGGGACTTCTGGTCTTTCTAGGTTTATTGCCGCAGACACTGCCGCCGCTGGTTACATAGACTATGACCACAGCAGTAATTCTTGGATACACAGAACAGACAGCCAAGAGCGTATGAGAGTAGATGGCTCTGGCAACTTGCTGGTTGGTGCTTCTTCATTTAGTTTTTCTGGTTCAGACGACTGTGTACAGGTATCAGGAACTGAAGGTCGCATAAATATAGAAAACGATACGACTAGCACAGCCAACGTGATTGCGTTTTATAACCCAAACGGAAATGTTGGTAGAATTAATACCGCTGGGGCTTCAACTAACTACCTTACGTCCTCAGACCAACGCCTCAAAGAAAACATCGTAGACGCACCTTCTGCTTCTGACGACATTGACGCTATCCAAGTACGTTCGTTTAACTGGAAGGTTGACGGGTCACACCAGAAGTACGGCATGGTTGCACAAGAGTTAAACACTGTTGCACCTGAAGCAGTATCAACACCAGAAGACTCAGAAGAAATGATGGGCGTAGACTACTCAAAGCTAGTACCTATGCTTGTAAAAGAAATTCAATCACTACGTGCCAGAGTTGCACAATTGGAGACTAACTAATGGCTACATTTACATGGGAAATTCCAACCTGCGAACACGTTATTGCTGATGGCGGCATCAATGTCATTCACTGGCGTTGTAACGCAACACAAACCGAAGGATCTGGTGACGACGCTGTTACCTACACAGCTTCTAGCTATGGCACTGTCGGTCTAACCTATGACGCCTCTGCATCTGACTTCATTGCTTATGACGCAGTAACAGAAGCTGAAGCACAGTCGTGGGTCTGGGCTAACGGAGTAGATCAGTCTGCAACAGAGGCTAACCTTCAGAACCTTATCGACGCACAGGTAAATCCAGTAGAAGCATCTGGCGTACCTTGGTAAACCAATAAAAGGAAGTCGGTATGAATTCTGTAGATGACGCATTAGCACGTTTAGACAAACATGAAGCTGAGTGTGCCTTACGGTATCAGATGATCCAGTTACAGCTTGATGAACATAATAGACGCTTTGATAGGCTGGAAAAGATGATGCAAGGTGGTTTTGCGTCTATCTCTGTAATCATAGTTGTTGCTGTTGCTATCTTAGAGTTTGCTAGGTAGATATGGATATTAACGAGTCAACAAATGTGACTATACCTATTCGTAATTTGATTGCTATGGTTGCGGCTACGTCTATTGCCACTATGGCTTACTTCGGTATCCAAGAGCGTCTTAATACTATTGAGCATTCTTTTGACAAGTCACAGTTGGAAATAGAACGTAACACTGAGTTTCGTATCTTATGGCCTCGTGGAGAGCTTGGGTCTTTACCTGACGACGCTCGACAAGACATGATGATTGAAAGTATTCAGATTGATGTTGTTGGCTTACGTCAGATAGAAGAAGAGGTTCACGAGTTAACAATTCGTATTGGAACTATCGAAGCTCTTTGGGATCAGGAAACAGAATGATACAACAGCTTATTGGACCTATTGTTAACCTTGTTGGTGGGCATCTTCAGCGCAAGTCAGAAGAGAAGAAGGCTGTCCATGAACGTAAGATGGTAGCTATACAGCAGGACGCTAACTGGGAAAACATACATGCAAACAATGCGGCTAACTCATGGAAAGACGAGTGGTTTACGATCTTGTTTTCAGTACCTTGCATTCTTGCGTTCTTTCCTAGCATGGTTCCTGTAGTAATGTCCGGCTTTGAAGCATTAGATTCTATGCCTGAGTGGTACAAAGGTTTTTTGGGTGCTGCTGTTGCAGCTTCGTTTGGGCTACGTGGTTTAGCTAACTGGAAGAAGTAATATGGCGTTACGACCTACAAAAGGAAT
>VMHT01110524.1_pt1 | contig 23541 bp, 26 predicted proteins | sample 4693611 | NCBI WGS metagenome assembly VMHT01 (sample SAMN12280063, study PRJNA550983) | marine metagenome | isolation source: seawater sampled from same location over 5 years 0.02-0.2 micron viral filtrate | place: USA: collected off the coast of southern California halfway between the port... ...
TATAATGACTGTTCGATTTCTTCTAATTCTTGTGTATTTGTTGGATTTTTATGCACATTTATAAATAAAACATCTTCAGATGCTACTATTAGTCTTTTAGCACCTTTTATAGACTTAGTATAACAAGGCGCTATATGCTGCACTGTTTCACCGTCTGTTGTTACTAATATTATACCTTTTAATAGAAACCAAAAATGTTCTGTATGATGCACTGCACTTACAACAACACTATTTGCAGGCATATACATTTTACGCATGTATAACTGATCTGCAAACTCATGTTCAATCTTAAATACTTCATTGTTAACCAAGCTTTTACCGTCACCGTATACGCCTTCAATATGATTGTTTTCAATCATTAAATCCTGAAGGTTTTCTAATTCCGCTGTAAAGTTGTTTAACTCTTTTTTATTTGATTCAATTTTATTTTTAGACATACATTAATAATCACACGCTATTAACTGCTTATAAATACTTCAGAGCCAATAGCAAATAATTCATTTTTGTCTGCATTTGTATTCGTCAATGTTACTCTATTAAAGTATCCAATTATACCCGATGTATTTACTGTATTGTCTTTTGAAATAAAAACTAAATCATTAGTTGTAGGTGCAGGCGCACTGGTAACATTATAGCATGTAATAGCACTAGAAGAAGTTGTCTGTATATTACCTAATTTGTATATAAGTCCAGTAGATCCGTTAACATAAAATACTACGTCACCCCCTAACGTTGTTGTTGTGCCAAGCGGAAGAGGATCTTCTGTTTTGTTTAATGCAAAATCTGGCAAACTAGCAAAATTTAAAACTATTTTTGTACCTTGATCGGTCACAGATGTAGGTTGCCCAATACCTTGTACATTAAAATCTTTAAAATCTAATGTGCCTGATTGTGAGTTATTGTCCCATGTTTTTTCAACACCGCTTATGTAATTATAATACTTGCCTTCTCTTTCCACAAATGAAGTTACTTGACCCTCTTGCTGATCAGTGAGCATTGTAGCTGTCCAGCCTACATCCCCTTCATAATAAAGCGTTTTATAGTTCTTAATCTGTCCAGAATCTCTGGCTGTATTTAAATTAGTAGTTACCGTTGAATTTTGTTGAGTGCCATAAAAATTACCTCTTGTAGCATTGTTATGCTTCCACATTTCTCCATCTTTAAATGTGTAGTATTCATTATTTAATGAAATACCGGCTTCAGGTATATAAGTTAATCTACTAGTCCACCCATCTGATAATTCATTAAAAGCAAACTGTTCGTCACCTATTCTAATATTATAGCTTGAGCTGTCTTCGTCATAAGAGCCGTTTAATATACTTGTTGAATTTTTTAGCTGTGTTGTAAAGAAATTACCCATGCCCTTAGCGGATATATCTGTTAACCCATCACGTGACAATCTTAGTATAACCCCTCTTGATTTATCTACAAAATAAGATCTAAATCCATAATACGCAAAAGATTCCGGATTTGTTGATATACCGTATTCGCCGGCAAAAGGTACTATTTGTCCTAATACATTAGTAGAAGCAGTAAGCTGCGGATTACCATCAGCATTAAATAAAGCATCTTTATTAGCTAATATACGGAAACATTTATCTTCACATAATGCTAAAAGATCACCTTGAGCAGCAGCTCCTCTAGCAGAAAGTTTTTGTATTGTTCCGTATACAGGATTTAAATCTTTAGTTATTTTTTCAGCCATTGAAAACTGGTTAGATTCATTAAATCCTACACGTGAATTATATATACCGCTAAATATTAATCCTGAGCCTCTTCTTTCTTCCTGAAACGGCTCTTGTAATGTAGAAGATGCCTTAACACCTTTACCAATTCTATTAGCGTTAAAATCGTCTCTAATACGATCTGACTCAACACCGTTGCCAAACGAATAAGCGTTAAAATATTCTAATGTTTGCACCTGACCTAATATATGCTGCCCTGTTGCTAATGTTATAATACTTCCGCTAGTAATGTTTGAGCTATGAGACGTTACTACAAATCTATATGATTCGTCAGAAGATATAACCGTTATATTTGTTCCAGCTTGCACTGTAGAGGTTGCACCGCCAGATGTAGTGTCATCACCAATAGTTTTGTCTATAGTAAATCTATTATTAGCAATATCTACAGCCGTTATGGTAGCGTTAGCCGGCATTGACACCGATGTAACAGACATACCAACTTTGATAATATTTTTAGGCGTAGACGCTTCATAAAATATATCTGCATCCGCAACTTCAATAGGCTCTAATTCAAATATAGCTGGATTATCTGATGATAAAGAAATTTTACCATCTTTTCTTCTTTCTCTAAATATTTGTATATGGTTAAAATCGTCAACGGTTGGGGTGCCACTATGCTGCGTGTCATTAAAGTTTCTGTCCATTGTTACAGTAAGTGCAGCACCAGTCCCCCCTTGATTAGCAACAGAGGGGCTAAATTGACTACCACCGCCAGGAATATCTCTATTATATGTTTCTTCTACAGCATTTATTATTTTATAAAAATCTTGGCTAACATCGCTGCCGTCTCCAGCGCCTGTATATGAAAATTTGATAAATGTTCCAGGCTTACTTAATTGATCAGCCCATGCTCTATACTTAACATTAGAGTTTCTATTAGCAAAATTAAAATCACTAGCATATAATGTCCAGTTTGGTGAACCAGATTGTGGTCGTTGATCTGACCCGTCAGCAGTAGCACTACTAGGCACATGAGTATCTTGCCAAGCTAAATGTATTTCGTTTACTCTAAATGAACTAGCATTTTCTGGCGTTATTTTTGTATTATCTAATACTAAATCAGGCTTAGTAGAAGCGAGCGCTTCTTTTACATTTTTACGGAATATACCGTTAGGATTTATACGAACAAAAAACCTTCCTGCAAACTCAGGTAAAGTTATTCGTCTAGTGTTAAATAAAATAATTCTAAAAGCAGCCTCGCTAGCCAAACTGGTTAACCATACATCGTCTGCTTTAATATCTTCTGTTAAAGTAATATCGTATATTAAATAATCTCTGCCTGAAATTGCATGAGATTCACCAACAGGCCCACCGCTTTCTATTTTATATATATGAGAACCACCTCCGCCGCTTAATGAATCAGTATCAAGAGACTGGAATTGAATAAAATTTCTTTGTTTAATTTCTCTAGCAAATACCGGGTTAGCTCCTGTATCAAGATCACCGTCATCATCTATTAGCTGAGACAATGGTCCATAAAATCTAATTTTATTTCTACCAACTACAAATCCTGCTGGTGTTCCGCCGCTAGCTGTTATAGCCGCACCATCACCCTGTGTTATTATTTCTCTAAGATTAGTTAAACTAGACGGTGCTTCATTTTTAATATCTAATACTTTAAATTTATTATCTGCGGTTACAGCTGTTGTAGAATCATGCTGCTTTTTAAGCTTAATAAAATCTCCTTCTTTAATTTTATTTCTTTCAGATGAAGGAAATGCTAAAAAGGTGCTACCGTCATCAGCTTCATAAAATCTATCTAAAGCTAAATTATAATATTCTTGTGAATTATCTTTTATATACCATTTATAATGTGAAGCCCAAGAAGGCTGCGTAGCGCTCGTATTTAATTGTGCTTGTAGCTTATTAGTTTTTTCAGCGCTTTTAAACGGTATATTTATCGATGCTGTCGAAGCTGTAAAAACAGGAGATGTACGTCCTTTATTATCCATATAAGCAATACCAAACTGATATTTTCTATCAGATTTTACAGTTTGCTTACCTAAGCCAACGGAACCGTGGCTTGTAGCTGTTGTGGTTGCAACAATAGCAGAAGAATCTACCTCTGTATCAAAATTTTGTAAATAATTTCCATATACTATTCTATTACCAATAATTTCTTGAGCTAAAGCTTTTCTAGGCACATTATCAAATGCTCTTAATAGCTGGGCATCTTCTATAATTCTACCTAAACTATCAGATGTTATTGTAATATCAAGATCGGCAGTGCCTAACTGGCCAGCTGGGTCTGTAACTTTTGTAGATACATCTATTTCTTCTATAACATATAAGGCTGTGCTATTAGCTGCTTTATATATAAATTCCACTTTATCAAGATCTCTAGGTAAAGCGTCTCCACCTGTTTGTCCTGAAGCAATGCTAGCTATTCCGGTTAATTTTATATGTCTTATATTATTATCCATGCCGGTATTTTCACCGTTCATACCGTCATAATTAAACTGGCCAGGTACAAAACACGCGTCAGTAAACGGTGCTAAAGGCCCAAACTCTCCGTCAATATAGCGAAATCTATATGAAAATCTAGGAAAATCATTTTTAAATATAGGATCGTCTTCTACTTTAAGCATTTCCCAAGCTACACTACCTAAGGTGTCATCAGCTATATTTCCTGTAACAGTAGTGACAACAAAAGTTCCACTTGTTGCGTTAAGAGTTACACCGTCTTTAAAATGACCCCTAACTTCGTATACTTCTTTAGTTAAATCTTCATTTTGCAATTCATGAGTTAGTACAACTGGGTTATCTGTACCTTTTGCGCTAGTCCAAGCAATTGATCCTGTCCAAGAAATACTAACTTCAGAAGCAGCAGCAGCACTGTCAAAACTTACAGCGGCTGTAGTTAGCGGTGTTACGCCTACACCATTAAAATTTGAAGCAGCCAAAGCTTCCGAATTAGCACTAGGACTTATAGTTTTAGATAATTTATTTCTTGGTATAAATTTAATAACTTCAATATCTTCAGGTTGCACTGTTCTACTAGGACTGCCTGTAGTGTCATATATAATGGTGCTTGCTGTAAGCGAGTACACATCCGTAGTACCGGAAACTAATGTGCCGGTAGCAGCACTGCCTGTTTTAAATCTATCTATATTTATTCTTCTAGGTTCATTTAAATTATCAGTAAAGAATAATAAACCTTCTAGTATATTTATACCAGTTATTAAATTAGATGTACTAAAATTTAGTATACTGCCTGTATCGACTAATACAGGTGCTATAATAGATGTAGCTTCATCATATTCTAAAATACAATCAGCTGTTGTGCTGGTTACAAACCAGTATATTTTATTGTTTTGATTATCTTTAACTGTGCCAATACAAGTTGGAGATGTAAGGCCAAAATTATCAGACCAAACAGTCGCGCCGCTAGCTGTTCTAAAATTTTGTTTATTATTACCTAATACCGTTTCAATAGCTCCTATATCGCCATCGCTAGCGCCGGCTGAATTTGTCACCTGAATATTAGAAGCGTCTCTATATTCGCCTGGGGGCATTAGTCGATCATCAAGATCGCGTACCATGCGACCTCTTGTAAAAGTCTGTTTTAACTGAGCCATAGTTTAGTGTTTAATCCACTTAGATTGATTACGCATAACTTGAGCAAGTTCTCTAATTTTAATATTAGATAAACGCATTTTAGCATTACGCTTAGCAGCTCTTAGTTCTTTTTTATAACGAGCTATTTGAAATTCAGGTGTATTAGCACGAGTATTTAAAATAGCATGCACAATATATTTATACATTGCTTCTTCAGCAAATTTATGCACCTGCATTTCTGCATCGGTAGCTAAACCGTCGCTAATGTATTTTAATACTACAGTTTTTTCAGAAAGATTAGAGCTGAATCTAATTACACCCGCGGCTTCGTCAATATAGAATACACCATGTGTTTGTGCGGTTTCAGGATTGATACCGTATCTATTACCGTATCTATACAAATCAAAAATATCTGAATCGTCTTCATCTTCGTCACTAACGTTTGCATCATCGGTAGCCACCTTAAATTTATCTAAAGACTGCGAATTAGTTTTAAAGCTTATTTCATTTGCTGAAAACTGATAAGTACCGTCAGCATTTTGATTTGGCGCTAATGGATTAGATGTGTGACGCGTAGGATATATTATTTGTTGTCTACCATCTTCGTCTACAAAAGAAACGTTAACGTAGTTAACATAGTCTTGAGGTAATATAAATGCTAAAGTAGCTGGTAAATCAATTTCAAGTTCTTTAGTGCTAGGCAAAGTGTCAAAGTTAAATTCCTGTATTGCTCTTTTTGCATGAAAATCAACATCTGTTCTTTTAACTTTTGGTATAAGTTTACCTTCACCAACATAAGCTACCATAAAGTTATTTATAATATCTTTAATAGTAATAAATTGATAGCTGCCGTAATTACTAGCTGAGCCGTAATAAGTTTCTCCGTTTTGTGTTAATAATCCCATTTATTACCTTTTTTCCTGTTGAATATTTATAGCCTCTTCTCTTGCTGCATATTGAGATATTTCAATATCTCTTGTAGCTATACCTGCTAACTCTAATATTTTTAATACAAGTTCTGTTTCTTCGGACTCATGTAACTCAAAATTAGTACTATTAGTTGAATTATGAACAGCCGCTCCGCCTACTGTAGTAAAGCTCCAGTTTACATCTGTAGGAGTTTTAATATAATCTATAGTTACATTGGCGTCTGTAGAAAGTAAAGAAGACGATGCGTATATAAAATAACCGCCCTGTTCTTCATAATATATCGGCCTATCAGCTGTAGGTATACATAAAGGAGAGGTTAATATTTCTTTAGCTTCTTTTTTAGTTACGCGTTGGCATTGTGCTCCAGATAAAAACAACGCGCTAGTTCTATAAAGATCACTAGAGTCAATTGTAATTTTATTGCTAGATATACTTAAATCACTTGACCCAGTTTTGCTTTTATTAAATATTGCTATTTTTTCTTGCAAAATACTTACCATATCAGCGTGACCAGTATCATTGCCGGGTAAACGCATAAATTGGTTTAAGTCATAAAAGTATTGCTCAAATATATCCATTTGTGCTTGATTAGCAAATATATTAAACTCTGTTGGGCCAATATACCCTCTTTGCTCTTTATTTATTATTGCAAGTACCCTTGTATAAACAGTATTTACGTTTACGCTCATATTTATTTTTTATTATATAGTAATTAGGCCCCTGTAAAAGGAGCCTAACTACTAATTGACTTATAGTCGTTTTTCAATATTATTCAAAACTTCCATGCCTTCATCTGTTTTAAAATAGGCTGCAAGCGCTGAATAGGGATGTTCATCAAACGGTACTGTCATAAGTTTTCGCCCAGTATTAGCATGAGTGAACGTTCTATTATCTTTTGATAAAGCAATGATACCTGCTTCTGTTGCACGAATACCAATATTACGTAAATGTACGTTTTCGTCATTTGCTAGTTCTATGAACAAATAAGGATTGTTACGTGCAAATACAAGCAAATCGCGTTTAAGCTCCTTAGAACTCATTCTAGATACCTCAGATCCTATTTCTACGCGCAATATTGCTTCCGCTTGATCAACATCCATGCTAGATGCTAAATTCATAGCGTCTAATTCTAACTCAATATTACCAACCTGTTCTTCAGCAATAGCTTTAGGATTATATTCCTGTATTCTGTTATCTAAAGTAAACGGATGATATAAAGAGAGCAGCTGTTGAAGTGCTACATTTTCTTTTGGTACAGTTAATGCCCCGTCTCTAAATACAATACGACCTAATGTAACAGGTCCTTGTTGTTCGTCAACAAATACAGATCTTTGATTTGTTGCGTATCTTAATTCTCGTTGATAACCTTTTTCTGGATCAAACCACAGTAAAGGTTTTCTTCTCGAGTGCATAGCTGGTAATACAAATACAATAGGCTTACGTAATGATGATAATTCATAAAGTCTATCTCTATATTCCCATTTTGCTTTTTCTGATTTTGCGGGCATTGGAGGTGTCGCGTACGATTCTTCTCCAATATTTACAGTAGGTGCTTCTACTGCTATAGGCTTTTCTTTTTTAACCGGTGCCTTTTTTGCCGGTGCTTTTTTAGCTTGTGCCATAATATTATATAATTAAATAAAAGAAAAATAATGCCCTCGGCCGAAACCGAGGACAATATTAATTAAATGTATTATTTTTTCAACAATACGAAGTTGTTTGCTGCTTGAACACAAAGTGCACGCTCTGATAAGTAGTGTACATTCATTTCATCAGCGTCGCTAGTAAAGTTACCACCAACAGATCCTGTAATCCAAGACTTCATTCTACGATCTTCCGCTTCGTTAGCACGGAAACGTACGTGTAAGAAAGGACGAGAAATGTTCTGACCTAATGTTTCGTCGTATACAGAAGAAGTTCCCGCAGGTACTAATACACCTTCGATATCTCCAACCAAACCACGAGTAGTAGCATCATTCAAGTATTTCCAATCTGTTTTATAAAAGTCATAAGATCCACGACGGAATCCTGTAAATCCTAGGTTTAGCGCCATTTCTTCTTCGTTGTTAAATACACCGTAAGAAGTACCGCCGGCACCATAAGAATTTTGAGCTGCAAGCATATTGTCAATTGACAAAGAAGTAGCACGATCTAAGAAAAGCATGTTTTCTTCAATAGCACCTTGCTTGTCAAGCTCTCCCAAAATGTCGTCAAACTGTCCAAGACCACCTGCTCCATCAAAGTCTGGTGCATTGTAAACAATACCACGAGACTCAATAGCGGCAAATAAACCTTCAGAACCTGTAATGGTTTTAGTACCACCAAGACCAAAAGCGTCAGCTTGAGTCATAGTAGCAGTAGCTTCTTCAGCTTCAACCATTGACATTTCTAGATAGTCCATAAAGCGTAGACGAGACTCATGTTCAGACTTTAAGTACCATAAGTAACCGCTAGTTCCCATTTCTGTAGCAACTTCAACCCAACCGATTTGCGCAACATCAGAACCGCTAACACGGTATTTGTCACGAATAATAATCGGCTTGTTTACAAAACGTGTAAACGGAGCATCAGAAGTACCACCAACACTAGCAGCGCCTTTACTGTATTCAGAACCGTAAACAAAACATTTTGCAGTTGAAACACTGTCAAAACCTCCTGAAAGGTTTGCATCAGCAGTATCATATACTTCAATGTTTACAGTAGTTCCTGATACAGAAGTAACATAAGCTTTGTGTACAGTAGTACCTGCTAGGTTAGAAACAACAAGAGTCATACCTGCTACAACTAAGTGATTAGCCGGTAAAGTTAAAGCATCTCCGTCTGCATCTACAGTTACGCCTTCATAAGCGATATGCAAACGTCCTTGCTCAGACCATATGATACGGTCAGAAGCCATAGGCATCTCAGCGCCTACCATAGATAGGAAGCCAGAGATAGTACGCTTACCGAAACGCTCAATTTCTTGATCGTATACTTCCGGTAAGAATTGATTTTGAAAATCGAAGCCATCAGCTGCGATATAGTTGTCCGCGAAAAGAGTTTTCGTAGGACGTGGTGTTAGGTGATTTAATTCAGCACCTGTTCCTGCTAAAGCCATTTTTTAATTATTTTTAAATGGTTATTTATTTTTTTAATTTTACCCTAAGTTTAGAGCTGCTTTCTCCAGGATTAAGAACACGATATGTAACTCCGTTTGCTGCCGTAAATTTTTCATGAGCCCCTCTCGGATTCATATCTACGTTTTTAGACTTTGTTATACTATCTTTAAGAGCATCAGCCTTGCCTTGCTCATAAAAATGTTGTGCTACTTGATCCGGATTCATAGCCGTAAATAATGATTTATGATAGCCCTTAGCATCTGACATTGCACCTTTTTCATTTAAGAACTTCTTAAGAAAGTTATTAATGTCGCTTTGGCTTTCTTTAATCTTATTAGCATCTTTAACTTTAAAACGATATTTTTTTTCACCAAGATTATAATCGAAACCTTCGAATTTGTTTGTAAAAATTTTATTTGTTTCTTTGTTAAAATGCTCAGCTTTTTTAGCCGCTTCTTCACTATCTTTTGTATAGCGATTGAAAAAATCTACCGCTTTTTGCTGTTCTGGATTTAAGCGCGATCCGGCTTTAATCTCAGTATAATATTTATTTTTAAGATTATCTAAATGATTTTTAGCATCTGATAAAGCTTGTTTACGTGCAACTTTTTTACGTCTTATTTCACGCTCATCATCTATATCTTCATCGTACGAAAATTTATCTTCCATTAAGAAGTTAATGTCTTCGTTATCTAAGTTAGGATTAGTGCTTTGATAATATTCTTTTAATAAAGCGTTTTCATTTAAAGAAGCATAATCTGTATTAAGTTTTACATAATCTTCTAATGTGCCGCCTGTTTCATTCATAAAGTCTACAACTTTTTGAATATTTTCAGGTAGCTCTACGCCTGTTTCTTTAGCTTCTTCAATAGCATCTTGTACTTCTTCTTGAAGCTCTTCTGCTACTTCTTCAACTTCTTCATCTGTAATTTCTACTAATACAGATTCATTTTCTTTAGTTTCTTCGGCATCCTGAACATTTTCGTCGGTGCTTTCTCCGGTAGGTTCTGCATCTGTTTCTTCGACGTTTTGCTCTTGTACTCCTTCGCTAACTTCGGATTCGTCGCGTACAGGAACCTCATCTGTGCTTTGCTCTTGAACGGCATCTTTAGTGTAATCTAATTTTATTGTGCCGTCATCCAAAACAGACGCCACAGGTTTCTTTTCTTCACTCATGATAAAATATTATATAATTATATACTGTTATTATTACTTAGGATCGAAGGTTCCTAAACCGAAACCACCGCCAAGTACATCGTTACCTCCTGATTCAAAATTCTTTGGAGGTTTTTCTTTCTTTCTTTGATCAATTAGCTCGCTTTGTTGAGTAGCTTGAATTTTTGTTCTTTCGTCTTTACGATCTTCTTTTTCTTTTTCTCGAGTCTTTTGATTTTGCACTTCTAAATTTCTTAGCTGCATGTTATAATTAAACTCTAGCGCCATTAGCTCTTTTTTAGCGTTAACCTCAAATGCCATTTTTTGTTGATCTAATTGAGATTTAGCCTGCTCCATTTGCATTTTAGATTGCATAAGAGCTTGATTCTTTTGTACTTCAGCTTGAGCCGCAACCTGTTGAGACTGCGCATTGGCCTGCGCTTGTGCTTGTATATTTTGTTGCTGCATAGCTTGATCGCGCTCAAGTTTCTTTTTTCTACGAAGTTTTAATACTTGGTTGGCTAGTTTTAAATTTTTAATTTCTCTAATGTCTATGGCATCGTCTAAATCAATAAGCTGTGCAGATAAAGCTGTTTGAATATTGTTTTCAAGCCTAGCTTTTTCTTCGTCATCTGGCGCTAACTCTAAAAATATACCAAAGTCATGCAAATGTAAATCGGATAATTCCGCAAGAGCCATTGTGTTAAACCCGCCTATTTTTTGCATAAACGCTTCTTTTGCATCAGAATATTCTAATACATCAGAAATACGTAAAGATAAATTTTCAGCAAGCTCTGAGGTTAAAAATAAACCTGAGTCTAATATATGACGGGTAGCAACATTTGAATTTGCCGCAGCCATTTTTTGTATACCAACTAATGCTCTTGAGTCCGGCGTAGATCCATCGCGCGCTTCATTTAATCCGGTTACATCTCGAATCATTTGCATATAATAATTATATGTTGTAATAAGAGTTTGTATTTTACCGCCGCCATTACCGGTTTGTAAAGGTTGTATCGGTACTTTTCCAGGATTCATATCACCGTCCTGTGTAAAAGAACGACCAATAACAGAACCTGTTTGAAAGAACATATTTAGTGCTTCTTGCGGATTATAATTTGTACCGTTACCTAAATCTATTTCAGCTAAACCATCTGCATCAAGATAAACACCGTCTGGCATCATCTTTTGCATTACCTGTTGTATTTTTAAATGTGTAAGCTGAATCATATCCGCAAAACCTACGCATCGGCTTACTATAGATTCGATTCTACCTTTATACATTCTTGGCGCTACAATATTATAGTTCATTCTAACTTTTGCACTATCACTTTTAGGGCGCATCATATTTTTGCATAACTCCCATTTTAAAAGATAGTCACTACCTACTATCATAGCGCCGTCATATAAAACTTCAATTGATCTTGAAAGTTTACCAAACTCATCGCTATCTGTTGGAGGATTGTATGTATCGTCTCTAACTATAACCTTATCAGCACCACTTGCGGTTGTTTTTGTTTTATATACTTCATTGGCATATGTTTTATAATTAAAATATAAAACCTGTACACTGTTAGAATCTCTTTTTTCAGAATAATTATATCCTTTACTGTATCCTCCTGAATTAGAATAGTTTCTTTTTGATATTTTTTCTAAGTCTTCGTCTGTTAACTGAGGAAATTGTTTCTTTAATTCATTTATGGGAATATACTTAGCTTCACCAACATAATATATATCATCAAAATATGGTGATTCTGTATAAGAATATACTAAATTAGCTGGGTCAACATAATCAACAACAACGCCTTCTGATGTATTAAAAGAATTTTTAACAGCAGCAATACCTATAGTTGTTAAATCGTAATATAACCTTCTTTTAGTTAAATCATAATTATTACCATCTAATAAAGTATTAATTGCTGTTTCTTCTGCTAGCTCTATAGTTTGTTTATAATTTAGCTGCATATGAAGCTCTAGCTCTTCGTTAGATTCTGGTAAAGTTTCCGGCTCGTTATTAAAAAGATTTATATTTAACGCACCTTTTACTTTTTGTTTAAACTCTTTATTTTGCATATCCTCCAAAATCGCCTCCATATATTCGGTTCTTTTTGAAACACCTAATGGATCTTGTGAATATGCTTTAACATCAAAAGCACGATCTGCAATACCGTTAACTACAATATCTACAAATTTAGATAATATAGGCACCGGTTTCCAGTCTAAATTAAGATAAGATAAATCACCATTAATAGATAACTCATCTTTATATTTTTGTATGCTTTGCTCTCCTCTAGAATATAAACGTAAATTATGAAAGCTATCCTGATTACTTTTATATCTGGCAGCCCCATTGTCGTTGTTAAACCATTCTTGCTGAATAGCTCTACCAACTTTAAGGCCATATTCTTTTGACATTTTTTCAAGATCGCTAGCAACTTGGCTTGGGAAATAACTATTTACAACTGACTCAGCCATATTATTATTTTATTATTTTTGAAGTAAAACCATCTTGCTTATATCTAGCTATAGATAGATTTAATTTTGTTTTTTCTTTTTTTGCTACAGGCCTATATAAATCCTTATGACAAGCCATAATTGCTAAACCTGAACTAATAGCAGCATCAAACTTTGTTCTGTTATTTATATCAAATTTAGACCAATCGTTTAATGTATCGTTAAAATACATTGTTCCGTATTCTCCTTCTGAAATTAAACCAACGTGATCGTTAATATACATTTCAATTGCAGCGGCATGCGCTTGCTTCATATCCATACTAGAGTTTGGCACTCCGCCAATTTCTTTTTCAGTTACGGAAAGCTTGTTCCATAATCTGTCAGGTCGGTTCATCGAATAACCTCTGTATCCTCTTCTTTTAAAATGATACAATAACCTAGGTTTGTTATTCTCAGCAAGTATTGGCATTCCGTAAAACACGCACGCCATTAGTACGTCTTCGAAAAATATCTCTGCTGTTTGAGGCCTAGCTATGTATTCTAAAAAGAATGAGCTAGGTGGCGCATCTTCCATCGTAAACTTAGTAAGTCCGTGTAATGCACCTTTAGAGCCCTTGCCGTCAGTCGTTCCTGAAATATCGTAACTATCGCAGCCAAATGCGCCTATATGTTCATTAGCTGGATATTTAATACCGTTTTTAGTAATGTATTTGTTTTGAAGATGCGCTCCTGGAATCCAAGATACTTTAAATCTTCCTTGCGGGGTTGGCATAAATATAACATCAGTATCTTTTATACCGTTAACCCATTGAAAATTACCCTGCGTTATAATATTACTATTACGCAGATCTTCATTATAATCAACTTGTTCGTATATTTTTGCTAAATTAAATATACTATTTTTTGTTTCATCGCGAAAAGCGTGCTCTTCCGTACGAGGAAACTGTCTATAATATTCGTTTAAAGCGTCTTGGTCGTTTCTTAAACCCTCAACTTCATTTTCCCAATAATCTATAACGCCTTGTTCTATTTCATCGCCCCACGGATCAACAACTTTTTTTCTAGGATTATTAAATACAGGCTGCCCGTGCTCGTCAATAAAACCTTCATAGTTCCATTCCATGGGTATAAACAAAGAATATAAACCAGACTTCGTTTGCCCATTAGAATTACGTTTAGTTACGTCTGAATCGTTGTATAACTTTTTAAAGTTATCACCGCCTTTATCTAAAGCATTTGATGTTGAGCCCATCATGCACTTACCTATAATACGTGCACCAAGTCTTAACGTTGTTTTGGTAACTCGCCAGTTGTTGAGGATATTATCCGGCCTTTCCCATTTACCACTTTCGTCATGCACAAGCAGCTTAAGCTTTTCGCCATCGTAAGAGTTGTCACCAGTGTTTTTCCAGTCAATTGTTGTATCAAGTCCCTCAAGCTCTATTTGTTTTTCTTGTGACTGTATGGATTTCCTAGTGAGCTTAGAAGCTGGAACTCTATAAGCAAGTTCGGTCTTTGGCCGATCCATACCGTCCTGTATAGGTTTGAAGAAAAACGGATAGTTAACTGAGATGGGGACAACTTTGTCGGTGAACATTTTCTTCGCATCACTACCTGTTTTTGATAAGATACCAAATCTGGCGTCACTTGATATGGTTGCCATGTTGACAGTTTCACCGGATGCCATAAACGAAAATCCACTCCGTCTATTTTTAAGATAGCACATTCCGTAGCTTCTAACATCAGCTTTGCATGCTTCCCAGAATATAAAGAAGAGTCTGTTTGCTTCTCTATAGTCTGGATGTCCGACATCAATCTTTGACCATTGCAGGTACATGTAATGAGTGCCAGTAATATAAGTTGGTACATCTTTGTTATAAAACCAATATCCGGCTTCACGTCTGTTAAATTCTTCGTCAATATAACCTTCCCACTTTGCTTTAAACTCATCCGGATAGTTTTGCCAATCAAATATACTCTTAATATTTTTAAGCTCCTTAGGATAGTCTGAAACAGTCCATTTGTTAGGTCCCTTTTTTAAGGATTTAGGCTCAGGCGGCAAAGCAATACATAAATTTTGTATTTCAATAATCTGGCCTATCTGACCTGTTCTGCTTACTACAATAATATCGTGTTCTTTATTGTATCCATATTTCCACGACTTAGATCTATTTAATCTGTTTATAGTTGTAAACTTTATAGGCTCTACAACTTTAACTAAACTTTGTTGATACATTACTTAGATCTTTTTTCCGCAAACCCAGAAAATGTTTTCTTTTCGTCTTCTTCTTTAGGTTTGTTTTCAAGAATACGCTGTTCTTCTTCAATACGTGTAAGTATTTCAAAAGCATCGAATATTGCTAGCTTTTTAGTTGCCGCTGCGTTTTTTAATCTATCAGCAGATACATCATCTTCTGTATTAGTAATGATTTTTTCTTCTGCTACTTTAATTAATTCATCAACTGCTTTGCGACCAGCTAGGATTATATTCTTCTTCGTCTCCTTGATATTCATATTTAATTGTAATTCTATGAAGCGGCACTCTATATAAACGTTCGCCTTCTATATTAAATTCGTATTCGCTATTTGGCTTAAAGCCTACTAAATTGTTTTTATATTCTTCATTTGATGAATATTTAACAACGCCCTTAAGCGGCTCTTCCGGCTGTAAAGAAAACTTATCTTTATTTTTTATAGGCTTTATAAAACAAAAGCCATCAACGCATTGCCATTCTAAATTATGTTTGTACGCGTATATTTGATCGGGCTGCGCAAAAAACAAATCTTCACTATAATAAGATTTGCTATTTTTTTCATCGCCTCTTACGTCTCTAAATCTTCTAAAAACATTATGATGCAATATAACCTCATCGCCAACATTTATATTTGTGGCTGCCGCAATTGGCAAAGCTGTAACTACACCTAGTCTGCTGGTATAATTATGGTTTTGCACATCTGTATTTAAAAGAAGTTCTTTGCCGTCTATTTCTTTTTTAGCTGATGACCTAGACGTTTTAGGTTTCACCATAAAATTAAAGACGCTCTTCATTAGTAGTTTAAATCATACTCTACAGAGATAGCCATGTTTTTATTAAAATCTTTCCACGGCATAACCATATCGTCTTTTTGAATATAGATAGAATACTTTTCTTCTTCTTCTATAACGTTAACTATAGTATGACCACCATAAACCTCTTGCCCAACAGAATAGTGCATAGCGTCATTTTTATAGTCCTTACCAACGGTTATTTTTCTAATTACTTGATCCATTGGTAAGTTCTCCTGTCATTAAATCAATTTGCTGCCCGTCGTACTTTTTTTCAAGTATCTGCTTTTCGGCGCGAAGCTTTGCTATAAAACCCTGCGCTTCTAATACAGCTTGCTGCTTTTGCATCTCTAATGTGCCAACAGCCAATTGAGTTTGATTAATATGCTTTACTAAAGTCTGCAAAGACTCTAGTTCTTTCTTAGTTACTTTTTTCATTTAATTAAATTTAATTTATTATTTTTTATCTATAAGCTTGAATGCTAGCTGTAGTTCCAGCGTTTGGCACAACTGTTGAACTTGGTATTTCTCCAGAAGGCAAATTAAATACAAAAGCGTCATGAGAAGAGCTAAAAGTATCAGCGGGGACCTTAACGTCGTCGCCAGCTTCTAATCCAAGCGCCATTTCTTGTATTTTTATAGAAGTAATAGTATTGCTATCATTAACAATTATTACAAAAGAATAAGTACCGCGATCTCCATCATTTGGATCATCGGCATCGTTATCATCTATTACTAAATTTACAGTATAAGTTCCCGCAACAAATTCTACATGACTTGTACCTGTAGCTGTAAGTACACCTGATGATTGGTTATCTACTATTTCTTGAAATTGGTCTAAGCCTCTACTACCAGAATATGCACCTAAAACAAAATCCGCTAATATATTTGTAAATGTACCAGCTGTAATTCCGTTAATACTTTTAATATTAGAAAAATTAGGGTCTTTTCCATGTGGTACATAAACTATATTACCTGCACTATTACAGTACATTGCTGTAGGTTTTGTATCTATACGAATATCATTCGCTTTTGATGCGGTAAGCGTGACAGGTGCTGTTTCTGTAATAAAGCCCTGTGCTGTTTGATGTGCTGAATTTGACATTTTATGTTTTTTATTTTTTAATTAACAATTCCATCTACGGCGAGCTGCGCGACCACGTTCGCTTGTCCAGCTTTTAGAACGTGCACAAAACGCTTTACGACGCTTAGCAGCCTTACTTCCTGGCTTTAACTTAGAAGGAGGTGTGGTGACAGCTGTTTGTAGTTTACTCCCTGGATTATCTTTTCTATATTTTTCCACACCTTTTTTAGTCATACCTCCACCGGCTTTTGCGCCTGTACCTGTAGGATTAGCTTTATTATAATATCCTAAAGACTTTTTACGTGACGGCGCATTACTTTTTCTTCTCTCTAAAGGCGATGAGTGTGGACAAGGGCATTCTTTACCCCCCATTTTTGCTTTTTTAGTTATAGGTACTCCGTACATATTATTTCTTTGTTTTATTATACGCCTCTTTTTCCCATGGTAAATTTTTAGCGCCTTCTAACATATTAGCTCTTTGATACACTCTGGCTGGAGTTTTAGTATTAGGCTTCCACGTAACTGTTTCGTTATCGTAATCTAAACGACCCTGCCCCATTTGTTGCAAGTGAACTTTTTCGTGTTCAACAATTTCGTTTATTTGTTTTTGCGGTAAGCCTTTCTTAACAAATATAGTGCCGTCTCTGTTAGCCTCACCTTGTATGTTTGGATCTAATTTTTTTTCAAACACAGGCATGCCATATTCAGAAGCTTCTTCGTTTATACCGAGTAATTGCGCTATACTTCTAAGCTTAAATGCCATTATCTATCTTTATCTTTAATCATATCATCTATAGCTTTGTTATAAACTTTATCAGTATATGATTTATTTTTATAAAACTTACTTGACGGTCCAATAGGTAAATCTTCATAACCTAGCATTACGTTGTACATGCGAGTAATTAAACGTTTACCTTTTGATGAAACCTTAAATACACTATATTTAATTGTAGTTCTATTGCGATGCCGCCAAACATCTATCCAACCTTCACTTCTTAAGCGCTCCCACCGCTTTTTATCCCAAGCGAAGGTGTAAGTGCCGTTAATAAAATCATCACGTGTAAAACGACCTTTACAATCTAAATAGATAAGCAACTCGAGGTCAGCGTCTAAAATATTATAGGTTTTGCTCGCCCATTTGCGAACAAGCCTATAATACTTAAACAAATTTATATTTCGTAGATCTTCCGGCGTTAGCCTCATTCTACAATAACAACATCGCCGAGATTGATAACGTGATACAATTCGTCGTTCCATTCGATACCGTGACCAGCGTGTTTATCATAATGAATAATATCTCCAGCTTTAATACCTTCAATCTTATCACCAGCAGTTACAACCTCAGCCTTTAAGTACCTAACGTCTTTATTTTGATCTTCTGTTAATTCTAATCCGCCAACTTTCTTAGCTGCTTCTTTGATTTTACGGATTACTATAAAATAATTAATTGCTTTCATTTTGCCTCTTTAATTCTTTTTTAGCCGCCCGTGCTAATCTAGCCTGCGTCATTTTACCCATTACCTTTGCTCTTTGCTCTAATACAGTTAGTATTTGTATTTTACGAGCGTAAGGTTTATTTATTTTTTTTACTTTAGCTATTGTAGCTTTAGCATCTGCTACCGTAGCAAACTTAATACTTACTGTATCTTTCGGGTTTTCGTCTGTATATAAACGTCTGCCGCTACCTTTAGGCTTTTTGCCTGTGCCAACTTTAGGATCTGCCATCTTCAATACGCTGATTAGAAATTATACAATCTGCAGACATGATAGTTGTAGCTACACTTACCGCATTTTTAAGTGCTGTTTTAGTTACAAGTACAGGATCAATAATGCCTGCTTTTATCATATTTACAATTTTACCGGTTTTAGCATCTACTCCTTTGTTTTTAGAAACAATAGGTTCGGATAATAAAATACCTGCATTTTTTAGAATAGTATCAAACGGTGAACGTATTGCACTTAATAATACTTTATGCCCTATACTTGTAGATTTAATTTTTTGCGAAGCGTGCAGTAAAGCAGCGCCGCCTCCAGACACAATACCTTCTTTTAACGCAGCTTGCACAGCATAAATCGCATCTTCAACGCGGTCTTTTTTTTCTTTTAGCTCGACTTGCGAGTTAGCCCCAACGTATACGATACCGACACTACCGGAGAGCATGGATAACCGTTGTTCAAGCTTGGTTTTAATGAATCCGTTAGTTTCTTCGCTGATTTTTTTACGGACATCTTCAATACGTTCTTGCAGTAGTTCCGGGTCAACATCTGTTTGTAAAACTGTGTTTTTATTATTAGTAACTGCTTTTATAGCGGACCCTAAAACGGAGGGGTCGATCAGGTCTAAATCATCGCCCAACTGCTCATTAATAATTGTAGCTCCAGTTAATAAAGCTAAATCTTCTACTGTGTCCTGTTTTGTAGGTCCAAACCCGGGTATATCGATAATATTAACCTTAATATTACCTTTTACTTTATTAGCGATTAACGTTTGGTATGGTTGTTGTTCCACGTCCGCTATAATAAGCAAAGCTCTATTGTTTTTAATAGCATATTCTAATATAGACTGAATGCGTCTAATATTAGGTATTGGCGAAGTTATTATAAGCACTAGTGGGTTTTCTAGTTCTGCAACTCCTTTATCTTTGTTAGTTAAAAGATGAGGTGACTTTATACCTGAATCAAACTGTGTGCCCTCAACAAAATCAACATATGTTTCATTTGTTTCGGACTCTTCCATTAAAACGATACCATCTTGTCCAGCCTGGCTGAAAGCTTCACTAATCTTATCTCCAATTTCTTTGTCGTTGTTACAGCTAATGTATGCAACTTGCTGCAGCATTTGATCAGCAACCGGTATACTGGAATCAGTAAGATATACACTGATTTTCTTAGCACAATCTTCAATGCCTTCTTTAACGATTCTAACTTCTGTTTCATCTTCTAGCTTATTGTATTCTGTTAAAATAGCATGAGCAAGCACGGTAGCCGTTGTGGTACCATCGCCTGCTTCACGCACTGTATTAGCCGCGGCCTCTTTAATAAGAGTCGCACCTATATTCTCGACCGGATCTCTTAAGACTACGCTTTCCGCAACGGTTACACCGTCTTTTGTAATTACCGGCCGGCCCAAAGCGTCTTCGTATACTACGCATTTACCTGAGGCCCCTAATGTGGACTTCACTGCGTCTGTTAACTTATTGACGCCGGACATAATTTTTGTATTGGCTTTATTGCCAAATGTAAGATCTTTAACGATCTCGCTAGGATTGTAATATTGCATTATATTAAATTAAATTAGTTTTAGTTTACTCGAATGTTTTAATGACCTTAGGCCCTTTAATAAATTCAAGCTTTTTCGAATAGTGCTCAACAGATTTATCGATTGCTAGTTCAGCACCTTCAACTGTTTCCCTGCGAGTTACATCTTTCCAGGAATCTTCCCAACTAAGCTCTGTTTGATAGAAGCCGTTAGGCAGTTGAACAATTCTCCAGTTTTTCTTTGCCGAAGCATGTTCCCAAAAAGATTTGGTTTCTTCGGATACTTGTTGGTTACCACTTGACGTAGTGGTAGTACGGTAATAAAAAGTCATATGGTTTTAATTTAGTTACTTGGTTTAAAAACAGGCGAGCCGAAACCCGCCTGCTATTTTTTTTAATTAGCTATTAGCTGTGAGCAGCGTCAACAGTAATAGTTCCAACAGCTGTAATGCCACCGATGTAATTTCCTGTAGCGTCATCACCTACAACTATAAATCCAGCGTCAGCAGCCAAAGGAGCGTTTGCCGCGGTTACAATAGCTTCAATAGCTGTTTTGTGTGTATTAGCAGCAACCGTTACTACCACACTGTCGCTTATAGTATGATCATCATGAGCATGCACGTTATTAACAGATTTAAAAGCAATTGTAAGTGTAGTATCACTTGCTGGCTCAAAACCTGTTATGTGGCTAGCTGGGAAACATATTGAGTTTCCTGATCCGTCGTCATCTCCTAAAGCGGCTTCAGTTCTAAAGTACAAATAGTTCATTTTTTTCTTTTTTTAGTTAATGAATAATTTTATATATCTATAATTACTTGCGCATCATCTTAGTTAAGTCTTTAGTTTTGCCTTCGCTACCCATTGAGGATCCGAACCAATAACCGTAAACATCGCCAAGCGTTCTAAGGAAAAAACCACTAAATGTAGTAATCAATCCTTTCTGCACTTCAGTAAGTGTTGACCAATCTAATATATCTGTAAAGATAGCGACAGCCAAACCTATAGCTATAGCTAATGTGATATAGGTTAATATATCAGGGGTAGCCTTCGATTTACCCAGCTCCCGTGCCGCGTTTCTATCTTTTATTTCTTGTTCATAGGCTTCTTTAATAAAAGCCTTCTTTTCTTCTGGTGTATCAATAAACTTATCTGCAACCTGTACAGCTTTGTCTATTAGCGAGCCGCCGGCTCCACCGATAATTTTATTTAATATCCCCATAAATTATCTTTTAACTTTGGTAGCGTTGAAAATCAAACCCCTGCTGGCCGCTTTGTTTTTTGTACGCTTCTATTGCTTGGCTGCGGGATTCGGTTAAAAAGCCTTTAATTTTTGCAGATTTAAGAACTTCTTCATCACTCATATTAGGGTCATTTATACCAATATCTTTAAGCATCGCTCTTGCCGCGTTAACAGTGCCTTTTTTAATATCTTTTTTAACATCTCCTTCGATTTGCTTAAAAGGAGCTGGTTTCATTTTAAATGCCATAGTGTTTATTTTTTATCTTTACCAAGACGCTTTCTTACGATGTCTTGTGTTCTACGCATTTTAGCCGCGTATTTCGGGTCTTTATTGCGTCTGAATATAATCTGTTGGTTAAGGCTACTAATAATCTTAGATAGATTACCTTTACGCGATTTGATCATCCAGCTAGCTAATGCAGGCGCTGCTAAGTCTCTAAACTTACCTTCTGCATCAGGTGCATCGGAATCTTTAAATTTACCCATTCTTTTATTTAACGGGGAGCTATTCATTTTAAATGCCATTATACTTCTTTTTTAGTGCCTTCTCCATCGTTACCGCGATTAGCAGCTACAGATTCAAAGCGTTTATCTTTATGATCGTAATCTTTACCGTTTATATCTTTACCAGCTTTTATTGCCGCTCTACGCAATCTTTGATTCTCTGCTTTTTTTGCTCTTCTAGCAGGCGTCATTGCATAAGCTTTGTCACGCGCCGCTTTATTACGACGCGCAACAGCTGATAATTTTTGAGGCATGTTATTTAAATTTCCGCATCATATTTTTGGCATCTTTACGCGCGTCTTTACCTTTTAAACCTAAAGATTTTGCGCTCAAAACGAGGCCTTTTTTCATCTTTCTAGCACCTCTTTTTGTGAGTTTTCCTGATTCATCTTTCTTAGCAAATCCTTTGTCTAATAATTTATCAGCCTTGTCTGCTAATCTTACCGCCTTGTCTTTGCTAATTCGCTTTCGCTTAGCCATTACTTCAGCCTCTCTATCCATATTTATCTCCAACGGAGATTTTTTCATAATTTTAGCTGCAGATTTATCATGACCCATTTTAGCCATGGATTCATGCCCCATTTTAGCCATAGTATCTTCATGACCCGCCTTCATTGGCGTTTTTTTCATCATTTTAGTAGGTGAACCGAGTCTGTTAGGCCCGATACCTTTGCGCATTCCTTTCATTTGTTGTTTTTTTAATTATTTTACGTAAAAATCATACTTGTATGATTACGTGCGCGTAAAAATAGCTAAATATAGCGACATTTGGGTGCTATTATATTATATTAATTAGCTATTGTCGTATTTTATTAGAAATATAGAGGCAATGGGTTGCAATACCTTATTTTCGCCTATATAGCTACACACAAAGTCGTTTCTTTTACCCAGCCCCGCCTATAAATATAGCTTTCGTATCCGCGTTTCTAGGTTTTATATCCTATGCTATACATCAGATACATTTTCTCTAAATAATTTCATCTTTTTTTACAGGATTAGTACGTTATAGTTTAGATAATATATATGAATTTAAATTATAGCACATGCCAACAATAATATTCTTTATCATTGTCCTAGCAATTAAACTAACAACTAACATCCTTAAGTAACATGAACAGACTAATCACAATCGCAATCGCAATCAGCATAGCATCATGTGCTAAAGACCAGGGACCAGAACCATGCACAGCTAAGACCGAGTACCAGGTCCTGCACAAATTGTTTGTGTACGATAACGGCGATGTCCTGCTCAGTTGCTCTGAGAGCTCACCCTTGTTCGCGCAGCGCGATGCATACATGGCTGAGACTAAGATACAGCTAACAGATACAGCGTTCATCAGCACACAGCTTATGGACCAGGGTTGGAAGACGGACCAGTGCCCGATGACTTGGGCAGGATGCATGCCAGCTACAATCGGCTGTCGTACCATATCAGACTTCACAGGCGATCAGCTATCGTGGTACCAGCG
>VMHT01151742.1_pt1 | contig 23536 bp, 14 predicted proteins | sample 4693611 | NCBI WGS metagenome assembly VMHT01 (sample SAMN12280063, study PRJNA550983) | marine metagenome | isolation source: seawater sampled from same location over 5 years 0.02-0.2 micron viral filtrate | place: USA: collected off the coast of southern California halfway between the port... ...
ACCATCAGCACCATCAGCACCATCAGCACCAGTTTCACCTTTAGCACCAGTTTCACCTTTAGCTCCATCAAACCCTATACCATCTTGACCAGGTTGACCTTGTAAACCAGGAAAACCTTGTTCACCTTTCTGACCTTGTGCACCAGTTTCACCTTTCTGACCTTGTGGACCTGGAACAGTTGAAGCAGCACCTTCAGCACCAGTTTCACCTTGTTCACCTTTCTGACCTTTAGCTCCATCCGCTCCATCAACACCAGAAGAAGGATTGGCTATAATACTACCAATACCACTTGATGTGTTTTGCGTAACTAATGTGTCAGCATCGTACAATCCATCATTTGGGTTACTATCAACTAAAATAGAAGATTCAATACCTACAACTCTAACAGTATGACTGTTTTGTGAAGTTTTGAAAAATATTTTAGTAAAGTTTCCCCATGCGAATGTAATAGCACCATCATATTCTGGGTTACTAGGATCGACATCTGCATATTTTGCCCATGCAGCACCATCGTAAACCCATAATTCATAAGATTTGTTACTTGTAATAGATAAACCTACTTGATCAGAAGATTTATCAATACCTACAGCTCCGCTAGGATTATCAGATGCAATTACATCTGTATTAACTCCCAACTTAAACTTATTAGGTATAAGTAACGGTTCATTTAATTCTGCCATTTTATTAGAATTATTTTTCTGTTTTTAAGCATTATTGCTTGAGTCGGCGTTATTGCCTTTTTTGACAAATAGAAATTTAGGGCATTTTTCTACAATGTCTACACTATGTTAAAAACGAATTTAGGGATAAGTTTTAAAACATAGAAAATTCTGTTCAAAAGAACAGTTTGTTTTAAAACTAATTAGGGTTAGTTTTTTCAACTAATGTCACGTTAGGGTTTGTGACATAGAACCTTTATAAAAAGATTCATGATGTATATATCAATATTAAATATACACGGGCCCGTGCACATTAACTTTAATATAATATAATATTAGAATATTAGTTAAAAATTAAGATCGGTTTTATCTATATTATCTAGAATGTAGTCCATTGCTTCTCTTGCAGTATCTACAATTTTAAATAAGTCTAGGTCTTCTTCTGAAATATTACCTTCTTCTTTTAGCATTGTTTCTTTAATCCAATCTAACATAGGATCCCAATAGTCTTTTCCGACTAACACTACAGGAACCTTTCTCATATGTCCAGTTTGAATCAATGTTAATGTTTCAAATAATTCATCTAAGGTGCCGAAGCCCCCAGGAAATGCCACAAAGGCTTGTGAGTATTTAAGGAAGAATACCTTTCTAGTAAAGAAATATCTACAATCAACAAGTTCATCGATATAATCATTTTCCTTTGCTTCAAAAGGAAGTTGGATTTTTAAACCAACACTTATTTGATCAGTTTCATATGCACCGAAGTTTACAGCTTCCATAATACCAGGTCCGCCGCCACTAATTACACCATAACCATGTTGTGTACAAAGATATGCAAGCTCTGAAGCTGATTTATAATATTTGTGTAAACTGTCTGTGCGAGCTGAACCAAAGATTGAGATACATGGTCCAATTTCTGATAGTTGATCGAAGCCTTTTATAAATTCGCCTTGAATTCTTAGCACCTGCCAAGCATCTTCAGCTTTTTTGTTTTTAGACCATCTTTTACTATTCATATCTTATATATTATTTTAGAGTTGTGAAACTCAAGTTTATGGGTGTTTAAGAGATAATATAATATTCCTATATTATTCTTTTATGTGTTCTACTGTGTAGTCTACATTAAATCTATCTAATATCTGCGTGGAAACGTCTACGCCTGATTTAGTGTATGTTTTAAATTCAGTGTTGTTTGCAGTTATTAAATAATACGGTGGGATATATTCAACCTTTTCCGAGCTCATTAAAAATGCCTCTTTCTTTCTTTAATTCCTCAATGGCTATTCTATAAGCCTCTTTTGTATCTACTTTATCTTTAGCAATATAATATGCAGCATATTGTTCTATAAGTGTTTTACTGATTCCAGCTTTTTCAGCTTCTGTCAATATAAGGTCTACGTAAATATAATCTATCTCGTTCATTTTTAATTATTTTTTTTAAGTACGTAATATTCGTTATTTTCTTCTAAAATTTCAGCTTTAACATATTTATTAAGTATGCTTAATGTAACTTCTTTATTATATTTGAAAATATGTTTTTGTATATAGTCTATATGGAGAGGTAGTCTGAATTTTAGTAGGTCTTTATCTTTTATTAACATTAGTTTTTTCTTCTATTTTTAGGTATTCAATCCATTCGATAGATTTTTTACAAAGTTCATATTCTTCATATACTTCCATTCTTTCAATATTCTTTTGTAAAGCCTCTAAAAAGTTTTCTCTTTTTACTGCCACTAAAAATCCATCATATTTATGTATAGCATATACGAATTCGTCTTTGTTATTTTCTAAAGCCCAAATGATTTTTTCAATTAAGAAAATACCCATTTCTCTTTCTCTTGTTTTCATTTCAAGTGAAATTTCAGCTTCATTTTCTCCTTCGAATTCAATTATATCGTCTTGCATTAATTTATATATTTAAAAACTTTCATGTGGATGCCATGAATAACCATCGACTTCTTCTTTTAAAAGCTTATGTGTTTCTTTCCAATTTTCAACTTGATATACCTTATGAAAATCTCCTTCTAATACTTTAGCTAAATCATAATCATTTCCACCAGGTAATGTTTTATCTCCATAAAATTTAATTACCGGATTCCCATCAAATCTTTTTAAGATCCATTCTTTAGCTTGGCTTTTGTTAGCACCTTTTGGATGAATATCAATTGATATTTGACCGCCAACTGAAGCTTCTAGTTTTGGAAAACTTTCATTTATTATTGCAGCCATATCTATTCTCTCTTTATTAACATCATCCCATTCTCCATACTCATCTCTCTGTTCTTGTGTACAATCTCTACCAACAACTGAGAAATTAACTAAACCTATTCTTCTTTCAATATGATTAGAAGTTTGAGTTCTCCATTTACTAATCTTTAAAAAAGACTCTAACAATTTGATAAGATCTTTATTTGGCTCCCAATCGTTTCTATAAACTTCTTCTCCGTTTACAAAGATATGATTTCCACAACTTTGTAAACAACCCGCTGCTGCATGCCAAACTTCTTCTCCAACCTGTTCAATTGTTTTATCTTTATCAGAGCCTGTAACTAAATAAACATAATTATACTTACAAAAATCTAGAAAAAACTTTTGAAACTTTGGATCCATTGTTAATCTTGATGGAGTTAGTGTTCCATCTACATCAAATGCATATACTGTTCTCATACATATTATATATTGATATTAAAAAAAGTTTAATAAATACAATATGAATTATTTTACCATTAAAGTCGAGGCTGAAGAAATTCACATTGAAAAGAAAAGTAAATTTATAGCTTATACTTTTCCAATTAAAAGTGAAAACATATTTAAAGAAGCATTGGCTGATCTTAAAGAAATTCACCCTAAAGCGAATCATCATTGTTGGGCTTACATTTTTGGAGACAATAGTGAAATTGAAAAGTGTTCAGATGATGGAGAACCTTCAGGTGCTGCAGGCCTTCCAATTCTTGGACAACTTAAAAGCAAAGAACTTACTTATAGTGCATGTGTAGTTGTTAGATATTTTGGAGGAATTAAGCTGGGAAAAGGTGGTATGATTAAGGCATATAAGGAGGCAGCTAGACAATCGATAGAATGTACTGAGATTATTGAAAGAGAAGTTTGTGTTGAATATATGGTAAAAGTTAAGTACGCTCACGTTGATAGAATAATGCAACTGATTAAACGTAATAATATTAATACAATGTTTCAGGATATATCAGAAACTTCTATCTTTCGACTAGAGGTTCCTTTAAATATTGTTGAATATATTGATAGTGTGTTAGAAAGTTTTGCAATACAATTTTCTAGAGAATTACCTAACTAATTGTATTTGTTTTCCAATCATATTTTCTTTTTCTAAACTTATTGTTTACTAAATCATCTAATAAACTATTATAGTTTTCTAATAATTTTTTATTTTCATTAGTGTATCTTTTAATAATTTCTCTATTTCTATTTAGATAATCTTTATCTTCATTATGATTTTTAATTACATTTTTTAATTGCTTTACACCATCATCAACGTCTGTACCTTTATAATAATATCCTATATCTTTGCATAGATCTGCATTATGTATAATAGGATAGCCTAAATAAGCAACATCAATATAAAAGTAATTTAAAGCATTTTCCCATTGCCAACTTACAACTAAGTCTGCATATTCTTCTAGCATTCTATGAGTAAATACTCTAGGATCTATTGAAATTAATTTATCTTTAAATAATTGTGTTTGTTTTACAAAAGAAATAAAAGCCTTATTGTCTTTAAGTTTTTTAGCACCCGCAACATATAGATAATTTAAATGATCTTTTACTTCTTTATGGAATTTATTAATTATCATTATAGGAGTTATGCAAGTTTTGACCATATTAGTGTTTGGCTCCATGATTGCCATTTTTTTCAAATCTCTTGGGGTATATTCAGTTTTGTATTTTCTTTTCTTTGCTTCTGTTTTAAGAGCAATTGAATCCCATACAAATGGAACTACTGTTGCGTCTTCACAATTTCCAATAAATTGAAAATAAGGTATGTTCATGCTTTCATGTTGAGGTATTAACCATATTTGATCTGGTTCTGCAAATACAATAGGTCTTCCATAGTCTCCTCCATCATGTGCACCAAATATCATTTTTTCAGTATCTATAATTAATTTACATGCACACTCATAATAAACTAATTTAAAATTAGGATTTTTACTTAACCAACATTTTTTCATAATTTCTTCAACCGACAAAGAAAGTCTAATTACTACATCCCATTTTTTCTTAAAACTTTCTTTAAGCCCCATAAGTTTTAAACCTAGTGGAATTTGTTTTAAAACATCAGTAGAAGTTGTAGTTCCATCTATTTCTATAGTCTGATCACTAACAATTAAATAAACATCATGGCCAGCTTTTTTTAAAGCCATTCCTAAATACATTGCATTTTGATTAATTCCATTAGACCATATAGAATCGGATGTAAAAGCTACTGTAATTCCTATTTTCATTTTGTTAATTATTTATATTTAAAATATTGACTAATCGATAGTATTAGTTTGCCAAGTATAATTTCTTTTTCTAAATCTATCATTTACTAGGTCTTCTAATAATTCGTTATATTGTTCTCGTAGTTTTTTATTTTCTTTAGTATATCTACCGATAGTTTTTCTCATTCTTTCCATGTATTCTACATCATCATTATGATTTTCTATGGCTTCTTTTACTTTAAGTGCTCCATCTTCAGCATCAAATGATTCATAATAATATCCAATATCTTGACAAAGATTTGCATTATGAACAACTGGCCATCCTAACCATGCTACATCAAAATATAAATAGTTTAAGTTATTTTCCCATTGCCAGCTTAAAACTAAATCAGCATAATTATTTAAAAGAAAATGAGTTTGTATTCTTGATTCTGCAGTTAATAATTTTTTTGCTAATAATCTAGTTGGAGTTATAAATTTTTTAAAAGCTAAATTATCTTTTATTCTTTTTGCACCTACTAAATAAATCTTTTCAAGTTCAGCATATTCTTCTTCTACAAATTTATCTAAAATGATTATAGGAAATAAACAATTTTTCATTACAGAAATATTTGGTTCCATTACTGCGAGTTTTTTAATTTCTCTAGGCTTATATAATGTATAAGAATTGTTTTTAGCCTCTGTCTCAAGTACAATAGGATCCCATATAAAAGGAACTACAGTCGTGTTGTTACATTTTCTTTTAAATTTAAAATAAGATAAATTTGTGTTTTCCATTTGAGGAATGCACCATACTTGATCCGGAATTGCATAGTTCATAGGTCTATGTTCTACATTTGCATTATGCATTTCATATAATACCTTTTCTTGATCTATTAAAAAATGATTTCCACATTCATAGCAAACAAACTTTAAATTTTCATTTTGTTTTTTCCACTCATCATGCATGTATTTTTCAACAGTTAAACCAAGTTGAATAATAACATCAAATTGATTTGATAGACTTGATTTTAAATCCATCAATTGAACACCTGTATTTATTTCATCTAATACCCTTTTAGTATTATTAGCCTCAGTTGCATTTGAATATAGAATTACAGTATCATGTCCAGCCTCCTTTAAAAGCATAGCTAAATACATTGCATTTTGATTTACACCAGCTGACCAAATTGAACTACTACCTACATTAATTGTTACACCTATCCTCATCTATCTTATATATTATACTAAACCGTGATCTAAAACAGTCCAGCCTAAAGTATTAGTTAGATAATTTCTAGCACTTTGTGCAGCAGCAGTATGCTTTGAATTTCCAAAAGCTACACGCATGTCACCTGCAGGTATACCATTGGTAGCAGCAGTAATTCCTAAATCTGCAGCAGTAGACCAAGTTCCTAAATCAGAACTTCCAGCCGCTTGTAAAGTTGCTGCCCATCCAATTAAAGTATCATCATAATTTGCAGTAGAAAGAACCGGCATCGTATTAGGATAACCAGTTGTACTATATCCAAATACTGGGCCAACAGAATTTACATGTGAAGTTCCACTAAAAGAAAATGATAAAATATTCTGTATGTTTTTCCAACTTCCTAAGCTCTGATCAAACACATTGCTTCTAATCATAAGTCCACATAATTTAGCTGAAGCAAAATCCCAATTTGCAACGCTACCATTAAATACACTACAATTTCCTAAGAATGCTTGGAAATTAGTTACTCCACTTAAGTCCCATATTCCATACGTATATCCATTGACACTAACATTTGCATTTGAATCCGCTGCCATGTCTTGATTATAATTTGTACAATATCTAAACATGCTACTAACAGTTGTTAATTGTGAAGAAGTTGGCCATTGAGATAAATCTCCATTAAACTGAGTACATTTATAAAACATTACTGAAAATGAAGTTGCGCTAACAGGTTGCCATTGTGAAAGAGAAGAACCAACAAAATTATTACTTTCCATAAACATGCCGGAAAAGTTTTGAATTTTAGTTACGTTCCAATTTGTAAATCTTTCACCAATTGCATAATTTTTTCTAAACATTTGTCTAGCTTCCTCAATATTACTGACATTCCAGTTTTCTAAACCTATTCCTGTAAAACCGTTACAACCACTAAACATATAACTTGAATTTATTAAGCTACTCGTATCCCATGTTGAAAAATCAACATCAAATAAAGGACTTTGACTTACAAACATTGCATAACTTGATTCTAAAGAACTTGGAACCCAAGTACTAACGTCTGGAATAAAAGTATTTTTAACCAAATCCTCTGTAGTGCCAGTATGTGGATCAAATATGGCATGTATTGTACCTGCCGTTCTATCAGGAAGTGTACCAAATTCATCTTCATATATTGAACCCGCTATTAAACCATTACCATCACTACCATAATTTGAAGGTGCAAACATGTAACTAGCATTTTTTAAAGAGGTTACATCCCATGTTGAAAATGAATTACCATATGTCATGCTTCTCATTGACTTAAACATGTAATGTGCATCTTGTAAAGCTGCGGTACCATCTCCATTTGTTCCCCAGCCTGATATGTCTTGATTAAAAGCATACGCTCCATCAAACATTCTACCTGCTTTTACCATTGAACTTACATTCCAATTACCAATAGGTTGATTAAATGCAATTGCTCCAGCAAACATTCTATACATATTTTCAGAAGATGAAGTGTCCCATGTATCATATGTTTCTCCATTTACGGTTACACTTTGTCTGTTTATTGGTTTATTGAAAGAGTATGCTCTAAAAAACATTTGAGTAAGTAATGTAACATTACTAGTATCCCAATTTCCAATACTTCCATTAAATCTGACTGCAGTATTAAACATGTTTGACATATCTAATGAGCTTGAAGTGTCCCATGCAGTATAAGTATTTCCATTAATGGTAACCGCCTGTGTATTCATGTCTTGATTATATTGTCTACAACCAATGAACATTCCTTGATGTGAACGAACTTTTGAATTGTTCCAATAACTAATATCTTGATTAAATTCTTGGCAATTATAAAAAGTTCTTCCAAAAGTCACTACGTTTAACGTGTCCCATGCAACATAAGAGTTTCCTCCTACGTTTACTAAAGAAGTATTCATAGGTTGATTATAGATTAATTTTGCATCATTTCCTGCAAACATATATTGCATTTCCTCAACATTTTCAGTATTCCAATTATTTATAGAACTATTAAATGCATAAGCATTAGTAAACATATATCCCATTTTATTAACTGCTTTCGTATCCCATGCTAATTGTCCATCTGATCTTAATTTAGTATTAATATTTCCATTAAAGGATTCAGCATTTCTAAACATCCATGCCATATTAACAGTATCTACAGCAGCATTTGTTGTAGAATAGTCTTTATTAATTACCCAACTACTTATATCACCATTGAAACTTGTTGCATAATAAAATAATGCGCTAAAGTTTTTACAACCAGACGTGTCCCATTGATTTAAGTCAGTAGGATTATATAAATGACAGTGGCCAAACATACCGTGACTTGAGTTATTTTTCCCTAAGCTAGTAACTGAACCGTGACAAACACTTATATTATTTAAACTATTATTAGCATCAACTAAAGAATTACAGGAATAAAAAGCACCTCCTAGGTCAGTACAGTTTTGCCATTGTGGAGAATCTGTTGCTAAAATGTCTAATTGCTTACATGCATAAAATGCCCATTTCGCGTCAGTCCATTGTATATCTCCCCATTGGTCTATACTAATCCATTTACCCATATCTCTTGAATGAAAAAATGGTACATTTTTTTCAGCATCCCAGCCTGTACCAAACCAACTTGTATTTGCTAAGTTATCAGGGCCATAATATATTTTAGTGCTTGCTAAAATATTTTCTAATAATATTACTTGATTTTTATGATTTAGCTGTTGACATAAATCTCCTTTTTCTTCAATTACGTTATATGAACTAAACCCATAAGCAGGTCTACCATGTTCTAAAACTATCGTACTTGTATTAGTAGAGGCGTCATAACTTGCACTTTGCACCGGTGCCGCTGATCTTACTCCCATAGAATAAACTAACCAAGAAGTTGTACCTACACCTGCTCTATTAGCTCCTGTAAAAAATTGATCCCATCTAAAACCACTAGGATCGACTATTGTCATTGTACTTCCAGCAGCAGTCCATGATGTAACATTATCAGAATGATCCTTTACTATTTCTGAATATTTACCTAAGGCTATTGGACCATCATTATTAGTATCATCTGCTAATACATAATTTCTTGTGGCAATAACACTACCTTCATAATAATTATTCCTCCAATGTCCTGTTCCAGTATGGTGACTGATTTTAAAATTAACAGCGTCTGCTATTTTAATTTGATAATCACCTGCTGATGCATATGTATGTCTTGCAAAATTAGTTATATTACTAACATTCACATAGTCATCTACATCTCCATCACCCCATTCTACTTTAAAACTACCATATGCACATAATAAAAATTCTAAACTACCATCACTAATTGTATCATCACCAACTCTAACCGTAAATGTCATACCAGTGTGATTTGTAATTGGAGCTGCCTGTCCTCCACTACCTGATTGAATAGTAGCTAGGCTAACATATGAATGAAACCTTGAAACATCGTTTTTCATTTCTGGCACAGTAAATGAAATAGTAGTTTCTCCAGTTGTTCCATCATATTCCCATGTGTTTTGAATTTGTTTAAATCTATCAATAAAAGAAACTACGTTATCGACATCTCCAACTGAAATTACAGTTGTATATAAATCTCCAGGTGCATAACCTGTTAAATCATGATCTACTCTAAAATAACCAAGTTGATCGTTTGTTAATCCACCTCCTAAAGTTGTATCTCCATCAAATGAAACAAATTGTCTATCAAAATCAGAACCACCTGGTTGAAAATCAACATGGAAATTTCCTTCATTGACAAATAATCTAACTTCAGCATTTGCCGTTGTTTGAAAAAATGCTCTTTGAGGAGAACCATGTGTTTCATGTATTGTCCATGGAATAACTGCTCCGTCAACATAACCATCATTAAATGAATCGTCATCTCCTGAGATTGTCATAAATTCTTGCCATCCTCCAATGTGATAGTACATCCAAATTGTTATGTCTTGATCCGTTTCAAAGGATTTTTTAGTATATAAATAAAATCCCGTTTCGTCGCTATTAATATTTTTATCTATACCGACTGAGCCTGAAGGTGCAGATTGAGAAATTACATCATTGTCTACTCCTTCTTTAAATACGTTAACTCTTCCTTTTATTAATTGTGCCATTTTTATTATTTTATTTTTTATTTAATATTTTATTTTAAACCAGTTCTAACAACTAAGCATATTTTCTTTAATGTACCAGAGTATAATCCGTTATCATCTGTTTCGTTACCAACACCATGGTCAGAACCAAACATTAAAGTAGAATTAGATGCATCTCTAAATCTATACCAAATAGTAAACTGTACACCTTTTCTCCAATAATTACCTGTTACAGTATCGCCAAATTCAGTTTGATAAATCCTAGGTACATAGAATGGGTAACTGTTTTGAGGATGACCTGATGATGAGAAAGCAGAATGACCCCAAAAATCATTTTCACTTTGGGTTTGCTGAAAATTATCTGGAAAATGTTTGTTGCTAGGAAAACTATCTATATCTTCACCTGTATAAGTTACTTCCCAGTGATCTTGATTTTCACCAGTTATAGGATTAGTGTGATAATTTTTTAAAATTTCAAATTTATTAGTAACGTTTTTCCAGCCTCTTTTATTTATATTGTGCCATGTTCCATTAAAATCAGAACCATTATGTGCATCTGATGGATGTGCTTCTCCATATTTTCTATTAGAAAAACCATCAAATGATGGGTCTAAAAATCCAAATAAGCCATAATCATCCGGACCACCTTGAATCTCTGTCCTTGCTTGAGCTGGTAAAGGAGATGATCTGAATTCACAAAAGTAATTAGCTTGTGTTGAGCCTCCGTTATTGTCTCCTGAAGGACCCTGTTGAACCCACCAACCTAAATCCATATCTACTCCGACTAATTCAACTTCTACTCCTTCTCTTGTATCAATTCCATCTTGATCTGCTGCACCGTTTATCCATTCAGTTATGTCTGCAAGATACATTTTATAAGGATTTGAAGATGTGTTAAATTGTTCATAATCATTTTCACTATTGAAGTTATTTCTTTTAATATGAACATAAGGACCTGCTACAACGTTTGGCCATGTTGGAGGTAAGTTAGTTGGATCGAATGCACCATTACCTAAACCAAGTTGAGTTACAAAATCATCTTTATAATGTGGCATTCCTTCTACTGTAATAGCTGCTCCTAAATATTGACCTCCATATGTTCCATAAATACCGGCTCCACTACCTGGCCATTTTGGTTTTAATATTCCATAAGGAGTAGTATTCCAAGACCCTGTATATGTCAATGTTGTAGTAGAAGCACTTGTTAGTAGATTGGTATTTCTACCAGGAAAACCTAAATCTATCATATTTAATATATTAACACCATCTGGTTTTACATTAGTTAATCTTATTTTTCTAGTAACATTTCTAAATGAACCATTAGGCGTTGAAATTTTAAAATGTATAATATAATAATTGTCCCATGAAGAATTATATGTATATACATGTCCTTTCTTTAATTTAATAGCAAATGCTGTTCCTCCATATTGAGATATTAATTCAAAGTTTGTCTTATCCTTAGCATCTCCATTAATATTTGTTAGAGCTTCATAATCTAATGTAAAATCAGTTCCACTAAAATTACCATCATTGTCTACTAAAGTAAATGTACCTCCAACTTGCGCGTCTATTAAAGTACTTTCAGGAAATTCAAAATCATTAGACCAACCTTGAATATCGAACGATTCGTTATTTGGTATTGGTGTTACAATTGCATTATCTTCTACCCACCATCCATTTTGAATTAAACCAAATCTTGCTGTAGAGGCAGAAGAATTAGCAGTGTGTGCTGCTAAAGTTTCTAATAAACCTTCATATTGATTACCATCACTTGCATTGTGGTAATTGTGACCACCTGCTCCTGTAGCATGTGTTGCTGTATTTAAGTTTTGTAATTCAGCAACTAATTTTACTAATAATGCATCTACTTCAGCTGTACCGTAATTAGTTCCTCTCATAAAGTATGATAAGTATTTTCCACCGGTAGGATCTTTTCCTATGTTTTGTGGGCCAATTGACTGACCAGCAACATAGCTTCCTCCATTACCAAAAGTAATGTAAAGTGGTTGAGAATATAATGATGCTCCATCTAAGAAAAAACTCATTGAATATGCATTTCTAACGTCGAAGAAAAGAGGTTGATTAAAACTTGTACATTGTTGAAACATATTATCAAACCTTTCTCCACTTGACGTATCCCAGCAATTTGGACCTGCACCTGCTGGACCTTGTCCAAAATCTTGATTAAATGCAACAGCATCTTCAAACATGTTATTGAAATGAGTCACATTAGAAACATCCCAATTAGAAATGTTTATATTGAATGAACTTGCATTTTCAAACATACTTACTAAGTAAGGACTTCCAGTTACATCCCAATTTAAAGATTGACCGCCGTTATTATAATCAGTTGCATTATGGAACATGTATGAATAGTCTAAATTACTACTTGCATTCATAAACATGTCACCAATATCTTGATTAAATTTAGCAGCTGATTTAAACATCCTAGTAGATCCAGCCGCTCTAGCTGCATCCCATGTCATATAAGGGCCATCGTCTGTATCTCCATAAGTTCTAGGAAGAGGTTGATTAAAGTTAGTCGCATAAGAAAACATTTCATTTAACCAAACTTTACCTTGAGTACCAGTAAATAAATACCAGTTCGAAATATCACTATTAAATACGATATTGTTGTAGAACATTTTTACAAGGCTTGCAGTTTCATTCGATGCTAAGTTTTTACCGAAAAACCAAGCTGTCCAATCTGGCTGTGAGCCAAATTCAGGTTTATGTACGTTAAAAAATTCTGCTTCTTCATTTGTAGACACGCTAATGTCATATGATCTAATTACTAATTCTATAACATTTCCAGTTGCAGCTATTACTGCTTTAATATTACCATGGTTACTAGCTAATACCACAGTTGTACCGACCTCTCCAAGTAATTCTGCGATTCCATTAGAACCATCTAATTCAATGTTACCTCCATTATCAGTTGTTATTGTATTATTTGTTCCATTGAAATAAACAGAATTGTCATCATATACTTGTACGTTTTGTCTTATAATTGCACCTGCAGTTGAGTTAGATCTCATTCCTTTAACAAGTAAATCTTGATTAAAGTTACAATAAGCAAACATTCCAGCCATGTTTTGAGCACTATTCATATCCCAATTTGGAATAGGCTGATTAAAGCCAGCTCTAAGATTCATATTAACTAAACCTACAAACATGTGAGAAAAATTATCTACATTACCTACATTCCATGCTAAATAGTCAACACCTGAAAGATCACTTATAAGTTTAGTATCAATATTTGCTTGAAAATTAAGAACACCTGCAAATAACTGTTGCATGCTTGTTACGTTACTCGTATCCCATCTTTCAATTGAGCCATTTGCATCACTTAAATTAGCACATAGTTTAAACATTCTAGAAAGATCTGCATCTTCTCCGAATTTAGGAATATCAAATGCTAATACGTCAAAATTAATACATCTTTCAAATGCAGCATCTAAATCAGTAAACGTTGCACTACCCCATTGATCAACTGATCTAATATAAGCCTTTGCTCTAGGAGCTGGATCTGAATGTGTAGTTTGTGCAGCTATAAAATCATCATAAGATGTTCTAGTTACCATGTCAGCTGGTGTCATTTCTAAAGCATGTCCATATCTTAGTGGAATATTATTACCTGTAATTGTTATTTGATAAGAACCACTTACTGTATAAGTATGAGAATAAGTTAAAACATCAGTGTCATATCCTTGATAAGTCATTGCGTTAGCATCTGCAGCACCTGCAGTTTGACTACCAGAAAAACCATGAGCATATGTTGAAAAATTAGATTCTGTTAAAGATTCTTCTGTACCATCTCCCCAATTTACAGCAAAATCAAATGTTTCACCAGATTTCATAACTAATGGAAAATCAAATGAAACCGCAGGTAATGCATAAATAGCAAAACTTGTTTCAAATTTTGGAAACTGTGATGGAGTAACTTCCATGCTATCTATTAGAAAAGTAGTTTCATCAGCCGTTTCAGCAGTCATTGTACCATATATAGTTCCATGAGGACTAACAAAAATTAATTGATCTCCAACACTTCCTAAATCAATCCCAGTTGTCATGAGTCTAAATGTATTACCAACTTGATTCGCATTCATCGTTACATATGTCATTATGGCAGTAAAAACCGATGATTGTAATTGTGTACCTAAACCAGAAGCTTCTGGCACTTCAATTGTCATTTTAAAAGGAAGTAAAGGTGGCTCTCCTAAGCTCCACCATGTATGCCAAGTATCTAATGTTGTATGATAGTCTCCATACTCTCCATCTATTATTTCAAAACTAATAGTAGTTTCATCACTTTTATCATCATAAACATATGAACATGGTATTTTATCTACCATTCTTGTAAATGTAATAGCACTATCAACATATCCTGGAACAGTAAAACTATAAGTATCTCCAATTGAATTACTAGAAAGATCATGATACTTTCTTTCATATCCATCGTAATTTACAGCTTGAGTTGCTGCATTCTGCCCTGGTAAATCCTCGGCAATAGGGTTACTATACCAGTTTAAAAAATCTTTTTTAAGTTCTGAATCTTTAATGTCTGCATCTGCAATAATTACTTTTGAAATAGACATTGTTCTAGCTTGTGGATCTTCTCCATTTGTTCCGGAAGATGTAGCCTTTAAGTACATTGCTGTAACTGATCCATGGTCTTTATGATTTCTCCATGCAACAGCATGTCCATCTTGATAACCAATATCAGCTTTGCTTAGTGTGTTATGTAATACCCATTGTAGAGTACCATTTCCATCATCATAGTGAAACCAAACTTCTAAATCTGCATTTGATATTACAAATACACCGCTAGCATCAGTTTCTTTTAAAATACCTTGTGAACCTACATCTGTGGGAGTAGATGTTGATAAAACATCATTTGTATCTCCTATTTTGTGTACGTTAACTCCTTTGTTTAAATTTATTGCCATTTTATTTTTCTATTTTTTTGTATTTATAATATTTTTAAGATATTGTTATTGTCCAATTATAATTATTTACTAAGTTATTATAACCTGTTAAGCCAGCTCCTGAAGTAGGAACTCCCAATGCATTTCCACTTGGAGCATCTATAGTTAGTGAAACATCATTTTGTACAGTCTGTGCTCCCCATCCTGCCATCACTGCATCAACTCTAGCTTGATCCCATGTAGCTGCACCTGAATTGCTAAACATTCCAAGACCATTTGTTAACTTACTAACATCCCATCCAGCTGGACTAAAATCTAATGAAGTGGTTTGGTAAAATGCATACAGTGCGTCTACTAATTTAGACGTGTTCCATTGAGAAATATCTCTATTAAAACCTGGACATCCATAAAATGCTTTTTGAAAACTAGTAACATTAGACGTGTTCCAGTTTGTTACATCTCCATTGAAATTATTTGAAGAATTAGTAAATAAGTGAGAAAGACTTGTTACTGCACTAATATCCCAATGTTCTAAACCTGTGCCTGTGAAAACATCACCTATTAAATTTCTAAAACAGTTTGCAATGTTGTTTAAATTACCACTACTACCAAGGTTTGCCACATCAACGTTTGGTAAAGAAGTTGCCCAAAAGCAGCCGTTAATACTTTTTAACAATGGAAAGTTTAATGTTGTAAAACCACCACCTGTGAAATTGTGTGCCTGTTGAAACATGTCCGCAGCACTTGTTAAAGAAGCTGGGTTCCAATTAGAAAAATCAATTCCATCTAGATTTACAAAAGTATGAAACATTCTGTACATTGTTGTAACGTTTGAAACGTCCCAGTTTGTAACTATTGGATGCCATTGAGAACTTGCAGTTTGAATAACCGAACCTCCATATGCTGTGAGATCTGGAGATACACCCGGAGTCCACTGATAAAACATTCCTTCTAAAGTAGTAGCACTTGATGTATTCCAATTATTAAAATTCCAATTTCCAGTAATTCCAACTTTAATTCTTGCGCGTCTAAACGTGAAGAAGAAACTTGAAACATTTGAAACGTCCCAAGAGTTTAAATCTTGATCAAATGAATATGCGTCATTAAACATGTATCTCATAGTAAGGAAATTACTAGTATTCCAACCACTAATATCTGAATTAAAGCTATATGCGCCACGGAACATTTCATTAGGGTATTTTACGTTAGAAACGTCCCAACTAGAAATATTACCGTTAAACATTTTTGCATTGTAAAACATACCAAACATGTCTACTGCATCTGATGTATCCCAATTATTTAAGTCTTGGTTAAATCTGAAAGCATTATAAAACATTGCTTCAAATTTATCACTATGTGAATTGCCTGCTCTTCTTTTAACATCCCATGCATCATATGTTCCAACACCTGGTACTGTAACCGAATGTGTATCTATGTTTTGATTAAAGTAGTAATTGGCCTGGAACATGTATTTAAACGTTGCTGAATTTGAAGTGTCCCAGTTTGAAACATCTCCATTAAAGTCATTTGTATTATAAAACATAAAATCAAAGGACACAACATCTGAAACGTTCCATGCAACATATGTATTACCTCCTACTGTAACTTCTTGTGTTATAAGGTCTTGATTAAATGGAGAATCTCTAAACAGTTCACGCAAACTACCAGTACTACTTACATTCCAATTACTAACATCTTGATTAAAGCTAGTAAAACCAAGTGCTCCTAGGAAATAAACTACATTTGAAACGTCCCATGCTAAATAACCATCTCCTCTAACAGTAGTATTTATTGGACAATTAAAAGAAGTGGCTCTCCAAAACATTTTTTGTATATCATCACATGAATCTAATCTCCAATTTGAAATATCTCCATTAAATAATTCTGCATACTCAAAGGTTCTGTGAAATTTTTGAACATTTTCTGTTTCCCAATTTGTTAAATCATTATTGTATAGTTTACAATTATAAAATATTTGCGTACAAATAGTAGTGTGACTTCCAACAAATGTATTTGTGTTTAATGTGTTATTTGAATCTACTAAAGAATGACAGTTATTAAACATATTAGCCAGTGTAGTACAGTTAGTAAAATCAGGAGAATCAGTTGCTGTAATATCCATCTTTCTACAATTTTCAAAAGATGTTCTTTGATTATTAATATTAGTATGTGTAAAATCAGTTCCCCAATGTGTAATTTGAGTAAATTTTCTAGCATGTGAAACTGTAGGTAAATTTCTATCTAAATCCCACATACCTTTTCCAAGAGGATAACTAGCGTGTTTAACTTGAAAATTAGGATGTTGATTAAGATCTGGTCTTAAAGTCATTTGTATTGGATACGTGATTAAATCACCTATTACAACTGTTGCACCATCGTCGCTAATAGCATCTTCTAGAACTCCAACACTTTCTGCGTAAAAAGATCCGTTTGCAATAGTAATAGTAGTTGTATCACCGCTTGTTACTGCACTTGTAATTTCACTCCAGTATCTATCGCTGTCATTTTGTATTTGCATAGCACCTCCAATTGCATCACTATAACTAGCACCTGTGACTATAGAAGCCCAATCTGTATTTGCACTATCAGTAATTGTCATAGTCGTTCCAGATACACTAAGATTGGTTACTGTCGAAAAGTCTAATTCAATAGCAGGTTTATTCATTCCAAATGGACCAACATTACCCGTATCATATGTTACATCATATAATGGCATTCCAGTTCTATTCCATTTAGTATTTAAGTGATTAGCAGCATTTGGAATTATAGAGCCACTACCTTTAACCTCTACAATATATGTTCCAGGAGTAGAATAAGTATGTGCTATAGAGTCATATGATTGTTCACCAGTATTAGAATAAGTACTTGTATTTCCATCTCCCCAATTAATTTCAGTGTAATTTCCTCTACCACCTAATCTATATTGTAAACTACCATCTCCATAATTATCATCACCGACTATAACTGCCATTTTTAAACCATGTGTTGCTGCAGCCGCTGGTGTAGTTGAAGTATCATTTACAACTATACTAACATTTGCTTGGCCTCCATCTAAACTTAAAGTAAAAACTTCACTACCTTCAGTAGTTAAATCTTCTTCCATTGTAAAAGAAACACTATCAGTAGTACCTACTACAAATTCACCAGTTAATGCTGTTGCATCTAGAAAATCTCCTTGTGAAAAATCATTACTATCAATACCTGTACCTGAAATTGTCCAAGGTAAAGTAGTACCTGCTGCAACGTTTTGAGTACTTAATGTAATTGTAACTTCTCCATTTTCATCAATAACATAAGTGTTTGCTGTTAAAATAAATTTTTGTACAGCTGGAACAGACTCCTTTAAAGAAAGGTGTATTGAATATCTGTCATGTGAACTATCATGTATGTTCGGTAATTCAAATGTAACTTGAGTTTGATCGCTTGCTGCGTCATATGAAATATTAGCAGGAAGTTCATGTTGTGCGTTTACTAAAACATGACCATACCAAAAATCGCCATCTGTTGAAAATGTAACAGTGTCTCCTCCTGCAAATAACGTAGTATCTACACTAAACTCAGCAATTGTTGAACGACCTGTAATTTTACCATCATCATCTATTGCTGTATCAGCAAGTGAATGCACTAAAGTATCTTTATTAATGTCTGAATTTCCAGGTAAAAGATCAACTGATATTCTACCTCTTTTTGAAAATATTCTAAGTTCGTGTTCACTTTCACTTGTTACAAAGTATGCTGCCATTGGAAGTCCATGTGATAAATCTTCTAACCATGGAATACTTACTCCTGTACCATAATCTTCATCTGTAACATCTACTGAGCCATATTCAACCCAGCCACCTGTACTATAATATATGTATAATGTGTAATTTTTATCGGATCTAACAAAAAATCCTGTTTCTCCATTTTGTTTTGCAATACCTTGAGTATTAAAATCTGTTGGGATATTACTGCCTATTACATCTACAGCTCCACTGAGCTCAAAGAAGTTTAAGCCTGTCGTCAATTGTTGCGCCATTTTATTATATTTTTTTTAATTAAAAAAGTTGATCTTTTAGATCTTAAATATATATAAAAGTAAATTTGCAAAAACCCATTCCCGGATGAAAAAAAACATAATAAAATATTATCATATAATATAAAATGTACTATCTTTTGACTGGCATATCTATATTAATTGGCTTTTCGGCTGGAATGGTTTTTGAAAACCGTAGACTAAAGATAAAAAGTAAAAAGATATTACAAGAACATTTAAAAGACTTAGATAAGTTAATAGCTAAAATAAATAGACACAACGAATCTAAAGTTGAGGTAGATAACGATCATCAAATTCAGCTTATTGAATATTCATTAAATCAAGCATTATCAGAAGAAAGATATGAAGATGCTGCTCAACTTAGAGATATTTTAGAAAATCTGAAAAAACAAAAATAGGACACTATAAATATAGCATCCTATTTTTTATTTAATTAATTTTATTAATCTTCTATAAACATTTCGTCATTAGCAGCCCAATTACTTTCATCTAATTTTTCAAGCATTTGACTGTGATTTCCACTCCATGTAGAAGAGATTGAATTATTACTAATGAATGAAGGAATTGCATCATTTAACCAAGTTAATATAAATAAACTATCGTCATTTGATTTTCTAACACTATCCTTACTATCTTGTAATACTTCACTGTAGTTAATATTTTCTAATTCAGAAATATTAAATATTGCGTATGTTCTATTGTTAAAATCCATTGTTTTATCTTTTTTTATTTATCTTTAGTTATTTTATGCTTCTTCGCCTCCTAGGTTAAATAAACCTTTTCTTGCGTTAAATTCAGCCTCTACATCACTTGCAGATAATGGACCTTCGAATACTTTTAAACTTTCAAATCCTCCACTGTAGTATGCTGAACTAGCACCCATTATACCAACTGAACCACCGTTAGTTGTTGTATAATCAACATATGTTCTATATCTAGATGCAAAGCCATTTCCATTAGAAATGTTTCCCCATGGTTGACCATTTATATAAAGAACTTTATTTCTACCACCACCAAAATCAGTGTATGTGATACAAACGTGTACCCAACTTCCATTAGTCATAGCATCTGTTAAAGGGTTTTGACCATCTACTGCTCCGAAAAGAGTTAAGTCTCTGTTATATTTACCTTTTCTTTGAGGGTGACCTTGGTTAAATTCATTTGTGAATACTCTACCATCATCATAAAAACCAACATTTACACCATAATAATATGAAGTTCCATAAGCATCATTATTTAAAAGGTGAGCTGTTTTAGCATTAGGCTTTATCCACGCTGAATATGTCATACCTGGTCCTCTATTACCAAGTCCTAATTTTATATTAGCATTATGTGCCCAATTGAAATGATCATCAACTCCATCAAATACAAGATAAGGAACATTTACAGAAGTGTCATCATTAACATAACTTACTCCATTTCTAAGAGTACCACTTGTTCCACCTCTTTCACCTGATACTTCGTTTATAGTTGTACCTTCACCTGCGTACGATGCACTTTCATTAGTTGTAAAGAATCCTTTAAGATTTCTAGTTAACTCACCTGATTGTCTCTCTTGTGGAGATATTTCACTTGCTTCAGGGAATGATTCTGAATCTTTAGGATCTGTACCAGCTTCAATTTCAGCTTCATCTGAATAAGTATCGTTGTCATCATCTGTATCCGCGTTATCACCAGTTCCATCTCTATCAGTATCTACTGTTTCAGTTGGGTCATTTGGAAGATCATCTTCATTATCACCTACACCATCACCGTCTGAATCAGCTGTTTCTGATGCGTCATTTGGAAATGCATCTGCATTATCACCTACACCATCACCATCTGCATCTCTTGTTTCTGATGCGTCATTTGGAAATGCATCTGCGTTATCACCTGTTCCATCACCATCTGAATCTCTTGTTTCTGATGCGTCATTTGGAAATGCATCTGCGTTATCGCCTATACCATCACCATCTGAATCAGCTGTTTCTGATGCGTCGTTTGGAAATGCATCTAAAGAATCTATAACACCGTCTCCATCAGCATCTACTGATGCTGTAATGTATTCATCTAAATATTCATAAACTTCAGTTTCTTGAACTTCACTTACACCATGTACTGAATATAGTTCAACAAATGCGTTTGCTACTCTTCTAAACTCTAGGCTATTATCATAACTAGGTCTTACAACTTCTCCATTAGAATCTTCTATTCTAATATTGTAAGTAATAACTCCGCTTCCTCCGGCACCTTTCATTTTAATACCTGAACTAGCTTGAATAGTATATGATGAACTATTTCCTCCGAATTCAGTTGCACTACTAAATCCTGGTGCACCTACTTCAATTATTACATAGTTTGGATTTTTAATAGTTACACCTGATGTTGATTCTTCTGATTCACTTTGAGGAGTTCTTCTATTTCTTTGAATTTCTCCATCATTTGATTTTTCAAGTTTTAGTTCATTATCACCTACTTTAACTATAGGAACAAATTTAGCAACTTTAGTATCATCTAAGAAAGTAGATCTTGTTTTAGTACCTGTACTTATCGCGTTTTTAGATTCACCTACTCTTTTAATAATTTGACCTGATCTTTCATAACCTTGAGCCGTTTTAGTAATTTGAAAATTCTGCGATGATTTAGCAGTTGAAAAATTCCTTTTAACTCCAGTATTATATCTAGAAACTTGTTCCTCTCTTGCAGCCATTTTTCTTATCATGTACTTTTCATTTAATTCAATAGCTACATCTTCATAAGTTTTACCGGAAGTACTTATTGTTTCTTTATTATCAATAGTTTCTTCCATCATTTCTTTAGCTCTAAGTTTAAGATCTGCTTTACTACTTGCTAGTCTTTCATTTTCTGAAATATAAAGATCTACCTTTTCAACAGCATCTGCTAAAATCATTTCAAATTGTTCTTTCTGAGATGGAGCAGTATCACTAATAACAGCAATATTTGTATCTACTGTACCTACTTTTGCATAATAGTCTGATTTATATTGTGAAACTTCATCTTTATCTTTTCTTTTCATAAACCTTGTTAAACTTTGTCTATAATCATCAGCTGCTCTTTTCTTTTTTCTTTTTTGAGTAGATGCAGCAAAATTAGTATCTACAAATAATTGTTCTTGTTCTGCAATAGTCTTTGATAATTGTAGAAAACCTGCATAAGACTCTAAATCATTTGCAGCACTACTTTGTAAACCATTTAAACCTAATTGCATATATTCTTTAATCTTAGCTTTATCAGCTAGTGATGAAGGTAAATCAAACAATTCTTGACCTTGTTCAGCCAATACATCGATAGCTTCCTCTTGAGTAAAACCTTCATTTTTAGTAAGTTCAACAAGCAATGTAGATACAGGTGATAAAATACCTCCTAATTCTGAATCAGTTACTAAGTCTTGTGTAACTATTTCTACTTCATTTGCATCTTCAGTATCTTCGTAATTTTCACCAGTAATTTCATTAACTCCTCCTACTGCTGTAATTTCTCCATAAGCAGGTCTTGGAAATTCATAATATCCATTAGCATTTGTAATTGCTGTCATTTCAACACCTGACACATCTGTACCTGTAACTGTAGCTCCACTTAAAAACGAACCTTCAACAGATCCACCAATTACACCACCTGCTGCTTGTTTAGCATATACTGCAATTGATCTAAGCTTGTCAACACCATCATTAATACTTGCTGGAAATTCAAATACACAATCTGTCTGATCAGAAGTGAAACCTTCTTCATCATAATTCGTAATAGTAGTTGCGGGTATTACTAAATTTGATACATAATCACTATTAATTACAGCAATTGCTTCTGTTATAAGAGAACCCATAAAACTTTCTTGCCACTGACCTTCATTATATACATAAACCATATCATGGATAGTACCGTCTCCTTGTTCCACCTCTTCATGTTTTGTACTCGCATATGTTCCTCCTGTTTGAGGCATTACCTCACTTTGAAGATATGCTACGCCATATTGACGGTTGTCCAAGATACTTACTGTATCTGTTAATAGATTTGTGTAAAACAACATGTTGTCTTGGTTATGCATCGCTTCTCCTGTGTGTGCTCCAACATAAATATTCCACTGATAATCTGCAACTTTTTCTTCTGCAATTGCAGCTGCATTAATAGAATCTTTCTGAGCCTGACTTAAAGAGTCATAAGTTTGACCTTCATAAGTAGCA
>VMHT01075925.1_pt1 | contig 23505 bp, 28 predicted proteins | sample 4693611 | NCBI WGS metagenome assembly VMHT01 (sample SAMN12280063, study PRJNA550983) | marine metagenome | isolation source: seawater sampled from same location over 5 years 0.02-0.2 micron viral filtrate | place: USA: collected off the coast of southern California halfway between the port... ...
AGTACGGTCATCAACGAGGCATTGAAGTTGGGAACCGATGTTAACTTTGGCTATGACTATAAGCTAGACTTTGAAGAGAGATTCAAAATCAAACAAAGAGATCCAATCACAACAGGTTGGAAAGAAATCGATGCGATTTGCAAAGGTGGGTTAGGAAATGGAGAGTTGGGTGTTGTTATTGCTCCAACTGGGGCTGGTAAATCTATGGCTCTGGTACATCTCGGAGCGCAAGCAGTAAAACTAGGCAAGACGGTTATTCACTATACTCTTGAGATGGCTGAGACATCCATCGCTGGTCGCTATGATAGTTGCATTACTGGATTAAAATTGAAAGAAATGTTCCAGTTCAAAGAGCAGATTCACGAAAGAGTTAAAGACATTGAAGGCAATGTGATTATCAAGGAGTACCCAACCAAGTCAGCGACCACCACCACGATTAAGAATCATCTGGAGCGAATAAAGTCCAGAGGAATTAAAGTTGACATGATCATTGTTGACTACGCAGACTTGCTCCGCCCGGTAATTAATCGTAGATCAAATGAGAAAAGACACGATTTGGAATCTATATATGAAGAACTCCGTGGTTTATCTCAGGTCTTTGAGTGTCCAATCTGGACTGCCTCGCAAACTAATCGAAGTGGATTGAATGCTGAAATCGTTACAATGGAAGCTATCTCAGAAGCGTTTAACAAATGTTTTGTGGCTGACTTCATCTGCACCATTTCCAGAACAGTCGAAGATAAGAAGTCTAACAAGGGCAGGATCTTTGTTGCGAAGAATAGAAATGGTATTGACGGAGTTGTCTTTCCGATTAGAATGGATACTTCTAACGTCAATATTAAAGTATTATCTATGGGAACGGTTGAGAATGGAGCCGCCCCAACTGTGAAAAGCCAATCTGAATCGTTAAGAATGAAACATAACAAACTTATGAAATAAATAAAGGGGACAAGCGAATGACAGACAAGAATAAAGTAGCAAGAGATATCTTATCTGATATCACAGTTCATATGAAATACGCAAGATACCTCCCTGAGAAAGAACGTAGGGAGACTTGGGCAGAGATCGTGGATAGAAATAAAGCCATGCACGTAAAGAAGTACCCAGAACTAGAAGAGGAAATCAACAATGCCTACCAGATGGTATACAACAAGAAAGTATTGCCTTCTATGCGCTCAATGCAGTTTGGTGGTAAGCCAATTGAGGTAGCACCCAATCGCATCTACAACTGTGCCTTCGCACCGATTGATGACTGGCGAGTATTCGGAGAGATTATGTTTCTTCTCCTCGGCGGAACTGGTGTCGGATACAGTGTCCAGAAGCACCACGTAGAAAAACTACCAGCTATTCAGAAGCCGACCTCGAAGAGAACACGACGCTTCTTAGTTAATGATTCCATTGAGGGATGGGCTGATTCTGTTAAAACTTTGATCCGCTCCTACTTCCAAGGCGGTTCCAAGCTACGCTTTGATTACTCAGACATTCGACCAAAGGGTGCTAGGCTTGTTACATCTGGTGGTAAAGCGCCGGGACCACAGCCACTTAAAGAGTGCTTGGTTAAACTCCAAGGTATGTTTGAAGCCAAAGAGAATGGAGATAAGCTCACAACTATCGAAGCCCACGATATGATCTGCCACATCGCGGACGCAGTATTGGCTGGTGGTATTCGTCGTGCTGCTTTGATCTCGCTATTCTCTGCTGACGACAACGAAATGATCGCAGCCAAGACAGGCAACTGGTGGGAGACAGCCCCACAAAGAGGTAGAGCAAACAACTCCGTTGTGCTCCTTCGCCACAGAATTACCAAAGAATACTTCCAAGATTTATGGGAGAGGGTAAAAGAATCAGGTAGTGGAGAGCCCGGTTTTTATTTTTCAAACGATAAAGACTGGGGAACTAATCCTTGCTGTGAAATTGCCCTACGACCTTACCAGTTCTGTAATCTAACAGAGGTGAATGTAAGCGACGTAGAGAGCCAAGGCGAGTTGAATAGCAGAGTAAAAGCCGCAGCGTTCATTGGGACGCTCCAAGCAGGCTACTCTGATTTCCACTACCTGCGCGACATCTGGCGTAGAACCACGGAGAAGGAAGCACTTATCGGCGTTAGTATGACGGGGATCGCTTCCGGCAAGGTTCTCAACCTAAACACGACAGAAGCAACTAAAGTAGTAATGATTGAGAATGAAAGGGTTGCTAAACTCATTGGGGTTAATAAGGCAGCCAGAACCACAACAGTCAAGCCAGCAGGCACGACCTCTCTGGCTTTGGGAACATCTAGTGGTATTCACGCATGGCACAATGACTACTACATCCGTCGCCTTCGCGTAGGAAAGAACGAAGCAATCTATAGTTACTTGTCTCTCTATCATCCAGATATGGTTGAGGATGAATACTTTAGACCACACGATACAGCAGTGATCTCTGTTCCGCAGAAAGCCCCAGAGGGTGCGATTATGAGAACTGAAAGCGCCCTACAGTTGTTAAAGCGAGTAGCTAAGGTCAGCACAGAGTGGGTCAACCCCGGAACAAGAAGCGGACAGAACACTCACAATGTATCAGCCACCATCTCTATCAAGGAAGCCGAATGGGTTGATGTTGGAGAGTGGATGTGGGACAACCGAGATGTATACAACGGTCTATCTGTATTGCCTTTCTCAGATCACTCCTACAAACAAGCACCTTTTGAGGATTGTTCCAAGGAAACATACGAAGCATTACTGGAAAGCCTAGAGGAGGTAGACTTGACCAAGGTGATAGAGGTAGACGACAACACAGACCTTTCAGGCGAACTTGCTTGTGCAGGTGGTGCTTGTGAGATTACTTAAAAAAGTGCTTGACTTTTTCTCAAAAATGATTATAATATATAATGTAAAGACAACCAACGGAGGAAAGAATGTCTGACGATAAAACTAAACAAGAGTATATTGGAAACTTTATTCGTGCCCTCGCAGAGGTGGAGGCAGAGATGCTGCCTTACCAAGAGCACCGTAAAGATCTCAAAAAGAGCTACGTTCAAAACGGATGGCTTAGTAAAGAAGAACTCTCTTCTGCTATCCGCGCCTACCGTATGTTGAAGAATGATGAGGACATCGAACAGTTGCTTGACATGTACGAGAAAGTAGCCAAGGTTCCATACTAGGGGGTATTATGAATTTCAGACCACAAAATAGATATCTACTAGTTCAGACCCAAGCGCAGCAGGACGCCGAGAATACCGGCGTTCTTTTGCCCGAGGGCTATAGTTTACCCAAGGACAAGTATGTTATGGCTACGGTACTAGATAGTGCCGATGACTGCAAGAAAGAACAAATTTATAATGGCGTTCTCTACCAGAGGGGCAGCAAAATTGTTGTTGATGCATCGATGGTTGAGAACGTAAGCGTATCAGGGGAAACCTATGAAATCGTTTTGGAAAACTATGTTGTAGGTTTTATGCAAGATAACGAGTAAAATAAGTTCTTTTAATTAAGGTAAAGACTAATTACAACCGTAACAAGGCACCCCGAGTGCCTTATTTTTTATAAGAGGTGTTTATAATGAGATTTACGATTGTCGCTTTTACTTTGATTATGGCTATGGCGGGACCAGTCCTTGCCGAACAGCCAAATGAAGCGGACTACATAACTTACAAGATTAAGATTGATAGAGATGAGAACTATGATAAAATGCTTGAGGACAACAAAGAGATCTTTGAACAACTTAAGAACCACAATCTCTTCTCTAACTGGACCAAGAAGGGAGAACAAATCCCAGAGAACGCTAGCGAAGTCTATAAAAAGCCATCGTTTGATGATAGTATTGAAGCCAACAAAGAAGAGGCTGGCTACATCAAATGCGTAAGAGGCACCACTACCAAGTAGACAAGCTAGTAATAGGCACAGACCTTGCTGCCTTAATCTACGCCTACCTAAACAACTGCACGTTCATTTTTAAAGAGATAGTCCACCCCACTCCATTCGAGTTCCTGCCGCTGGACTTCCCTTTAAATCTGTTTAATCATGACAAAATAGAAATAGAGATGACCAGCCTTGATGGAGTGGTCAAGTTCGGCACACCAAAGATAGAGTTGTGGAACAGGCTTGTCTTTGTTATGTCCTCGGCTGGTCTCCTACCCTTTGGTCTCAAAGAGGTAACCGTTAGAGAAGAGGACGACTTGGTGGTGGTCAAAACCAAATCACGCAACTACTATTACGAAGCAGCCGAGGTCATAAAAATAAAGAATACCTTCCACAGATACACAGCGTTTGATTGGATCAACGTTAGGTCTTGCGGTGCAAACCATCTACAGTATGTAAGCACCGACGACAAGTTCGTATCAGAAGTGTTCTTCTACCCTTCAGGGCGACACGGAGCCAAACAAGGCGACAACGACATTGCAATAATCTCAAGCCTATCTGAAACACAACTACAACTATTTGATTATAGCGAGACGATGACTAGGATAAGGGTCAAGGTTTTGCTGCACGAGTTGGGCATCAAGGGACCAAGGAACGGCAAGAACCCGACCTACCCTAGATCGCCAGAGAGATACAAGTACGCGCCTATAAAACTAGAGCACGATCATAGGGAGATAAGAAGAACTAAAACCAACAACAGTGAACTAGAAATAGTACAAGACTTCTTACAGGAGCAAAAAGAACTATCAGAGGATACTTATCTGTATAAGTTTAACAGCAGAGTTTCGCAGAGGAGCCTGTTGAGAAAATGATTAGAGAAGGAATAAGGGCTACAGGCTCTGGTGGGAAAGGCGGAGCACCCGCAGCACCAGTAACTAGCCAGAAGGTCACACCAGCAGATGGCTGTGCGACAACAGGAGATGAGAACAACAATGGCGTCGAGGTGCGTGATGCATTAGGTGCCGATACTAACATACCCAGCGAAGCCAATTGCTATCAGAATATGAGTTCTGAACAGGTTTTGCAAATCGCTGGTAAATCTAAAATAGGTGGGACAAAGACAATGGACTTAGGTAGTTTGGTGGGGAGCACACCCTTAATAAAACTTGGAGATAAGTTGTATGCGAAGTTTGAAACATACAATCCAAGTGGCAGCATCAAAGATAGAATAGGATATTATATTCTTTCCAAGGCAGAAGAGAGGGGAGACCTCAAGCCGGGAGATACAATCGTAGAAGCCACCAGCGGCAACACGGGCATCGCTGTATCTATGTTTGGCGCTCACAAAGGATACAAGGTCATCATTGTTATGCCTTGCAATATGAGCGAAGAGCGCAAGCAGATGATGCGTATGTTTGGCGCAGAGGTGATTGAAGTAGAGGCAGGAGATTTCGACAGGGCTATTGCAATGCGAGATCACATCTGCAAAGAGGACGGCTTTTTCAACTTCAATCAGTTTCACAACCCAGATAACATCGCCTGTCACTACGAGACGACGGGTGTCGAGATCCTAGACCAGACGCGAGGGCTGGAGATCTCTGCTTTTATCGACGGAACAGGCACGGGGGGAACCTTGATGGGCGTAACTGAAAGGCTAAAAGAACGTTACCCCAGAGTCCAGACAGTAGCAGTAGAGCCAGCAGAGTCTCCAGTTATGAGCGGTGGTGAGGCAGGGCTACACGGCATCCAAGGAATTGGAGACGGATCAAAGTTTTTAGTTGACTTAAAAAAAGTAGATGATATAATGGTAATCTCAACGGAGGATGCTAAGTCTAGAATGAAACAACTAATAGGAACAGGCTTGTTGGTTGGTATAAGTTCTGGCGCAAATGTGTTGGCATCTGAAAGATGGATTGAACAAAACAATCCTGATGGTATTGTAGTCACAATACTGTGCGACAGGGGCGAACGTTACCTTTCATGCATGTAAGACATTTAGCTGGCATTGTTCCTGTAGCAGGACAGCCACTTGATTTTAATTTTCCTTGGCACGATTGCCTGCAACCAATCGGACCAGACTACCTAGCAGTCGAGCGAGCCATCTTGGAGTGTGCATACGCTGGTTGTGATACAATATGGCTGACTTGCCACACTGATATGCAGCCCCTTATCAAGAAAAGACTAGGAGACTTTGTTGAAGATCCGGTCTACATTAATCGAAAATACGATCCCGGATTCCCTTCGGAAAGAAGAAAGAAGATCCCAATATATTATGTTCCAATTCACCCCAACGACAGGGATAAGCGAGACTGCCTTGCTTGGAGTGTTTTGCACGGAGCCAACACAGCACACTACATCAGCAAGAATATAAGCAAATGGATAACCCCAGACAAATTCTACACAGCATTTCCTTATGGAGTTTATGATTTTAAATTCTTGAGAGAATACAGAAAGAAGATTCTAAGTGATGAAGGCTTCTTTGTAAGTTGGAATGGCGCAACAGTTAAGGACGGTCATTATCTTGGCTTCTGTTTCACACCCGAGGAGTTCAAAGAATACCGCCGACACTTACGCACCGAGGCAACTGGGGCATACTATAAGTCGGAGGACGGCGAGCTGCCAACGGTAAAGCTACCAATTGAAGAAAGATACTCAGCCCGTCATTTTTCTCTTGACAAAGTGTTTGGAATAGGCGATACTAGTGGAGCAAATATAGCTTGTGTTCATGACTATTTTAATATAGATAGTTGGGAGGGCTTGCGAGCCTACTTGGGATCTGACCACAGAATCTATAGGCACAATACATTATTAGCAGGAAAGAAGTTTAATAGGATAGGAGAGGATATTGAAGAAGAGTAGCATACCATTCGTAGGATTACACGCCCACTCAGTAGCGGGTTCGCCCTTTGACGCACTAGGGTACCCACAGGATCATATGGATTACGCATATGAGAATGGCGGCGAAGCGCTAGCACTAACAGACCACGGCAATATGAATGGCATGGCTTACCAAGTTCTACACGCCAAGAAGATGAAAGCCGAGGGTAAGAACTTCAAACCTATCTTTGGTGTAGAGGCTTACTTCATCCCCAGTCTTGATGTCTGGAACGAGGAGCGAGACAGGGCTAAGACTGATAAGAAGAGAGCCAGCGAACTTAAAGACAGCACAACTATGTCTGTTGAGAATGAAGGCGAGACTAAGAGATCTAAAAGCATTCTAAACCAACGCTCGCACCTCATCCTCTTAGCGCAGAACCAGACAGGGCTAAACAACATCTTCGCTATGATCTCTAAATCTAACTCAGATAAATACTTCTTTCGGTATCCACGAGTAGACTACGAGGTATTGCGAGAGCATAGTGAAGGCGTCATCGCTGCCTCTGCTTGTATGGGTGGTGTGTATGCGGCTAACTTCTGGAAGCACTGGGACGGGGAGAAAGAGATTGTAACCGATCCAGAGGCTTGTACTGATGCGTTTAGAGAGACTACTAGGAATATGATAGACATCTTTGGTGACCGCTGGTACGGCGAGCTTCAATGGCACACCGACAAGAAGCAGCATATGATTAACAAACTAGTCATCCAAATGCACAAAGAGTTCGGCATCAAGTTGATCTCTACGGCAGACAGCCACTACCCAACACCCACTGCTTGGAAGGATAGGGAACTCTATAAGCGACTAGGATTTCTAGGCAAAGGAAAGCCGTCTTGGTTGTCGGATGAGCTACCAGAGAGCGTAGCAGAAGTTGGCTACGAACTCTACCCAAAGAACGGCGACCAGATGTGGGAAAGTTATAAACACTACACAGAACTTGTAGGAGAAGACTATGATGATGATTTGGTTATGGATTCCATCACAGAGACGCACAACATAGCATTTAACCGCATCGAAGATTTTATGCCGGATAACGAGGTAAGACTGCCTTCTTTTGTTGTTCCCGATGGATACACGGCTGATGCCGCCCTAGAGACAACTAGCCTAGAAAGTCTCAATAAACTTGGGCTCTTAACCAATCCTGAGTACAAGGCAAGACTAGAAGAAGAACTGTCTGTGATTTCTGACCGAGGGTTTAGTAAATACTTTCTTACAATGAAAGCCATCGCAGACACAGCAACGGAAAACCAACTGGCTGGTCCGGGTCGAGGCTCTGCTGCTGGTTCCCTTGTGGCTTATGCTCTAGGCATCACACAGGTAGATCCAATCAAGTACGGACTACAGTTCGCTCGTTTCCTTCGTAAGGATGCGACAGACTATCCTGATATTGATTATGATGTATCCAGCCCTATGGAACTCAAAGAGATTATGCAGGAGAAGTGGGGGCATACAACTGTTGTTCCTATCTCTAACTTTAACACCCTACAACTGAAGTCTCTGGTTAAGGACATCTCAAAGTTATACGACATCCCATTCACAGAAGCCAACGCAGTCACATCTCGTATGGTTGCAGAGGCTACACCAAAGGCTAAGGCAAAGCATGGCATCAAGGCTGGTATGTACATCCCAACCTTTGAAGAGCTAATGGAATTCTCCGACAGCCTACAAGACTACCTCCAAAGGTATCCACACATCAAAGACCACATTAAGGTTATCTATGGTCAGGTCCGCAGCACAAGCAGACACGCAGGTGGAGTTGTGGTTGGGGAGGACCTAGACAAACATATGCCCCTGATTAGAAGTGGAGGCGTCATCCAGACACCGTGGTCAGAAGGTCAGAACGTCAGGCACTTAGAGCCACTAGGCTTTATTAAGTTTGATGTGTTGGGTCTAGCCTCTCTGCGTATGATTGAGACAGCGGTGCGTCACATTCTTAAACGACACCACAACAACCCTGACCCAACCTTTGATGATGTGAGGGCTTACTATGATGAGCATCTACACCCAGAGAAGATTGACTTATCGGACCAGAAGGTATACAAGAACATCTTCCACAAAGGTAAGTGGGCTGGTATCTTCCAGTTCACAGAGAGCGGAGCGCAGAACTTCTGTAAGCAAGCCAAGCCAAAGAACATCATTGATATCTCTGCTATCACCAGTATCTATCGCCCCGGTCCCCTTGGAGCCAACGTAGATAAGAAGTATGTGAAAGCCAAGGAAAACCCACGAGGTATTGATTACATTAACAAATACGTAAAGGATGTGACCAAGGAAACTTATGGCTTCCTTATCTTCCAAGAACAGATCGCTTCACTAGCACACGAACTAGGAGAAGGAGTTAGTCTTGACGAGGGCAACCTGCTCCGTAAGTTGCTAACTAAAAAGGGAACTGGTAAAGGAGCGCAAGAGAAAGAGAAGATCCGCAAGAAGTTTGTTAGTGGCTGTCTCAACAAGAAGATGACCGAGGACCAAGCAGTAGAACTATGGAATAACTTTGAGTATTTCTCTGGCTATGGCTTCAACAAGTCTCACGCGGTGTCCTACTCTATCCTATCATTCCAGTGCGCTTGGTTGCTGAACTACTATCCAGCAGAATGGATGGCTGCTTTCCTCGACAAAGAGCCCGACAGTAAAAAAGAAAAGGCTATCGGCATTGCGAAGAGTATGGGCTTTGGTATTGAGCCACTCAACATCAACACCTCTGGTAAGGTCTGGGAGATTAGCGACGATGGTAAGACACTCATCCAGCCTCTGACTTCTATCAAAGGGCTCGGTGGTTCAGCGATGGATCAAATCCTAATGCACCGACCATTCAATACGATTGAGGAGTTCTTGTTTCATAAAGAGGTTACATACTCAAAGCTAAACAAGAAAGCCCTCGACGTTCTTTGCAGGTCAGGTGCTCTCAAATCTCTACAGGACGACAGGTTTACGGGGGCTAAACACTTCTGGTCTTGTGTCGCAGTAGATAGACCAAGGAAAGAGAGCGCGTTGCTGGGCAACATTGAGACCTACGCAGATGAAGGTGACTTCTCAACAGAGGAGAGGATTCAATATCTAACCGACTTGACTGGTATGTTCCCTATCAACCTAGTGATGAAAGGCGATACACTAAGCCAACTGGTAGATAATGGTGTGCCTGCTATCTCTGAGTATGACCCTGACTTGAAGTTGGTGTGGTTTATTCCTCGCAAGGTCACAATTAAAAAGACTAAGAACGACAAGGCATACTATGTCTTGGAAGTCATCGACGACAACAATGTAATCACTACGATTAGGTGTTGGGGCGTGAAGTTAGAGAAGGACCGCGTTCAACTCAACAAGCCTTACATGGCTAAACTAGATTACAACGATCAATGGGGTTTCTCTACTAGATCTATGTACCACAACTTCAGAGTGCTATGAACCCGCAAGATAGATTTAAAGACTACCAAGGCGACAAGTGCTGGCAAGCCTACATCTCTGAAGTCAATCGGGGCGAGGACTTGCTGGCTGCTGGCTTAACAGAGGAAGAGGCATCAATGTTGCGAATTGATGACTTTGTGTTTGAGTATGTTGATAAGGAGAATAAGCAACTATGTAAAGAGGTAAAAGAGTTTATTATGCGACACGAGTGGCTAGCTAAACTCCCCAACCGACCGACACATAGGTTTACAGCGAGGCTTAAGAAAAATGGAATCTTGGCAGGCACTATCATTATGGCAACCCCAAATGCGTTTTCTAACCTTTTGGGCAAAGAAAACAAAGACAAAGAAAAGCTAATCTCTCGTGGTGCCTGTATCTCTTGGGGTCCAAAGAACCTAGGCTCTTGGTTGATCATGTCTTCAGTCCGTTGGATGACTGAGAACACAGACTTCCGATACTTCACAGCCTACTCTGACCCAGAGGCTAAGGAGCTAGGAACAATCTACCAAGCCTGTAACTTCCAATACCTTGGGCAGACAAGCGGCACAGCCAAGCAATACCTCGACCCAGACTACCCAGAGAAAGGTTGGTTCTCCGATAGAGAGTTCAGAAAGAAGTCTAAGTACCAAAGATATGCTGAAGCAATCGGCATAGACAAGCAGACTTGGAAAGGCTGGATGAAGAAGTATTCTCCAGACTGGACCGCTGTCCCGCCAGACATCAAGGTCAAGATCAAGGCAGAAGAAAAGAGATATCGGGATAGTTGCAAGTCCAGAGCAGTCCCTGCAAAGCATAAGTATGTTTGTATTCTCGGTCGAACTCAGGGCGAGACAAAGTATTACAGGCGTATGTTTAAGAAACTAAACCCTAAGAAGGCAAATCTGCCTTATCCACAGGAGCGAGGCAAATGAATAAAGCACTACTGCTAGGGACACTGCTATTCCTAACAGGGCAGACTCTCGTGTGGTTCCAGACCAACTCACAACTGGTGTGGGAATGGTGGAAAGATAAGCCGATTGTGTCAGCACTAGTGTTTTCTCTACCCATTGCCTTGGCATTCTGGTATGGTACAAAGTATATCTACGAAGCAACGGGAGAGCTTTGGACTGCTAGGTATGTTGCCTTTGGGGTCTCCTATATCACATTCCCATTCCTAACTCAGTATTTTCTAGGCGAGTCTATGTTCACAGCAAAGACGTTGGTATGCACTGGGCTGGCAATTATTATTGTTTGCATTCAATTTTTTTGGAAATAATGCTTGACTTCTACTTCGACCTCCCTTATAATCGTATCATAATTTAAAACAGGAGAGTGATATGACCGCCAAAGAGAAATACATTCAACTATACCAAGAGATGGCTGACCTTTGCGAACAAGAAGGGTGGGGCGACCCATTCTCATACGCTCGGTCCAAGGAGATTTACGCAGCTTGTGTTCTGGGACATAGGATGCCCGGTCCCAGCGATTACTCTGGGGCAGATGCAATTAATGAACACGGCGAGGAAGTTGAATACAAGTCTACAATCGGAAAGTCTGTTAAAGGCTCCTACACGGGTATCTCTGTTCAGCCTACTTGGGAAGAACAAGATCGATATCTTCGAGAGGAGAAGCTAGCTAAGTACCCGGAGCACTTCTACAATCGATTCGATGGAGGTAAACTCGTTGAATCTTGGAAATTAACTGGTCGACAGGTTTACGACATTCTTCTACCAAAGCTACGCAAGAAGTACCCAACCATCCTCCAGAAGAAAGACCCACGTCTGTCAGCCGATATTACTACTGGCGACCTCAAACAACATGGAACAAGGGTGCTATAATTGAAAGTGCTAGACAACGTATTCGTATTTAATGAAGAAGGGATAGAGTTCTTGTCTAAGATACAAGACAACTCGATTGACCTTATCTTGACTGACCCTCCCTACATCACATCTAGAGAGACTGGTATGGACAAGTGGGTCGACCACGTTGCAGGGCAAGATAAGGAAGGTGCAAAGAACATTAAGTCTGAAGAGGAATGGCTGTCTTACAAGACAGAGGGCGAATGGGATATGTGGATGAGTAACGGAAACATACCTGCCGAGAAGAGAGGCAAGAAGCTTCAACAGTTGAAGAAAGATTATCTCAAGTACGGCAGCATCTACGGCAAGAAGTTTGCTGTCACCACAGACTATGGTGAGTGGGACAGTGAGTTCACTATGGAGAAGCTACATCTATTCATGAAGCATTTCTATCGAATCCTAAAGGATGGTGGAAGCTGTATTATCTTTTTTGATATTTGGAAGCTGTCTTATCTGAAAGAGATGATGGAGGAAGAGAAGTTCAAGCAGCCTAGATTCATTGAGTGGATTAAGACTAACCCTCAACCAATCAACAGCAGTCGTAACTATCTGACAAACTGTAGAGAGATTGCATTGACTGGCGTAAAGAAAGGAAGCAGCACATTCAACAGCAAGTATGATAATGGTATCTACAAGTATCCTTTGCAAGGAGGCAAGTGGAGGTTTCATCCGACTCAAAAGAGTCTGCCATTGTTTGAAGACTTGATTTTGAAGCACTCTAACGAGGGAGACACTGTATTGGATTGTTTCCTTGGTTCAGGCACAACTGCTGTAGCAGCAGCAAAGAACAATAGAAAGTTTGTTGGTTGTGAAAAAAGTGAAGAATATTTTGAAAAAAGTGTTGACAGATTGAAAAATCAGTGTTAGAGTAACGAAGTAATTAATTGAGGAGATTAAGATGAACGAAGAACAATATAACTATATGATTAAGACTTACGGTCAGCCATTTCTAGATAGTATAGAAGAGATTGACCCCGGAGATGTGAAGTCATTTAACCAGAGAGCTAGAGTTAACGGCAATCAGCAAAACAATATTAGTAGGTACACGCAGCAATTTTTGAATGGGACGGAGCAAAAAATCCCCGTATCTCTTCGAGGCAGTGAGTGTATGGAGGGTACGAGTCGCGCAAAATCCAAACAACAAGCACATAGGGCTGACAAAAAGCAAAGACTTAAAGCCACAAATTATATGCACGAGGTGCTTGGGTGGACTGACGAAGAGTGGGAGGAATTCCAAGACAACGCTAACGATCATGCTGGTAATTCTCCCGCTACGGACGATGATATGGAAGCAGCAGTAGAGAGGCGGATACAGAACCATCGCATGGACACCATTGTCAAAAATGTGACTGGGAAAATTTTGAACCCAAGAAAAAAGCCGGAGGATTTGGAAGAATATGTAGAAGCCGCTGGTCGATATATGAAAGAAAACGTTTTTCCCAAGTCGCCTCGAACAAACGTTTGGTTTAAAAATAGAGTTAGAGACTTTCTTAAGAACGATGTTAACAAAGTTAGCAGCCGAAAAACATATACGCCAGTTGATAATGCAAAATTCTTTCGTGATTCAGGTCATTCTAAGTGGAGTGGTCATTCAACTGCTACAGTTGACAAAAATGAGCACCTGATTGTTATCAACTCCAAAAGCAAATTTGATCCAAACATCAGCGGAGCGCTGACTCACCAAGTAAGAGAGTATCCCCACATTAAGCAAACCGTCGCAATCAGTTTGAGCAACTTGACTGGTTTATCAGATTCCGATATTGACAAGATAAGGCAAGATATTGTAACTCTGGTAAAACGAACTGTCGCAATGTTTAAAAACCCACCCAATGTTCAGGTAGTTTCTTTCCATCAGAAAGCGTCGGATTCTCACGGTGTTACGTTGCTATGGGATTCTAAAGAAGAGCAACAAGAGGAGGACGTAAAGCGTATGATTTCTGCACTACAAGGTAAATAATACTTGACTTCCATTTAATCCTACCTTATAATCAGACCATAACTTTTACAGAGGAGATAGTGTGAATAATATCGGATATGCTTGTATCAATATGGATTTGTCTGAACAGCCCAAGTCTAAGCGCGTGACTACCAATAGATCTATGATTAAACGCACCTTCCAAGAGAAGGGCGTTGCATACGCTTCTGAACTGGCGTTGGCAAACTGCCGAGACCTTCTCACTATCTTGAAGTGGAACGAGGCACACGGGTTCAGCTTCTTTCGTTTATCGTCAGAACTGTTCCCGTGGGCTTCCGAGTATAAGATGTCTGACCTACCAGACTTTGATGACATCTGCTTGGCTCTACAAGAGGCTGGTGACTTCATCGAGGACCATGGTCATCGTATCACATCCCACCCCGGACCATTCAACAAGCTGACTTCTCCAAGAGAAGAGGTAATCCAAAACACTATTCGTGACTTGGAGATCCACGGCGAGGTCTTTGATATGCTTGGCTTGTCCAGAACACCATACAACAAACTAAACATTCACGTCGGGGCTCACTATAATGATAAGCCCATGGCTCTCGGAAACTTCTGTAAGAATTTTCACAGACTATCAGATGCAGTCAAGTCTCGCCTTACAGTAGAGAACGATGACAAGGCTTCTCTCTACTCAACCAAGGAACTGTATGATAGTGTATACCAAGAGATTGGTATTCCCATCGTACACGACCAGCATCACCACCTATTCTGTACTGGCGGTCTAGACCAAGAGGAAGCAATGCTTACTGCTGCTATGACTTGGGGTGACATTACACCAGTCATCCATTACAGTGAAAGCCGACCAGAAGAGCAGAACGATCCCAAGATCAAACCACAGGCTCACTCTGATTATGTCTACAAGAAGATTGATACATTCGGTTTGGATGTAGATGTAATGGTAGAAGCCAAAGCCAAGGAACGAGCAGTCCAGCGATACAAGGAGTTGTGGGGATGAAAGATAAAATATATTATGATGACAAATGCTATGTGTGTTCCTTTGAGATAAATGCTGTAAGGAAACGAGGCGAAGCCTGTGGCATAGAGTTTGTAGACATCAGCGAAGAGGGTTTTGACCTTGAGGGCGATTACGACACAGAGATGGTCGGAGAGTTTGAAGGCAAGCAAACGATAGGAATAGAAACCTTTAGGCTTATGTATGAGAAAATGGGATTCCGACGAGCAGTAGCGTTCAGCAGACTACCAATCATCAAGCAGCTATTCGACGGAGGCTATTGGGTATTCGCACACTGGATTAGGTCCAATCTGCCTAAGCGAGGTAAAGAATGAAAAAGGAAATGGTTGATCACCCAGCCCACTACAATGCTTCCAGTATGGAAGTCATTGATGCTATTGATGGGTTGGGTTATGCCGAAGGGTTCTGTGTCGGCAGCATCATCAAGTATGTTACCAGATACAAACACAAGAGTGGTATTGAGGATCTGAAGAAAGCCAAGTGGTACATAGATTATTTGATAAAGAATTATGAAAACAATTGATTTACACGGCACAAAGCACGAAGAAGCAGAGAACAAGTTGATTGATTTTGTTGTATTCAATGATCCTCCATTTAGAATCGTAACTGGTAACTCTCCGAAAATGAAAGAGATTGTTGAAAAAGTTATTGACAAGTATGAATATTTTTGCTACGCTGAGAGCGTTCATAATCAGGGTAGCGTAATTGTAACCGAGAAGGAGTGGTAATGAACTTAAAGTTTTATAGAATGAGAACAAACGCAAAACTACCAGTTAGGGCACACAGAACAGACGCAGGCATGGACTTGTTCTACTGCCCCAATGGTGACCGTGGAGTCTGTACGGAAGACAGCGGCGACTACTGGATCCCAGCCAGAGGAAGCAGCCTCGTCTCGACTGGGCTAAAGACAGAGATCCCAGAAGGCTATATGCTGGAGGTCAAGAACAAGTCAGGCATTGCCTCTAAGCGACAACTAGTTGTGGGTGCCTGCGTTGTCGACCCCGGCTATGACGGCGAGATCTACGTCAATCTACACAACATTGGTGTGGAGACACAGGTGATCAAGCCGGGAGACAAGATTGCTCAGGCAGTTCTAGTCCCAATCGTCCATTGCGGCATTGAGGAAACTACCGAGGATAATCTCAATAATGGCTCTTCTCGTGGCGACGGGGGCTTCGGCTCAACTGGTGACCGCTAATGGGCAAACTATCCAAGAAGGTCGGCAGAAAAAAGCAAGTCCAAGCAAAGAAGGACGCACAGGAGAAACTCGTTCGTAGCGTATCTATGTTCGGTCTCCGCCCTGATGCTTGCTCAACCTGCTCGGCTCCCTTTGATAAGAACAGCAGAGAGATGGCTATGACTTGGCGAGTAGTCACCAACGAAGAAGAGAAGCGAGTAACCCTAATCTGCCCCGACTGTCACCAAAAGATTGACGAGGGCATACAAAAAGTATTTGGAGAAGACAATGACTAAGGATGAATACAAGCAATTCTGCTTGGACAACAACCTGCGCTACAAGAAAGATGGCTGTGGAGATCCTATCTCACCCAGCAGGAAAGGCTTGAAGACAGATCAGATCTACTGGACAGGCGAAGATGAACTCGGAGTTTATGCCGAGAGAGAGACACAGAAGAAGTTTACTTTCCTAAAGAAGAAGTTAGTTGAAGAGTATGGTCTCAAGCTAAACCAAGACGGGGACACGGACTCCACATTCATAGCAACCAAAGAGCAAGCAATCAAAGTCGCTTCCTTCCTTGGTTGCGCCAAGAATGCTGTATCCCAAGCAACACGAGATAAGATGAGCAGACTAATGAAAGAGAGGTTGCACAGTGACTAGCTTAAGTTTTGATGATGTCCTGCTGGTCCCCCAGTATTCAGACATCGAAAGCAGAAAGAGTTTAACAACCAGCAATGAGTTGGATGATACAACTACACTGCAACTCCCAATCATTTCCAGCCCAATGGATACTGTAACAGAGGTTGACATGTCTTTGGCTATGGATACTCACGGAGGGCTTGGCATCATTCACCGATACAATAGCCCAGCAGAACAAGCCAAGTTGGTTAAGCTAGCCAAACTAAAAGGGCTGACCAATGTTGGAGCAGCCATCGGCGTGACTGGTGATTACTTGGAGAGGGCACAGGTGCTTGTAGAAGAGGGAGCCAATGTTCTCTGCGTTGACGTAGCACACGGGCACCACTCAATGATGAAAACAGCCCTCAACAAACTCAAGGAGACCTTCGGAGATAGTGTCCACCTTATGGCAGGCAATGTAGCCACGGGCGAAGGAGCAAGGGGCTTAGCTAACTGGGGTGCTGATAGCGTTCGTGTCGGCATCGGCGGGGGAAGTATCTGCTCCACGAGATTGGTAAGTGGTCACGGCATTCCAACCCTACAGTCTGTTATTGATTGTGTTGAGTATGGTTGTCCTGTTCCTATCATTGCCGATGGAGGTATAAAAACAAGTGGAGACGTTGTGAAGGCTCTGGCTGCTGGTGCTGACTTTGTTATGCTTGGCTCAATGTTGGCTGGAACAACTCAATCGCCCGGACAAGTATTCGACAACGGCAACAAGAGATACAAGGTCTATCGAGGCATGGCGTCAAGTGAAGCCCAAGTTAACTGGCGAGGCAAGACGTCCACACCAGAGGGTGTCTCCACTACCATTCCATACAAGGGCGATGTGAATAACATCTTGGCTGATATAAAAGGCGGCATCCAAAGCGGTATGTCCTACTCTGGTGCAAGGACCATTAGGAACTTACAAGCCAAGGCACAGTTTACTCGTCAGACGCCAGCCGGTCAGGCAGAGAGTTACACACACATTCTATCAAGGAATTAATGAGCGACAGTCACGAAATAGATTACGGCAATCTCAAGAAGGTCATCCAGTTTAAGGAGACCGACAAGAGACACGCAGATCTACGCATTCGTCTTCACTACGATGGTTTTTATCAGGGCGAGTTCTTTAGGGACATTGTAACGGGCTATATTAGTGGGGACGAAAACCTCATCGCTTATGTAGAGAAAGTTAAGGAAGAGAAGAGAAAGTTTAACAAGGGCAAGCTAAAGAAGGGCAAGTCCTTGAGAAAGAAAGGAAGAGAAGTGGAGAAGCAATTTGCTTTAAAAGACGAAGAACTTGAAAGCATCTTTGATATTATTGAACAGGAGTTTCCAGACCTATGAAATGTTTTAAACAATGTGAATCAGAAAATGAACCTTGCGATCAGACACAGTGTAGATTGTGGATAGATTACGAGGACGACTTGAACTGCACGATGGTAGCAGTTAGTAAAAATCCAGATAGCAAAATGACTCTTAGAGAAGTGGCAAATAGGCTTGGTATTTCTTTTGTTAGAGTTAAGCAGATAGAGGAAAAAGCGCTCAACAAACTAGGTATAACTGGAAAAGGACTTAAAATGTTCCTAGAGAAAAATGAACCCGAGCATTAAAGGCATAATTTTATGATGCTTTTTAGCATTCGTATTACTATTTATTAATGATTTTGTTTCGTTTTTTTATAAATACAAGGAGATATTAGAAATGAAAAAGGATAATATGTTGAATGAAAGCACCATCCGTCGCTTCATGAAGTTGGCGACCATCGATGGTCTTACTGATAAGTTCGTCGCTGAAAACCTCGAAGAAGTAAATGATGATGTTGAAGAGGGAATGAGAAGAGCCAAGCGTGACGACAAGGTTGCCAAGCGTGATGACGAAGAGATCGAAGAAGGCAAGCACGAAGACGACGAGAAGATGGAAGAGGCTGCTCACGAAGACGACGAGAAGATGGAAGAGGCTGCTCACGAAGATGACGATAAGGTGGAGGAATCCACAGACGAGCTTGACGAGATGGGTGGTGAAATGCCTATGGATCGCGACGAAGACGAAGTAGAGATGGACTTAGGAATGGACGCCGAAGAGCCAGCCGCAGAGGCAGGTGGAATGGTTTCCGTTGATCAGTTGATGTCCGCACTTGAAAGAGCACTCGAAGATGTACTCGGACAAGAAGTCGAAGTTTCCCAAGACGACGAAGAAGAGGCGGGTATGGACGCTGAGATGGACTTGGACGCTGACGCTGGTTTGGATATGGCTGCTGATGCAGAAGAGGAAGAAGAACTCGAAGAAGTCAATGACGATGTTATCGAAGAGGTCTTCGCCCGAGTCATCCAGAGACTTACGAAAGAAACAAAATCAAACAAAAAGTAAATTAACAGTTGCATTTCTAATGTATCTTTGGTATAATACAGGGGCGATCCAATAATGGATCCCCCTTTTTTTGTTTGGAGGCAATATGGAACTTTGGCTAGCGGCTTCTTTATTCTTTGGTGGTGCTCTTTGCTATGGCATTGTCGCCAAGGTGATGGACATTGGGCACAGCTACGAGTTTGTGAAGAAGACAACCGACCAAGTTGTAATGCTTCTTATCTCAACTTCTCAGGATGTTGCCTTCATTAAGTCTATTAAGTATGAGACAATGGAAAGCATGGACATCCCAGACGAGCAGCTTGAGTTGGTTAAGAAGTTGGACGCCGAGACATTCAGGGCTTGGAAGGAAATAACATTCCTGAAGATGGTTGAGATTTACCCAAAGCACTATGCAAAAATGCTCAACAACTATGACTGGTCCAAGGTGACCCAAAGCGTAGATAAGTTGTACAAATAATATGCTACCAAGGAAAGACATAATAGATTTTATAAAGAGGTACGACAATACTTTTAAGATAAAGCAGAACATTTATTATGCCACGAGAGCATTCAAAACAAACTCGGTGATTAACTACTTGGGAGAGATGAAAGATACCGACAATCTGAATTATGATGAGGCAGAACAGGTATTTAATCTTTTGGTAAAGTATTTAAAAGGAGAGGCGGATGTAATCTGGGAAGATGGAAGGGTACTATTTAAACTAATAGAGGGAGACATTCAAGATGAGCAGCAAGATAGTTAGCACCAAGAGAAAGAAGAAAAAGGAAGAGCCCGTCGAAGAGGTCGAGCAGGTAGAAGAAGAGCAGCAACAGCCAACAGAGGAAGAGATGGAAGAACTCGCTGCCTTCCTTGAGCAAGCTATGGGTCCTAAGTCATCCCCAGCATCAGAACTAAGAGTGGCTCAACTCTATGGTCCTATCGACGACAAGATGGCTACCGACATTATCTCTGCTTTCCTTATCCTGAAAGAGTCAGGCAAGGAACAGTTTATGGAAGAAGGTAAGGATGAGCCGACAACTGTCTACCATCCATTTGAACTTATCATTTCTACTCCCGGTGGAACTGCTGTTGATATGTTCTCTATCTATGATGTGATGAGACAGACAGAGGAAGAGTGTGAGATCCACACTTACGGTCTTGGTCGCGTAATGTCGGCTGGCGTTGTGCTCTTAGCAGCAGGCACCAAGGGCAAGCGCAAGATTGGTGCTAACTGTAGAGTAATGATACACAGTGTGATAGGCGGACATCACGGAGCCATCCACGACTTAGAGAATGAGATGGAAGAGGTCCGTTGGGTGCAAGAGCAATACAACAAAGCACTCTGCGCCGAGACAGACCTTACACCAAGAATGCTAAAGAAACTAATGTCTCGCAATGTGAATGTATATCTCACAGCACAAGAAGCAGTTGAGTATGGCATTGCCGACATTATTGTTTGAGGATAAAGAATGAAAGAACTAGACCAACTTGTAGAAAACTTCTTCCAGCCTAAGTCAGAGAGACTTAGCATAAATCAATTGAGCGAAATGATTAACGAAGTCATTAGCGAGCAAGAGAGACGTTTCAGTATGACAATACCGATTCCAAAGCTAGCACCAACTGAGGCTTGGGGTGACCCTAAATCCCAAAGCAGACAAGAGATAGATAAGGTGTTTGCTAGCATTAGCGGTGGAGCGGATATAAAAGAAAGAATTCAGAATATCAATAGGTTCCTCAATACTGAGTCTGCAACTCGCAAAAGATCCCCATCAAACATTCTCAATATGATGATGATTACTGAGGCTTTGCAAGCTACCCTAAACGATTTTGGTGATAGCCCATCTGGCTTTGTGTTCGAGGGCTTCTTATCCGCATTGCTCGGTGGTCGCCAACAAGCCGACAAAGTTTCAGGGACGTTGCCTATCGAAGATTTCGTTGCCTTCTCTGAGTTTGGAAAGGACATACCAGTCAGCCTTAAGTTGTTGTCCGGCAAGACCCCGATTAAAGGAAGCTACACAAATCTTGCAGACTTCCTCGTCGTCAGGGGCACACCGGCTATTAAGTATTTGATTGCCTACAAGCAAAAGACCGGAAAGGGTGTCGTTGAGAAGCTAAACATTTTGGCATTCGATATAACTTTGGAAAACTTTGTTGATTTTATGAAAGTCGTTTCTGGAGGCAGTCAATTAATCAAGCCAGATAAGAAAGCAGAATACTACACAAACGCTCGCGAACTTGATAAACACTTAAAAGCCTTTGCTGCTAATCCTAGTAACGAGGACTTGCAAAATGAAGCAGCTATGGCAATACACGGAACGCAGGGCTACAATAGAAAAGCGGGTCAGATAGACAAATGGTTTGATGCTTCAGGCAATGAGGAGTATGGGCGAGAGCCTTCCGAGGATGAGAAAGAGAAAGCAGAAAAGGAGAAAGCAGCAAGATCTCAACAAGATTTTGAAAAAACCAAAATCGATGAGCCAGTCAGCGAAGAGCTTTTGCTTGAAGCAGGAGAAAGACAGTGGGCTGCTTCGTTGTCACAATTAAAAAGCATAGCAAGTATAGCAAATCTAGAAAGCTATGGTGTCCTTGATTTGTCACAGCAGAACATCGATGAGCTAGTAGAGATTTACACCAAAAAGCTAGGCAATGAGATCATGACCTTGTTAGAAACAACTAAAAAATTGACAGAAAACATTGGCACATACTTTTCTTCAGAGCAGAGAGGAGAAGCTCAACAGGCTAACAAAGAAGCTCAGACCAACTCCGAGGAGGTAAAGGGCTTGCTGGTCGATGATCCCCTTAAAGACACTCAGGTATAAAATAACACTTGACAAACCCACCACAATAGACTATAATATATCCACTAGACTAACAACGAGGTAGAAATGTCTAAACAATATGAATCAGGTCAGACCCTTCAACAGAAGATTGCTAGGGGCATTGACATCTTGGCTGATAATGTAGCAGCCACAATGGGACCACGAGGACGCAATGTCATCCTACACCAAGAAGGTTCCAACCCAATCATCACAAAGGACGGAGTAACAGTCGCCAAGTTCGTTGACTTGGAAGACCCCTTTGAGAATGTCGGCGTCCAAATCCTAAAGCAAGTTGCTGACCAGACCAACTCTGATGCTGGTGATGGGACAACAACTTCCACAGTTTTGGCTCGTGCTATCTACAAAGCAGCCCAGCAATATGTTCTCGCTGGCTCATCCCCAACAGAACTCAAGCGAGGTATGGAGAAGGCAGTAGCTACCATTACCAGCAGACTGAAAGACAGTGCTCATCCAATCAAAACCAAAGAAGACATTGAGCACATCGCCACCATCTCAGCCAACGGTGACAAGACCATCGGCAGCCTGATTGCTACAGCAGTAGACAAGGCAGGAAAAGACGGGGCTATTACCGTAGAAGAGGCTCGTTCAATGAAGACGACCTTGGACATCGTTGAGGGTTTCCGCTTTGATTCTGGCTTCTTATCTCCACAGTTTATCAACGATGAGCGACGTTCTGCGATTACCTACCATGACCCAATGATACTCGTGACTGATGAGAGAGTAGATTCTGTTGAGGATATGCTACCCGCACTTGAACTGGTGGCGCGAGAGGGCAGACCATTCCTAATTGTAGCCGAGGAAGTTGAAGGGCAAGCACTTGCTGCCTTGATTATGAATGCTGTCCGAGGCACAATGAAGGTAGCAGCAGTCAAGGCTCCTCGCTACGGTGAAGAGCGACGAAACATTCTTAATGACCTAGCGCTTTCTGTCGGAGGAACTCTTATCACAAAAGAAAAAGACTTGTCCTTGCGTGACGTAAAGCTAGAACACTTTGGTACTGCCAAGAAGATTGACGTGACTAAGCACTTGACGACTTTGATTGACGGAGTTGGAGAGGGCAAGGACATCCAAGAGAGGATTGCAATCTTACGAGAGCAAGTAGCACAATCCCAGACTGACGCCGAAGGCGAAGCAATCCAAGAACGTATCACCAGACTAGCCAGCGGTGTCGCCATCATTCGTGTTGGAGCGTCGACTGAAGTAGAGATGGTCGAGAAGCGTCACAGGATTGAGGATGCACTGGAAGCAGTCAGGGCAGCCAAGGACGACGGAATTGTAACTGGAGGTGGCACTGCACTCCTGCGAGTTGTGCAAGACCTTGAGGTAGAGACAGAGAACGCTGAGCAAGCCCAAGGTGTTGAAATCATTAAGGAAGCCTGCTACGAACCAATCAAACAGATCTTAAACAACGCAGGCAAATCGGCTGATGTCGTCATCAACAACATCTTGCAAAGCGACCAAACCGACATCGGGCTTGACGTTGCAACTGACCAGTATGTTGATATGTTTGAGGCAGGTGTCGTAGATCCAGTCAAGGTTACTTGCTGCGCTGTGCAAAATGCTATGA
>VMHT01121777.1_pt1 | contig 23504 bp, 30 predicted proteins | sample 4693611 | NCBI WGS metagenome assembly VMHT01 (sample SAMN12280063, study PRJNA550983) | marine metagenome | isolation source: seawater sampled from same location over 5 years 0.02-0.2 micron viral filtrate | place: USA: collected off the coast of southern California halfway between the port... ...
AAGCCATCCAGCCGAAAGAGCCAAATACACATGCAAACAAAAGCATTTCAATACCATCGTGTGTAAGATAGTAATACTTTACTTTATTCCATAATTTTTTCATTTTAAAAAGTCCGATAAATCTGAGTCTGCTTTTACTTTACGCTTCTTTTTCTTTTTATCTTCGTCGTATAACTCTTTAACTTCAACATCAACATGTCTTACTTTTTCAATACGATCACGAAGTGTATCAACAAACGCTCCGACTACTTGCTGAGACATGTCATCGCCATGTACATTATCAACAAAATTTTCAATGCCAGATTTTGTTAAATACTTGAGTTTAATATCCTGCTGTTTCTTTTCTTTTGCAATACGTCGAAGAAATGCGTACCAAGTAATTTGAGTAAAATAAGCAAATGCGTTTGGTTTGCCAGTTCTTGTTGCTGCTTCAAGATTGTAGTTCTCAATAGCCTTCAAACAATTTTCAACAGCATCCATTACCATTTCTTCGCGATATGTGTAGCGAATAAAGTTAGATTTGTGAGACAAACCCTCAGCTATTCGTAAGAAACAGCTGGCAATATAGTCAGGTACAATGGGAAGTTGTTGTTGTTCATTTTTCTTAGCTTCTTGTACTGTTGTAACATAGTCAACAACAGCCTGAGAAAACTCGGCATTATTTACATAGTGTATGCTTGCGCGTTTTGTGCGTGCCATGTCGCCTCCTTTAATTATATAGATCAATTATATACTAATTTGCTGTAATTGTACACCCTATAATTTTATTCTTAATGTGAAAAATAGTGGTGTACTTTTCCGGAGAATATGGTATAATAATATTAAGGTTTTTCCGGTAGGGAGATACTACTCTTCGAGTGTTTTATACTGCCACTCATCTGTATGTCCAACAGACCATTTTGGTTCTGTTTCTACACGATAGTTTTGAGTACATACTTTAAAGTCTGGCGTTTTTAGCTTCGAAGGAATTAAACTACTATCTCGCCAGATTACGCGGTTGTTTGGTTGTGCAGCAAACTGTCCGTTATCTAAGCGAATAACGTTAAACGATTTATGCTCCGGATCGTGTTCAGAAAAATTAGTATCTAAAAGAGAATGATCCTGATGACAATTATCGATAGTAAATTCATATTCTCCTGTATGCATTTTTCTATCTTTACCGAAAAATTCACAATTAGATAGAAGAGGTTTTTGCGTGACAGTTAAGTAATAATCAAAGCAATCCCAAAGTTGCAAAACATCAAGAGGAAGTAGATCATCAGGATTGTAGTCATCTTTCCATAAAAAAGCAGATATAGGAAGTTTGTCATATAAAGCTCCGTATTCTGTAAGAAGAGTTTCAAAGTAAAGTGCTTTTCCTGTTATTGATTTAGCTGATACCCATATGCCCGGCGTGAGCTCACCGTGGCCTGTTTCTAAATCGTATAGGTATTCTTTTCTAACGTATACTGGTGTAGGTGGAAGGGGATGTATTAAAAAAGCCATTAGTGCATTGTCGTCCGTGGTTTAAATTGAATTACATTTGCTTCATTCGAATCAGAACTATTTTCATCTAAAGATTCTAGTTTTGCATCGATGAAGGCATCCATTTCTTCTTCTGAAAGCTCAGATATATCGTCTGCTAGTTCTGATATATCAACTCCGCTTGATTTAAGTTTATTTATCTTGTCAGTTTCAATTAAAGAAGCAGCGTAATGATGCATCACTGTAGAAGAAGGAGTGGTTTCAGATATAACATGCACTCCATTTAGCACAGATAATTCGCTTAAGTCATCTTGAAATGTTACCCAAGGTTTAAAGGTATAATATCTGACACTGTTTTCATAATCATCTACAGCGATAATTCTCATGCATCTACGAACAAGAATCTCTGCACTTTCGTCATCAGAGTATTGTACAACTTCGCATATGATTTCATCATTATTAGTTAGTTTTAACTGTTTAATATCAAGTGTCATTTTTTAAATTTATCTTTACTGTTTTAAACGTAAAATTTTCTTTTTTATACATTTTTAATCTCTCAATAGAGTGTAAGAACGCGAAGTTTTTACGAGCTCTCCATGATAAATTATCTATAATATCATACAAGTTAGTCGTTCTACCATCATCGCTTTTTCGTAATCCTCTACCAATACTTTGTAATACTCTTATTTGTGATTTACTTGGTGATGCAAATATGATATTATGAAGGTTCTTAATATTAATACCAGTACTAAATGTTCCTAGCGATGCAACTATGATAGCATCATCTTGTTTTTCTACAATAGCTCTGATAGCTTCTCTATCTTCAGTGTCTGTTGATCCAGAAACGAAAAATACCTTTCTACCTTTATCAACTTTATTATCTATAACGTCGAATAAAACTTTCCCGTGCTTTTCTACAAATTGAAATAGCACTAGTGTATTACCTTTTAGATCTACTGAAAGATTAGCTATAAACTGATTTCGTTTCTGGTGTGTAACAATAAAATCTATTTCTTGTTGATAGGTTTGTTTGCCAAATGATTTTCTAAACTTCTCGTCGTATAAAAGCTCGACTCTCCTAATATCAAGTTTTGCGAGAGTATTGTTATCTTGTAAGGTTTTTGTTGTGGTAACGCGGTATATTTTACCGAATAAACCTTGGAGTACGAGTTCATGTGTTTGAGCTCCATCTAATGTGCCGGTAGTTCCAAATCTATATTCAGCATCGCATGCTTTATTCATAATAGACATAAGTGATTTAGACTTGAAGCCATGACACTCATCGCCAATTACCATGCCAAATTGTTGAAACCATTGTTTAGGCAATTTATAAATCGATTGCCATGTACTGATTATAACATTTTTCGAAGTATTTTTATCTTTGCCGGAATAAATCCTATGACATTCGTTTTCAGTATCCATTCCGTACTGTGCGAAGTCATTATGCATTTGTTCAACAAGCGAAGTGGTTGGCACAATAACTAATATTTTCTTATTGATTGATAAAAGATCTAAATAATATTGTATAAGAACATATATAATTAGAGATTTGCCAGATCCAGTTGGTGACAGCAGTATTCCTCGTTTGCGGTGCAAACCGGTTGCTACTGCATCAAACTGGTAATCTCTTATTTCAAATGGAAGATTTAACGAAGTGATGTAATCGTATAATTCATTTATATTAAGAGTATTGCAATCGTCAGGCTTGCCATAAAATTTCGAATCTTCTACTAGTAGTTCATACTCGCGGTGTTCACAGAATTTTAGCAGATGGCTAAATAATCCAGCTGGCAATTCTTGAGTAGACATCGCAAAAAGACGTATTCTACCATCCCAAAGCTTATTTCGAAATGCTGGCATGAATTTATAACCAGGCACAAAAAAACTAAAAAACTCGTTTAGTTCTTGAGCTGTACCTAAGTCACAGTCTACATGCATAAATGCATAATTTAGTAACCTGACTCGAATTGTTTCCATTTAATTATATTTGATATCGTCTGATGACGCCAGTTAAGATTGTTAATTATGTCTGTTAATGTATCTATAACTGTCTTATAGTACTGTATTTTTTCTTCAGATTTCTGAATTTCAGGATCGCTATCATAATAATAATCAAGCTCACCTTTAAGTATTTTAAGACCGTTAAAAGGATCAACTTCCCAACCAAGTTCCTGTAAGGTTTCATGATCCATCTTACCATTATAGTATAACCATTTCTGTTTTAATAAAGTTTTCTGTTGAAACTCGGCACGTTTTAGTTGGAGCTTATACGTTGAAAGAAGCTCCAGATATTTTGCATGTAAGAGAGGTTGTTCGCGTGAGGATTTATCGAGTTCGTTTGAATCGATAATGCAGTCTTTTGCCCACATTTCGTGGATGGATTTCAAATCAATCATAATATACTCCAGATATAATTATATATTATATCATAGAATGCAGTAAAAGTAAACTACTATTCCCATCTTTGTTCGTCTTCATTCCAGCTGTAATCATTTCCATCACTTGGATATGCAACAGGAGATTCCCATACCCAATCGGAATCATTTAATGTCCATGAATTATATGGCTGAGGTGCATAAAAAACATCAGCAGTTCTATCATAGTTCCAATCTACACCTGCAAAATTTTGTCTTAATGGAGTACCACCTTGAGTGTGAACACCATTTATAGTATTATAAGAAGTCTGTAACCATTCACCAGGACTTGTGTCGACAAAATTGTCAATAAATTCTTGTTCAGCAACAATTACTTTTACAACTTTACCATTCAATACTTTAGCAAAATGTGCCATGATTATACCTCGTATCTTATAATAACAACGCCTGATCCACCTGCAGCAGCTGCACCAGCGTTCCATGCTGATGAACCACCTCCACCACCGCCAGTGTTTGCTGTTCCAGCAGTCATACCAGTATTTGATGTAGTATATCCACCACCAGTTCCACCACCACCAGAGCCACCAGCAGCGTTATAACCAGTTGTGTATGTACCGCCTCCTCCGCCGCCGCCTCTTGCAGTAGAAGTTCCATCTATTATCGAAGTTACACCATTTCCACCAGCGCCACCTGCTGCATTTGTATGATCAGTACCTGTGGCATTTGCACCCACACCACCAGCGCCTCCGCCTCCTCCACCGGCATGTGTATTTGTGCCTGGCACTGTGCCTCCGCCATATCCTTGTCCAGCGGTTCCAGATGAAGGCCCTAATACACTACTTCCAGCTCCATTTCCACCACCAGATCCTCCGTTTGCACCCTGTCTATTTGTATTCCATGATCCTCCTCCACCGCCACCGATAGAGGTAATGCTATTAAACACTGAATCATTACCATTTGTGCCTCTAGCGGAACCACCATTATTACCGCCTGGACTTCCAGCACCACCTGCTCCAACGGTAACTGTATATGCACCAGGAATTACTCCAATAGCACTTTCAGCAACTCCTCCTCCACCAGATGATGAACCGGTGACATTGCTTCTGTATCCACCTGCACCTCCACCAGCAGAGTGCTGAGCACCTCCTCCTCCACCACCAGCGATGACAAGATACTCAACATCCAATGTTCCATCACCGCTTACAGTAAATGTTCCTGATGATGTAAAGGTATGAACACTATAGAGTTTACCATTTATTGTAGCAGTAGTTTGGGTTCCACCTAATGCACTAGCACTTCTTCTTTTTGCAATTCTTTTGTATGTATCAGCTGTCCACGTTTTTAATTCTTCATTTGTAGTATCATAAAGAATAGTACCACCAGCAGCACTATCTAAGGATAATGCAGCAACTTCTGCAGAATCTAATCTAGGCACTTTTATTCCGGAATTAGATACACCTGTTAAGGATAAAACAGTGGCAGAATCTACTCCACCACCGCCACCAGTACCAAGTGAGGATCCTAAATTTGTAGCAATGTCGCGTGAACGGCTCATTTAATATCCTATGCGTATGGTGAATCACCAAGTGTTGCAGTATCCCATGCAGCTTTAAGTTCTGCAATGGTTGTTGCATCAGTAATTGCAGAAGCAGCAGGTGCATCGCGAAGAGCAGTTTTCTTTGTTGCAGCTGCAGCTTTTGCAGTTGCATCATCGTCTTCGATAGCACGCATATACTTTACGTCTTCTACTTCCAATAGAGGTTTACGAACCTCACGAATCTTATCTTTGAATAATACTTTTGCGGCATCCAGGTCTTCACTGATTACATCACCAGACAAAGACCAAGCACCACGGAAATGACGATCAGATGGCACAGTTACTGCACTTGCATCAGCCTGATTTCCATCCTTGTCAACGATATAAGTAGTTGCCATTTTAATCTCCTAAGCAGCTTCTTTATTATTTATATTAGGATCTATCTTCCAAGCATTTCGCCACTCTCTCGTCTGAGGAAGTTGCTCTTTCTTACAGATGACCATCTTTGGTTTATTACCTTCATTCCATGTACGCCAAATGTGGTTTGGAATGTCTTTCATAATTAAATACTCAATCGCCTCTTCTTCACTCATAGGAGGCATAGGTTCTGTTTCGTGTAGCAGATAACCGCGAGTATGTTTCTTAAATCCTGGCATTGCTTCATCTCTTGCAAGTTCGTGATATACCCATACAGGTGGAAGAATACCGCCATTCATTGCACATGCCATCCAATTTGGATCAGGCACAAGTATACTTGCTGGTTCATCAACGTTATGCTCAAACACAACCCGATAGTCTGACTGATGTGGTTCAAGGTTTTCTTTTGCCCAACATAGTCTGTCAAATAGTTTTAATTCTTTTAATTGCATAATTTATCCAGCCAATTTATATCTAATCATTAATACGCCTTGTGTGGCTAGCTGAGAAGTATTTCCGCCGCTGCCATCTCCACCCATTCCATATCCAGCTGAATCATGTCCTGTACCAGGACTACCACCAGTACCATTCACAACCACGCCACCAGAACCACCAGCACTATAGTAGGTTAATGTGCCAGTAAAGTTATCTTGTATGCCTGCTCCACCGTTACCGCCTACACGATATGCGCCGTTGGTACCTGCACCTCCAGCTCCTCCTCCGCCTCCTCCAGCGGCATTAGTATCTGATGATCCATCATCACCGCCAGTATTACCTTGTCCTGCAGTTGCACCGTATGGATTGCTAGAGGTGTTATTACCACCACCATTACCGCCAGATGAACCACCAGCTCCGCCTCTAGCTTCAGTATAAGGACTTGTTCCTGTACGTATACCTCCTCCGCCACCGCCATCAGCAGTGAGATTTACTCCACCACCAGTCAATGTAGTATCACCACCAGACCAACGGCTAGAATAATCGCCTCCAGTTGCACTATTAACAGGCGCGCTTCTACTACCGCCAGCGCCAATCGTATATGTATATGTTCCTGCTGTTAATGCTGTAGATCCTTTCAAGAATCCACCGGCGCCACCTCCGCCACCTCCATTGCTGCCACCATCACCTCCACCACCGATGATGATATACTCTGCACTATCGATATCTTGAGTTACAGTAAATGAACTACTACTATCAAATAAATGATAACGCCATGTTTCAGTTCCATTTACAGTAATGGTTTCACTTAAAGCTTCTGTACCTTCCGCAATAAATCTAAATGCAAGTGCCGCAGTAGTAGTCGTACTAATTACATGAGTACCATCAGTCGCGGTTGCTCTAAATTGAAAAATGCCCGCGCGGGTGACATTTGTACTTGGTTTAATAGTAAATCTACCGTTATCACTATCAATAATAGTAAAACTACTATCTAATTGCTGAGGCGCAGACGGAGATAATTCATAATTATATTCTATAGGAAATCCTTCTTTATCAGCCGCGGCAGCAACTTCAATAACTTGTTGAGATCCATCTAATACTAAGCCAGTTGACGCAGCTAATGGGGTGTCCCAAGTTAGCGTCTCATTAGGGCCAGAATAAACTCTATCCCATTCAGAACCATCCCAGTTAAATAATGCCTTTTTATCTAGCGTAAATGCAAGATCACCCGCAGTATTTCCTGATGTTGGAAGTGCTGCAGCGTTTGCATATGATGTTGCTCCACCGCCACCTGATGCATTGTCAAGACTAGTAGACTTCACATCGCCAGTATTGGTAATCAGATTTGCGAGTAATCGAGTTTTACTAGCCATTATGCAAGGTCTCCGTGAAATATTACAGTATTTTTATCATAATCAGTATAAGCACCATCTACATCTTCATATGCTAAAGAGACTGCAGAAGATGTTATAGCTGGTGCACTACCATATGTCGATGCAGCCATTGCTGGATTTATAGCTGATCCACCGCCGCCGCAATAAGCAGCACCAGCATAAGTGTAGTTTGTATCACTAAAACTATTTGAAAATGTAGGAGTTAACTGCCCTACTGCAAAATCGTTAACCGAAGATATATTCAAGCTCTTTAATGTAGTTGCAGTTCCAGTGTTGTCATATACTAGAAGTGCTTTCGCACTACCACTCACAACATACTGTGTACCGACAGTGCCTTCTGAACTGTGCTGAATCTGATCTGCTACTATCTTACCGTATGCCATATCTTATCCTACGAAATATCCGTTAAACATACATCCTCTATCAGATAATCGAACAGAATTATCACTTTCAACACGCATTCCATGCTGTACTTCTTGACCTAATGTAAGATACAATAATGCGTTAGCTTCTAATGTATTGTATGTGGTTGCATGTCTAATATTATATGTTTGAGAATAAATTACATCTGCTGTAGATCTAGATGCATTCAAACTACCGGCACCACCATTACCGGTATATCCTGGTTCCATTAAAAATGTGACAATATATTGATTACTTGTTACGCTTTCAGCTCTTATCTTAATATTAAATTGGTATAAACCAGATACAGGCGCAGTAAATTTATTATTCGATATATCATAATCATTATTTCTATCAAATAATTCAGTACCATTTGTAGAATACGGTATTGGTGTATTTCCTGTACCAGCAGCAAAAGTGTCAAGCTGATCGTCAATATACACACTAAATGCACATATATCAGGTCTTATGAGTTGACCACCCAAACTCTGTAATCTTACTGCGGTCATGCGAGGTATCCGTTAATCATTGTACCAGTATCTGTGTCCTCAAAATTATTGGTGTCCATGTCACGGCATCCAATACCATATGAAGATGTGGTTAGAATTCCTTCGTATTCTAAAAACACACGGGCATTTTTGCAAATACCAGCAACAGGATAAGTTGAATTACTCATAGGAGAAGTCAGATTGTAAATATATAATCCAACACCATTGTCTGTTGCAGTACTTATATTGAACCCATCATCAATGGTTGTTTGATTTCCATATGACCACGCCTTCGCCGCACTTTGCTTAGTCAGCGTGACTGGACCACCAGATGATGTCTCTACTGTATTTGCGTGTAGTGTGCTCATGCTATCACCAATGTTGCACTATCGTTAATTGTAATTGTTATACCACTATCTATAAAGATAGGACCAGCTACTAATCCATTCTTTGCAGAGTCAAGTGTATAGTTTGCAGATATTGTATGACTATGTTCTCTTACAATACCATCAATACCTACAAGAGTTAAAGTTCCTGCAGAGTCTACTCCTCCTCCACCGCCGCCACCAGATGCAGTAACAACTTCAGCATCAAGAGCTGCTGGTGTTCCTGTAGTAGTAAAATTACCTGCTATAAGTCTTGCTTTTGATTCTGCCATTTATACCAACTCGAAATAACTAAATCTAAATGAAGCTACATAGGTAATAAATTCAGTACCTGTAGCAGTTGATTCAAATTGTATATCACCTAAAGCTGTAGGCACACAATCTAAATATCTAACCTGTTTTGTTTGATTGTTATGGCTTGATAAAATTGATAATGTTACATCTGCAAATGGAGAAGGATTATCAATACTAGCATCAAGAGGATTTGTATCATTCATATCAGTTTCGAGTAATCTACGAAGCCAGAGATACATTTCATTATAAGATTCAAGATTCTCATCTAATATAACTGTCAAAGATAATTCATTAAAAGTAATGGACTCTCCGGGAAATGGTATACCTTGAATTCTGCGAAAGGGAACTTCTGGTGCAGTAATAAGCATCCCTGGATGAGTTACTGTTTGACAGAAAAACTCAAGATTAGGATAGTTTCTTCTATCAATCGTTACCTTAAAACTAGTAGGTTGAAGGTAATTGAAATTATCAGTTAAAGTTGCCATGATTCTATTTATACGTTTTTTGTATTAAAAAAGAGGCAGCCGAAGCTGCCTCAGTTTATTATTTTTTTTATTATTGTAACTAGGCGAGGATGTTGTCCACGCGGAAGATACGGTAGTACTGGTTGGTTTTAGCTTGTGCCAGACCATTGGCTGGAGTTGCTCCTACGAATGGGTTTGAAACCATACCGTAGCGAGTCTTAAAGCCAATTTTCGGCTGGAAAGTTTCTTCACCGACCGCACGTACCATTGTGAGTGGAACGTATGGGCAATAGAAGAGACCAGCGTCATATGGGTTTGTGCCCTTATAACCAACGTTGACGTAATCAGCAGTTGCATATGGGTCAATGTAGACTCTCATGCGTCCGTTGAGTACACCAGCAAATGTGTTACCAGTGTCGTCAACCTGAAGAGTAGTTGACATTGCAGGTGTGTAATCCAACATGCCTGATGCAGACAAAGCAGATGCTACGTCTGATGAACAAATCATGAAGTTACCTTTGCCCCGACGAGTGTCTTTAGCAATTTGGTTCGCTTCACGCTCGATTTGTACAATCAAGCCCTTGAATTTTTCTACTGACCAACGGCCATCTGCATCTGTTGACAAGTCAAAGATACCAGAGTTAGCAGTGTTAGCAGTAATTGCACCAGTTTTAGCTTGGCTATTAACAGTACGGATAACTTCACGGTTGATTTCAGCCATGATCTCTGTTGAGAGAATGTTAGCCAGCTCTGTTTCAGCATCCAAACCATGAATGGCTTTAAGATCCTGAGCCAGTTCCAGTGAGTATTCAGCTTTCAGTGCACGGCTTTTCGCTGTGACTGTTGCCTTCTCAATGGTGAAGCCCATTTCTGCGAAGTCAGTATGACCATGACCTGAGCCTAGAGCTTCTGCGGATGACAATGGCATTGCTCCACCGAAGTCTGGACCAATACGGTTATCGTCAATTGTGCTGTCCGGACCTGCTACTTTACCAGAAAGACCTGAAGTATCAGAATCCTGAGTGCCGTTAGAATCACCGGAGAAGCCAGTGACTGCTTCGTTGAACAGTGCCTCATCACCTGCAGTTGCACCTGCACGTGTTGTTTGATAGTTTGATTTCATCGCAAAAATCAAGCCTGTTGGACCTGACATTGGCTGAACACCACACATATCGTATGCCATAAGGTTAGGCATTGCACGGCGGACAAGAGCAATAAGAACTGGGTTCCAGTTTGCTACCTGGCCTGTTGAGTTTGTTGGAGCGTCTTCGCTGAGAAGGCCTTCTTCACGAAGGGCGCGCTCTTGGTTTTCCAGAATAGCTGCAGTAACAGCTTTTCTATGATTGTCTTTAATTGCACCAGCTGACTCTTCATTCAGGACCGGTGCCCATTTTTCCATCAGCTGATCGTAAGATACAGTTTGCATTAGATTGGACTCCCTAATCTATTTGTTTGTTTTTTGGATTGCGGTAAGATACTGAGCCATAGTGTCAGAAGTTACGATAGGTGCATCTTCACCATCATCAGCTTCTTCGATGTCAGCTGCCTCAGCAATTTTCTTGGTAAAATATGATTCTTTAACGATAGCAACCTTTTCTGAAAAAGATTCTGCGTCTTCAAAATCAATATCTTCTACCAAAGAGTTTAGTTTCTCAACTTGAGTTTCAGCCAAGCCAGTTGCATGTTCGCGAACAATTTTTTCACGCTGCAGTAGTTCAACTTCTTCTTGCATTGAGATAGCTTTTGCAGTTGTAGCATTTAAAGACTCTTCGAGTTCTGCTACTTCTGAAGCTAGTTCGTCAACCAGGTCAACCTTTGACTCAGGTACTTCTACATAAGACTCTACAAACAACTCTTTCAAATTGTTCATGAAACCTTCTGCAATTTCAGTACGCAAGCCATTCTGGATAGCAAGTTTATTTTCTTCCATCCATGTCTCAACTACATAGTTAAGATAGCTGTCGACTTTTTCAACGATTTCAGCCTTAGTAGTAGAAATTTCTTCGGCCAATTCTTCGTTGTAGGCTTCTTCAAGACGGTCAATTTCTTCAGCAAGTTTTGATTTAATTGCTGCCTCAAAAATTGTTTCAGCCTTTGCTTTAAACTCTTCAGACAAAGTAGCTTCTTCATTGACCAGAGCATTCAGGTCTTGTTGAAAATCTGCTTTGTACTCGATTTGTTCTTCAGCAATTGCTTCACCATCAAACGCATCAGCGTCTGTACTTGCCATGACAGTTCCAAGAACACCAGAAAGTTTTTCTTTGTTCATACCCTGCATCGCGCCTACAGCAGCGGCAATCATGCCACCTTTAGTCTTAGGCATTGGATCCTGCTTCGTATTGTCACCTTTACGAGCTGGTGCCTTTTTAGTTGCTTCACCGGCTTTATCGGTTGCACCAATTGACTGTGCTTCAGCGTTCTTCAGATCGTGAGCTTCTTCCACGACTTCGTTGTCATCGTCATGGAGTTCAACGTCCTGATCTTCGATTTGATCTTCAGTCATTATTGACTCCTTTTTTATTTAGATTTGAGCAACGAGAGGAAATTCTTAAACTCACGAACCTGTGTCTCATAGAGATCAGTTCGAGAAGCTTTCTTAATTTCAGTCTCTATCTTTTCAATTGCCTGAGCTTCGATGATGCCGTTGTTCCATACCCATTCAACTCCTTCCATAACCCCATTAACAAAAGCGCTAGGAGCAGATGGATCTTGAACAATATCGACGGCATTCAGGAGAAAATCTCCCTTAACCATCATTGCGCCACCACGATTCTCGAGGCTTCCCATACCACGAGTTGAAACGCCTAGTTTGACACCACCATCAAGCAAACCGCGAACGATCATACCCATAGGAGTTTCCAAAATAGTCGCCTTGCCCACAACATCATTACCTTTCCAATCAAGGGATTCGATCTTGTGAGAAACTTTATCTAGATTAACAGTAGGTCCTTCAGGGTGATTCAGTTCACCTACAGCACGGCCTTTAGATACTTGTTCAGTGACATACTTGTCAACAGCACTTTCCATTACCGGCTTTGGATATATTCTACCGTTACGATTCTTTTGTTCGGCTGACATGAATACACCTTCAATGGCATATTTTTTACCGCCATCTTTAGTAGCTTCAGTAACAACTTCTAATTGGTCTTCAGTGTATTCAGCTATCAGCTTCATTTTTTTAATACCTTTACAAATTCAGTTGCGGCTTTTTCAGCTTCTTTCTTAGACTTATATGAATCTAAGCGATCACCGTCAACGTACGCAATGAAACCATTTCTCTCTTTATATACCTGCACCTGGATCCGACCTAATTTCTTTTGTACCACTAATTGGCCTTCAGGTTTTCTTCCAGTCAGTTCTCTGAGTTGTGAAAATTTTTTCATTTCGATACTATTATTTATAAAAATTATTTTTTCTATTTAGAACAAAATTATTCTTCATTTTCTTCTTCTTCATCTTCATCTTCTAGCGAGTCTTCTTCTTCGACTTCGTCATCTTCCTCATCATCCGATTCGTCCGACTCAAGCTCGCCCTCTGCTTCAAGGTCAAATTCGAGTTGTTCATCGTCGATATCGGCTTCATCTTCATCTTCAGCTCCATTAAAGATTTGATCTGCAAGTCTAATCTTTTCCTGATCAAGCGTATCATTCATTTTAATAGTCATAATGTCGCCAAATACTTTACTAGCACCATTATAATCTTTTTCAAGTGCTTGATTGATTAGGTCTTCTACATTTGGTAATTCAATAGCATTATGTGTTACGTCTTCACTCATTGTTATTTCCTTTTACATTAATATCAATACTATGTTTTTGTCCACCTACTGGAGGTTCTTCTTGCGGTTCTTCTTGAGGCTTTTCTTCAGGCTCTGAAGTTTCTTCACCATCTATTTGCTTCTTCATTTGCTGAATTTCTTCCTCAGTTAGTCTGAGTACATTATGCTGTACCCATTCTTTTGAGAAATATTCACCCACATAGTTAGCAATTTGATCAAGAGTAGCAATTCTTTCTCTCATTACTTCCATATCTCTTAATTCTACAAATTGATTATCTCTTACAAAATCAACAGATATGTTATTCTTCCAATTTTCCCAATCTTCTTCAGTACAAATACCTTTAAGTATAACTTGCTTTTTTAGAATTCCATAGAATAGATGTGCAAATCTCATGCGAAGTCTGTCAATAAACTTCTGAAACTTTAACTCATCTCTTGTAATTTCAGTAGACCTACCGAGTGAGAACTGCTGTTCTTGCTCTAATCTATTCAGAGGAACATTAAGAGATCTGAAAACTTTCTTTTGGAAGAATATGACATCTTCAATTTGACCTAAGTTTTCACCTCCAGGAAGAGTAGTAATTTCTGTTCCTTTACCGCCTTCACGCCTCGGCAACCAAAAATCTTCAAGCATAGACATATGCTTGCGATCATCTTTAATCTGGCCAGTAGCAGCATCATACACTAGTTTATTACGATATTTTGTCATAATATCTTTCATGTATTGCTCAGCTTTACCTCGAGGTAAGTTACCTACATCTACATAAAAGATTCTTCTTTCAGGTGCACGTGCTAGTCGATAAATGACTAGAGAATCTTCCATCATTCTTAGCTGGTTAATAGGCTTAAGAGCTTTGTGCAAGAATGAAATAATCTTTCTTCTATCTTCACTTAGAAGTCCTGAAGTCACGTAACTTACAGAATCATTTGTCATTTTTACACCAGTTTTTGAAACACCGGGTTTTTCTTGAAAAACAAAAAATTCTTCAGTTTTTTCGACAATATCAGCACCAGTTTTTGGATCTTTTTTCTTTTTAATTTTTTTGACCTTACGCATCTTAGCTGCATCAATAGGTCTAACTTCAATGATACCATCCTTTGGATTTGCCTCATTAACAATAAGGTGATGATAAAGCCTACCATCAATATACCAACGTCTGAAAATATCGTGTCCCAACTCTTTAAAGTTGAGCATTGCATATACAGTGTTAAATTCTTCTACAAGTTTATTCTTAATACTTTTTGAAACTTGTAAATTTTCTAAGTTTAACTCAAGTATTTGAGTTAACTCTGATCCAGTAATCGCTTCATTAACAATGTCTTCAATAGCCGCATCTACTTCAGGATGCATAGCATTACCACGATATTTCATAATCAACTGGTAATTGTCTTTTGAATCATCGTCGCCAAGATTAAGATACTGGCCATAGTGTGTGCCAGAAGCAGTTGCATAACTGCCTCCTTCATCATCTCGAGGCGGCACAATAGAAGGAGATTTTACTTCTTCTTTTTTCTTGGCACGTTTGATTTCAAAACCAAAAACCTTGATGCCGTCATTGCTGGAAAAATCTTCCGCCATTTTCAAATCCTAACTAGAGAAAAAAAGAGCCGGCCATAAACCGGCTCCTTTTATTTATTTATGTAGTTGTGTTAGTCTCAAAGTACTGGTAAGACCATGTACATGTGAAACGCTCAATCGCATCAACTTCAGCGTATGATACCGAAATATCACTTAACGTAGTTGGATATGCACCCCTAAAGTTATAAGTCTTTAGGATATCGCCTGAACGATCAAGCTGTTCAACTTTCAGATCTGCTTCGTACGCAATTGGTGTTGTAAGACCGGTATTTGCAGAATGTGCATTAATACCATTCATCCAACGTTCAATTGAATCTCTGACTGCAAAATCAGTGTCATTGATGATAGTTGTTTCCCAATCACCGAATGTGCGATCACCAGCCATTTTAAGGATACGTCCTCTAAATGGTACTGGAATAACACCGAAAGTTGAGCCAGGAAGACTTGCTGCTTCACACAAGAATGAAGTTAATTCAGCATCGCCATTCGCAAATCCTGGATAGTTGATTGTTACTTGGAAGAGGTTAGGACGAGCACCGCCGCCTCTCAGCTTTGACTTAAAGTCATCTACTCCGAGAATAGCCATTGTTCGTTACCTCCTTAAACCGTGCCAACTACTTCTTCAAAGTCAACACCTGTTCTTACAGCTACAAAGTTTAGAGTAATGTAGTTGATTGAACGTGCTGGTTTGATGAAGATGTTTGCGATGAACTCATTGCGATCAATGATTGCAGGAGTGTTATTAGTCTCGTCACAGACAACGCGGAAATCTGTGATACCACGTCTACCTTTGACTTCTCTAAGAACTGGTTCGACAATATTGACGAACTCTGCACGTGTAAACTCATCATTGAATTCAAAGAGTGATGATTGTGCTGCTCTTGCAATCGCTCTTTCTAGAACAAGGAACAATCTACGTACATTGACTCGATCAAATGCTGAAGGACGTCCTAGCATTGTCTTATCGCCGTAAAGCAGTGTACCTTGACCTGGGATATTTGCAATCGGGTTAATATCAGCTTTGTAAAGCTGATCTCTTTGTGATTTATTAGGAGTCCAAGCAAGAGCTGTGATACCTAGCAAATTACCTCTACGAATACCTGCAGGTGAGAACCAAGGGCCTCTATTAATATCAGTTGCAGCGCAAAGTCCTGCAATTGAAGATGCCGCAGGGATGTTAATGTATTGATCATTGTACTTGTCATATACTTTGAGATAGTTATTATCCATCACAAGGTATGATGAGTTAGTAAATGTATTGGCAGTTGCAATTATGTTTGTAGTTGCAGTTGCTGCATTTGTTACATTTATAACATCAGTACGTGCTGGTGATGCAACTACAATACAATCTTTACGAAGAGAACTTGCAGTAGCAACTAGATCATTGACAACTGTTGTCTGATCTACACGAGCATTCATTCCAGGAGCAATCAAGAAGTCGACTTCTACTTGATCACGATCTTCGAATAAATCGAATCCTGTGAGAATTTCAGATGTTGTAAGAGGACTTGAATTAACGCCTTGCGCCATTGGATAGTCTGAAGCAAGAGTAGAGGTATTAACGGCATATGATTTGCCATTTGTTGAAGTTGTACCTGCACCTGCTACCTGGTAATCTGAATCAAAACCTACCATCCAAATATATTCAGAACGTTCGTTAATTACATCCTCAATATAGTTTGTTGTCCCATCAGTGTTTTTAGCATCATCAGCAATTGACAAGAATGGGAAAGTTTCAAGAACTGTACCAGCAGTGCCAGTAAATTCTCCGTTACTATCAATGATAGCAACATGAACTTCATCTCTTGATGCACCTCTACCAGATGCATATACTGATGTTCCAGGGGCTTTATCAAAATCATCAGCGTATGTCCAATTTGAAAACGTTACGCCACCTGCTGAGTCTGCTGCAAGTAAGCTTACTTTCAAAGAGTTACCAAGTTCACCTGGATATTTTGCTACAAAGGTGTGACTTGCTGCTGATAGTGATGATTTTTGTGAATTAAAATCGATCTCGTTTTTAACAATTTCTGTGTCCAGTGAACCATCACTGTCGGTATTAGCTTGTCCAACTATTGAACGAGAGTTTTTAGCTACTGATGTTACTTCTCGTACAACTTGCAATGAGCTAGTGTAACGTAAGAAATAAGCAGCTGAGTGAAAATCTATTGTGGTGTCAGAGTCTGGATTGGCGAAAGTATCAACTAATGTTGCTTCATTGTTAACAAGAGTTCTTTCTTCAACCGGACCCCAACGAAAGTTACCTACGATTGCTCCGGTAGTTGACTGGACGTTAGGAACGCCACCTGTCAAATCTATTTCCTTTACAACAACCGCTGGACTTTCTGACGGTGTGCCGAGTGCCATAGCTTTGTTTCCTTCTGCTAATTATATGATATCATAATACGGTTATTGTTCAATATGCTATTATTTATAATATTACCATTCTCTATCATATACGACTTCACCACCACCGAAATCAGGATCATAGTCTTGAATTTGCCATTTATCTTCCGGTTTTCTTTCTAGAGTTTCTATGAAATCGCTTCCATTGTCTATAAAGCCAAATGGCACAATATCTTCTTCAATTTCTTTTCTTCTTTGCTCAAAAAGCATATGTTTAATGTCAATATCTGTCAAATCAGCAAATGAGTTTGTTGCAGTAAAATAACCAAACATCACAAGATTCATCATTAAGTCATCATGGTTTCCATCAGATGCTTCATATGATTGCCCTCTTGCCTCAAATGTAGAAATTTCTAAGATAGTGTTTTCATCACAAACTTCAAGTTTTCCTGTTTCAAGCAAATCCTTAATTGCTGAACAACCAATTCTTTTACTTTTACGAGTAATTTCAATGCCAATAGCATTAGCTTTAACAGTAGATTCAACATGCACATTTTCATATTCTAGATCATGATATAATCCATTACACACTACCGATCCCTGATCATTTGATTCAATTACTACATATGCTTCATTGTAAGAAACTGCGTACTTATATATAATATCAGGGAAGAGTAAAGGAGAGATAGCATTATTGCGATAAACAGCAACCTGCTTAAAAGGTCTAGTGCTAATATCGATCACTGTAAAAGTAGAATAATCCTGGCCTCTTCCCTTCGCCACATCTACAGTCATGATATAATTGTGCTTTTTCACCGTTTCCTCATATATAGCTAGCGCGCCGCCCTCAAGAAAACGTTTCGGGTTTTTAGCTCGTAAACCCATAAGAGTTTCAGCACCAATTAGTGTATCGCCAGTACCAAAGAAAGTATTCCCAAATTCTTGATCAAACTGTAATTGAGATGTATTTGCAATTGTTTGCATTTTCCATTGATCATCTCGACCAGGCACATCCCACCAATCAACTCTAAAAGACTTAAATTCATTTACATTTTGCATTGCACCTTCCCAAATTTTGTGGAAAGTGTTGCCGATGCCATTTGCAGTAGAAGTTACAATTACTTTAGTGTTAGTACCTGATGAAATAACAGGATATGTAGATGTGTAGAATTCAGCTGCCTTTTCAACAAAAGCAAACTCATCAAGATAAAGAAGATTTACTGAAAGACCACGAATAGAAGATCCGGATGTTGCAGCAGCTATAATTCTTGAGTTATTACTGAACTCAATCGTGCCTTTATTTAGTCCTTTACATCCCGGCTGCAGAAAAAACGGGGTGTTTTCGAGCATGAGGGTGACGCGTGACAGCATCTCACGAGCGGTAGCTCCCTTATTCGCGAGGATCGCGATAGTTTGCTCTGGATTAAACAGCGCATACCAGAGCAGGTAGGCGCACGCGGAAATCGATTTTCCCGATTGTCTGCAAGCCAGTACAATGTTAAACCTATGCTCATTAAACGTCTCAAACATTTTTTTCTGATAAGGATAAAGCTCGAATGGAACTAAACCTCTATCAAGTGAAATTACTTTACAATAATTGCGCGCAAAGTAAATAGGATCTTTCATACATCTTGAGTATTCTTCTACTAGTTCTTGTGTCCATTCTTGTACGACACCATCTCTTTTAACCTGAGGATTCCCTAGATACGTCTCTTGCTGTGACATCTATTACACTATCATCCTTACCATTCAATAATTTTTGAAGATCTGCAGTAGAGCTTAAAAATAAGTTATTATTTGTTGTATTCGCGATCTGCTTAACTTCGTCTTTTTGAATTTCCTTATTTTTCTTATTAAGGTCCATCAATTTATCATTCACGTCTGATATATTTTTTATTAGTCCAGACAAAACTTCATATGCTCTCGGATGCTCTGATTCTCGAGCAACTTCTATCATCATATCTAAGCTTTCTCTGCCTTTTTCTATTAGTTCATAATATGTACTTCTTGAATATTCATAATCATTTTGAACATTTTTATCATCTTCATTATCCATTTATCACCTATAGGGCAGCTATCCTCGTTTGAAAATCAGAAAAATCAGCAGATGCTGCTACGACACTTTTTAAAGAAGATAAGCTAATATAGCTAGCATCAGATGAATCTAATCTTTCATTATTGATATTTCTCATATCGTATAAAAGTGCAATGTCTGAATCATTATTTGATACATTGGTTAATAACGCACCAATCTGACTAGTATGCGTTGCTGATGTAGTTGTAAGCGTGCCAATATTTCCAGTATTATTACTTATATTGCTTGTATTAGTACTGACATTTGTTTGAAGAGTTGATATATTGCCTGTATTAGTGGCCACATCAGTAAGTAAAGTGGCAATGTTATTTGTGTTCAAGGCTTGTTGTGCTTCTAAAGGACCAACTCTTCCATTGAGTGCAGCAACGTCAGAATCAAATCCTGAATCTAGTGCGTTTACAATCGCAGTATAATAAGTTAAATCAGAGTCTATATTACTAATATTATTAGCATTTTGTGAAGCTCTGAGATTTAGATCTTGAAAGTTTCCGTCGAGCTCAGCAAATGAGAGCTCGCTTCCTTTGGTGCTTCTTAACGTAATGGTCATTATTCTACTCCAGTAATAGTAGTACTAAATCCAAAATCACTATCAGGCATTCCAAAAATGCTTGTAGGATTAGGTTCTACAGTAACAGCTTCTAAAAATGCATCCGAATCAGTACCTAGTCTATCCATATCGAATAGATTTGCAGTAGTAGTCCGGACAATATCTTGAGTTCCTATTGGACCATAGAAGCTTACTTTCATTTGAAAAGCTATTGTGTATATGATAGTTCTTCTAGTTTCATATGATCCTTCATAATCATCAGTAAAAGTTACTGACTGAATTATAACAGGAATATCTTCTTTGAAATCAGGATACTCTTCTAAGAATGGTAATATTGTAATTGTATATTGAGGATTAAACGTAGGAAGAATTTGCTCTACAATTTGTAATGCATCATCTTGATTTTTAGCAAATATATTTAATGAAAAATCGATAGTATATGGAACAGGAGAATAAAATTTTTGCCTAGAAGAATTACTTCCGGCAATTGCTTTAAAATTGCTCACCTTTGTCAATTGACGAGTAGTATCATAATCAATTGCGGTAATTTCAAATGACATTCGAGGAAGCTTTAACGCTACCTTTTGATCACCTGGCAACTCTGCATTTTCACGCACTCTTTCTAAATACTTCATTTTCGGAGCATACGCAAGAGGAACTTTCAACTGGTTGAGAATACCACCGGCCGAATTCTTACGAACTACGTAAATATTATTAAATAGCCTGCCAAAAAGAGAAACAGACTTACGTATTTTTTCGTGATAAAAATATTGTCCAAACATCATTGATCCTCTGGATCACCAAACGGATTATTTTCAGTAAAATCTAAGAAATCATCAATATAAGATTTAGTAAATTCATTATTTTGTTCTGTGTTAGACATTTTGTTGTCTTCTCCAACACCAATAGCTTTCAAACCTGTAGTAGCTCTCTGGCCATTTCTATATGTTCTATTAAATACAGTAATATTTTCTTCAAATGTTCTCAATACACCATCACTAGATCCTACATGAGCTAGATATAAGTATCTATCTGAATCTCCAGCCGAATCAAGCTTATATCTTGCTACTTCTCCAGTCATTAGTTGGCCACTACTTAAAGTTTGACCTACACTATCTCCAATTTGATAATCACTGTCATTGACTCGGTTATCGATGATTGCTACACGAGGTATTCTTGTATAGCCACACCCAGAATCTGATACGTGTATACTTGTGATTGCACCGGTGCCACCTAAAGCAGCAGAATCGATTGCAGCTACTCCCTTTGCTCTACGATAATCAAAACGCTGGTGAATCATAGGAGTAGTATTAAAATAATAATCATCTACAGAATCTGGTACGCGAGTGCATTGCGCAGAATCAAAAATTCCATTATCTAAAGTAGTGAATGTAAAATTATCTATTTTTCCAGGAAATCCAAAATTAAACACTGGCGTAGGAACAGCATCTGATGTATAGCCAGTTGGTCCTACGCTATCAGCATCATTTCCTAACCTAAATTTAGTGCCACTATCTAAAAATCCTCCAGGAGCAGAAGTTCCGTCATTTCCTCTAAATGTAAAGAAAGAAGCATCACTATCAACACCAACTGAAATATTGCTATCAGTCACAACTACATGTAAAAAATTCCATTGCCCAGGAGTAATAGCACGATCAGTATTCCAGTGATTTAACGTATTTCCAATACCTCCTAATGTCTTATAAGCTGAATCAACATTATACACAACACCAAATTGGCCTGAACCATCTGACATTAGCTTTACTTTAGGTGTCCATGCTAAAGTGCATTTTCTACTAGAATCTGCATAATACCAAAATGAGATCTCACTTGATGCTAAGCTTCCATTTCTATCGGAAGTTATATCGCTATCAATTAAACTCATAATAGTATTACTGTCATGATATAAAGATGCGCACCCAAACTTTGCAGAATCAGAAAATCCATACAAATTAGCACTATCATAATATGGAAATTCTACAATAACAGTTGGTGCTACTGTGAAATAATTTCCACTATCTACTATAACTAATTGATTAACTTTGCCCATTATGGTCCCAACACTGCTCTAGCTTTAGGTTTCTTAGGACCAAGTAGCTGAACAACATACTGATATGCATAATCTCTTTCAACCTGATCAATATTTTCAACGCCAGTATCAAAGTCTTCGCCTGTGTATTCGAATAGAGTACATCGCATTTTATAAACCGGCACATTTTGAACTTGATAAAAAGGTTGTTCATGCTCTACGTGATTTATTTGAAACATTGATTGTGTGAGAGGTAGATAGATTAAATCACCTTCTCCTGGTCTTAATATTTCAATTCCTGAATTTTGAAATCTTTTAATTTGATTTTTCCAACGTGTTCTTGATACAATAAATGTGCATTCATCTCTAATTTCAACACCAAATCTTGTAAAAAGATCTCCTTCACCATCAAATCCTTCTACGTTTTCAATATACATCTCAATTTTTTGAGCAGAGTTAAAGTTCGATGTTGGATCATCTCCCAACAAAAAATCTTCGTTCATTAAATCACGAGGTATGTAATAAACGTCTTGCCCATAGATCTTTAACGCCTCTATGACTAAATCTTCATACAGGTTGATCTCTGATTGAACTTTTTCTGAAAAGTAGAAATTACGAGCCATATTATCCTACCATGAAATCTGGTGGTAATTCGAACTCGTCTCTAATTCTCTCTCTTAACGCTTGAATTTCTTGAGTTGCATCATCATATAATTGTCTACCATTAAATGTCACGCCCCCAGGCATCACGATGCCTTCAAATTTAATTAAATTTTGTCCCCACTGTTGTTTGATAAGTGCAGTGGTGTATTCTTTTAGCCACATATCATTATAGATTGACGTATACGTGTCTGGATCTAAAGCGCTATAAACTTCTGCTACTACATATTCACCTACAATAATATCATCGTCATGAAAGTCTCCAAAAATATGCAGCCTATCCTGGTGTCTAGAAAAATTAACCTGAGGTGCTCCATTTAATTTCATATCTAGCATAGACAAATATTGTTGCATTTGATCATAATACGCCAAATCACCTGCAAAATTTTGCAAGTCTGCAATATCGTTCAACATCATTTGATATTTTATATCAAAAAAATTAAATGAGGTATTAAAAGAACTTGCAATAGGAAACAATTTTGAAACATACAAAATGTCAGACGAAATCGGAATATATTCGTTAGCTTTATCGGCCGCAGTAACCTGATGTTTTAGATAAGTGCGTACAGTCGCATCAGTGTGATACTCTTGATAATACTGAATAGCTTCATCGACGCGATCTTCAATTTGATCTTCATCAACATTAATTTCTAATACTGGATCACCGAGTCGTCTTTTACAATACTCAATCAGTGTATCTCTGGAATTAGGTGGTGCCATAAAATAGTCTCCGATAAAAAATCTTTTGACTATTTATATGTTTTTTGAATTAAACTAGCCACTAAATTCTGCGGTTGGTGGGGTAAAGTTACCTGTG
>VMHT01089450.1_pt1 | contig 23503 bp, 17 predicted proteins | sample 4693611 | NCBI WGS metagenome assembly VMHT01 (sample SAMN12280063, study PRJNA550983) | marine metagenome | isolation source: seawater sampled from same location over 5 years 0.02-0.2 micron viral filtrate | place: USA: collected off the coast of southern California halfway between the port... ...
AATCGTTTTATTTTATGCGGTTCTTGGCGGTATGAAAGGCATCACCTATACCCAAGTGGCGCAGTACTGTGTGTTGATTTTCGCTTTTATGGTGCCTGCTATATATATATCATTTTTAGTCACTGGCAATGTGGTTCCTCAGCTTGGCTTTGGATCAAGCGGAGCAGACGGTGTCAATCTCCTAGACAAGTTGGATGGTTTGCATAAAGAACTAGGCTTCCATGAATACACCTCGGGAAGCAAGTCTCTATTTGATGTTTTCTGCATCACCATGGCACTTATGGTTGGAACAGCTGGACTCCCTCACGTTATTGTTCGCTTTTTCACGGTTAAAAAAGTAAGTGACGCTCGCAAGTCCGCTGGATGGGCGCTACTGTTCATTGCTATTCTATACACTACCGCACCCGCGATTGCCGTCTTTTCACGCACCAACCTCATTGAAACGGTCAGCAATCAACCTTACGATGAGATGCCTGAATGGTTTAGTAAGTGGGAAACCACTGGGCTTCTTGGCTTTACAGACAAAAATGAAGATGGACTCATTCAGTACAACGCCGATACAACAGTCAACGAACTCACCGTTGATGCCGATATCATGGTACTCGCCAATCCTGAGATTGCGCAACTGCCCAACTGGGTTATCGCACTGCTCGCAGCAGGCGCCCTAGCTGCAGCTCTTTCCACAGCCGCAGGACTCTTGCTCGTCATTTCCTCTGCCGTATCTCATGACTTGCTCAAAAAGATGGTAATGCCTGAAATTTCAGAGCGAGGTGAACTCATTGCAGCTCGCGTTGCTGCTACTGGAGCAGTATGTTTGGCTGGATGGTTTGGAATCAACCCCCCAGGATTTGTAGCAGCTACCGTTGCACTCGCCTTTGGACTCGCAGCATCTTCATTCTTCCCTGCAATATTATTGGGCATCTTTTCGAAAAGAATCAATAAAGAAGGTGCCATTAGCGGTATGCTTGTTGGCATATCTCTTATGCTATTCTATATGTTGAAATTTAAGTTTGGATGGTTTGGTGGTGGCACAAAAGCTGATTGGTGGTTTGGGATATCCCCCGAGGGGTTTGGAACTGTTGCTATGATCGCCAACTTTTTGGTCACGCTAGTCGTTAGCCGTCAAACACCTGCTCCGAGTGATGAAATACAAAAACTGGTCGAAAACATTCGGAATCCCTAGACAAAGTGTGTGAAAAGCTACCGCTTTTTGTTCCCTTGTTTTTTTGAAAATCTCTTCCCTTTTGAACCGCCTTTAAAAGGATGATTTCCATCGGACGGTTTCTTAAACTTCCCTTTGGGTTTTGCTCCTGGTTTTTTTCCAAACTTTTTACCTGGTTTCCCGTCTGGTTTGTTCGATGATTTTGCATCTGGCTTTCTACCGTACTTATTTCCTGATTTTTTGCCTGGCTTTTTGCCTTGCTTTTTTGGAGATCGATCTGCCGTACCTTGATCGTGAAATGGGTGATCTGACTCAACAGGTATCTTCTGGCTAATCAACCGTTCGATGTCGCGAACATATCCCTTTTCTCCACCTGAGCAAAACGAAATAGCCTCACCAATTTCTTGCGCACGGCCTGTTCGTCCTATGCGGTGTACGTAGGTTTCTGGTACGTTAGGTAGGTCATAATTGACAACCAATGACAACTTACTTACATCAATCCCGCGTGCCGCAATATCCGTAGCAACCAACACAGAAAACTTTCCTTTCTTGAAGCGATCTAAGGTTTTCTGACGAGCATTTTGTGACTTGTTTCCATGAATCGCTTCGGACCTAATATTTGATTTGTGAAGTGACTTCACAATTTTATCGGCACCGTGTTTGGTGCGTGAAAAAACCAAAATAGAAGCATCAGGGTTCTCTTCAGCAACGTGTGAAAGCAAATCATTCTTGTTGGCCTTGCTTACATAATAAATCGACTGTGATACTTTTTCAGCAGTGGTTTGCTCAGGAGCGATTGTAACCCGCTTCGGGTTGTTTAAAATTTGGTCAGAAAGCGCAATAATTGATTCTGGCATCGTGGCAGAGAAAAACAGAGACTGTCTCTTTTCAGGAAGCTTTCCAATGATTTTTTTAATGTCGTGAATAAAGCCCATATCAAGCATCTGATCCGCTTCATCCAATACAAAATATTCGATTTGATTTAGACGAATATAACCCTGCCCAATAAGATCGAGAAGACGACCAGGTGTCGCAACCAAGATGTCTGCTCCATTTCGCAATGCGCTTGTTTGTTTGTGCTGACGAACACCCCCAAAGATCACAACGGTTTTAGCGCCGGTAAACATCGAATAGCTTGCAATATTATCAGAAATTTGCAACGCAAGTTCTCGTGTGGGCGAAATAATAAGTGCCTTGAGTTGGCGTCTCCCCTTTTTCTTTTGCTTGTGGTTACTTGTAGATATTCGTTGTAAAATCGGAATCGTAAACGCTGCTGTTTTACCAGTTCCCGTTTGAGCACTTCCCAACAAATCATGTCCATCAAGAAGAATAGGGATCGCTTGTTCTTGAATGGGCGTTGGCTCGGAATATCCTAGCTTTTCAATTGCTTTAAGTATCGGAGAGATAATCCCCAGGTCAGAAAATTTCATGGCTGCGAAGGTAGACTTATTGTTTAAATAACTCTCCTTAATCCGTTATTTATTCACTTCAAGGGTTTTAAGCGCTAAATATATGTTCTAAAACCCCGCTTTCTTCTCTTGGATTCCCTTACTTTTGCCGCTTAAATTTTGACAAATTGAAAGCATTTCATTTAAATAATAATAGTAAGGATTGGAGCATCAAAGATGATCTACTTTCAGGAATCACCGTTGCGCTGGCTCTTGTCCCCGAAGCAGTGGCATTTGCCTTTGTCGCCGGAATATCACCAATCGTTGGGCTTTATGGTGCCTTTTTAATGGGGCTTGTAACTTCTATTTTTGGTGGTCGTCCTGGCATGATTTCTGGAGCGACTGGCGCTATGGCCGTAGTGATGGTTCACCTTATTCGTGAGGGAAACACCATTGGCGGCAGTGAGTTTGCTGGTCTTCAATTTTTATTTGTCACACTTATATTCACTGGAATCATTCAAGTGGCTGCAGGTGCATTTCGTCTTGGGAAATTTGTGCGCATGATCCCACACTCCGTGATGATGGGATTTGTCAACGGCTTAGCAATTGTCATTTTTCTTTCTCAACTCGGTATGTTTAAAAGTCAAGGCGAATGGCTTGATGGTGCTCCCTTGTTGACAATGCTCGGATTGGTTGCTATTACAATGGGTATTATGATTGGTGTTCCCTATATAACCAAAAAGGTTCCTGCTGCACTAACCGCTATTGTTGTCGTGTCGTGTGTTGTGATTTTTGGTGGACTCGAAACAGAGACTGTCAAATCATTTATCGTAGCAAACGGTGGCGAGGGAATTCAGGCGGGCTTCCCAACAGCTGCCATTCCTGTCATCGATTTCACCATTGACAATCTACTCTTTATCCTTCCTTACGCCTTTATACTCGCATCCATTGGCTTGATTGAGTCGCTGATGACGCTCAACCTTATCGATGAACTCACAGACTCACACGGAAGTGGAAACCGCGAATGTGCAGCCCAAGGTTTGGGGAACATCGTTAATGGTTTTTTTGGGGGCATGGGTGGTTGCGCCATGATTGGGCAAAGCATCATCAATATCAAATCGGGAGGTCGTGGACGACTTTCGGGGATCACAGCAGCCCTAGCCTTGCTGTTTTTTATCCTTTTTGGAGCTACATACATCGAACAAATCCCCATAGCTGCCCTTGTTGGCGTTATGTTTATGGTGGTCATCGGTACCTTTGCTTGGAGCACCTTTAAGGTGTGGAACAAAGTTCCCCGCGCTGATATTATTGTCATCTTACTCGTCACAGGATTGACAGTTGCTTTTGATCTCGCCATTGCTGTATTTGCAGGGGTTATTGTCTCTTCCTTAGTCTTTGCTTGGGAAAATGCAAAACGTATTAGAGCTCGCAAGCGTGTTGATGAACACGGGGTAAAGCACTATGAGATTTACGGACCACTATTCTTTGGATCTATCGAATTATTCAACAGTAAGTTTGATGTGATCAACGATCCAGACGAGGTGATTATTGATTTTAAAGAGTCGCGGATCACGGATCAGTCTGCCATTGAATGTGTCAATAAGCTCACCGAACGATATTTGAAAAACAATAAGAATGTTCACCTCCGTCATTTGTCGTCCGACTGTGTGAAGCTTATCAAAAAAGCAGAGAAAATTTGTGATGTCAATATTTTAGAGGACCCAGACTATTTTGTCGCCATTGACAATTTTAGAAAAGCAAAAAAGGAGATGGCCTAGCAACGATCATACTTTTTTTAGTTGCGCCGATTTATGTATTTTGGAGGCTGATGAAAGAAGCACACAAGTTAGACAATCCCGTATGGCATTCGCTACGAGAAACGCATAAGGCATTTTCAATCAACATCAATAATGTTTTGTTTTACGACCCCATTTATTGCCCTTTTGGTGGGCGCGAAGAACAAGTTCTGACTGTGGAAGCCATTGACCGTTACGCCCGACAGACAAGCCCTTTATATGTGGTTGGCAAAAAACCTGAATATTCAAATACGATGATTATGGAGGATAATATCCTCTGCAATCAAATGGTCTTAGATCAACCCATAACCATGGCTTGCACAAGCCAAATTAAAACGCTTATCACCCAACAGCACAAAAAAGAACTTCTCGAATTGGTCAATGTGGTTCAGCCTGGCTTTATCAAGAAAAAAACTCCTGATTTAGGTGCCTATTATGGAATCTACAATAATCATCAGCTCGTGGCCTTGGCAGGCGAACGCATGAAAATGAATGGCTATACCGAACTAAGTGCCGTTGTCACCCACCCTGATCATACAGGTAAAGGATTTGCCAGTCAGTTAATTAAACATGCCACGGACAAGATTTTTGATAATAATCAGACCCCCTATCTACACGTCTCCGAACGAAACACTAGGGCAATAAAAGTCTATGAAAAACTTGGATTTACCACTCGTCGCAAAATTTCTTTTTGGCGATTGGCACGCACTACATAATAATGATTTGTTTTGCTAGAAATTAATTTGTGAAATGCGAAAGCTACAACCTAGACTGTGAATGTAAGATTGTACAGCCCATTGCGCACCGTCCTCTATAATAACCCTCCGTTTCTTAGCCTCTCCAAATGATTATCCTGTTTTCTAAAACCAAAAAAATCCCCAAAAACAAAAAATTATTCTTAAGGATAATTGTACACCCCATTGAGCTATTTTCGAAACAAATACTGAAACTTTTATATGACTTTTTAGAAATTACCTAAAAAATCAATTATAAGTAGTATTAAATTTTAACTTAGGAAAACCATGAATGATTTCCAAATTCGTTTCTTGGAACGGGCTTTTTATGAGTCAAATAATATTGAAGGCCTCTGAGAACTGATTTTAAATATGATTTGAGTTTTGGCCTGATGACTGCGAAATGAAAAATTGGATATAATAATTTTGGTATTTTATTGCTTGTATAGGGCTTAATTGTGATTTTCACATATGAAATTACACCCTTGTCAATTATTTGCCATTTAACATCTGATTCTTTTCCATTTTTACTACCAATTTTAATACTATATCCAATCATTGGTTTCCAGTCGGTAAAGATTCTATAATAAGTTAGACCATTTAAATAATTTAATTGATCTTTTAAAATAACATCATTTTTAGATTCTAATACTTTATTTTGTTCACAAAAAGGATGAAATTGATTCAAGTGGCCCGGAGAAGAAATCAGGGCCCACACCATATCGGCACTTTTTTCAATTTTTATCTTATTAGAAATTTGAAACATTATTATCGAGTGTTGTCTAAAAAGTATGTTAAATAAAGATAAAAAATTATCCCCAAAAACATTAAATTATTCTTGAGGATAAATTGTACACCCAATTGAGTTATTTTCGAAACAAACGATCGAAATATTTAAAAAAATGATTGAGCAAAATTTCGATTAAAATCTTACCAGAAAACAAAAAAATATTCCTGAGGATAAAAATTATACTTGTGAATAATAAGTACACAACGTACTCCAATTATCGAACTTTTTCTTGCAAGACTTTGAGAAGCTTAGAGAGTTTACAGAAACCTATAAAAAACAACCTCCTGAGCTATTTATTTTTTCTAGTAATAAATAGCTAAGAAATTTTAAAAACCCGCATTAATAGTGCTGGTTTCTTTATGCTTTAAAATTTGATTCAAATAACGCTTTCTTATACTATAAGATGCAAAAAAACCCTCCTGTTAGGAGGGTTTTTGATGACTTATTGGGTTACCTACATTAAGCCTTATTTTCTATGAAACTTAACTTGACTATTCCATCATTGCAGCAGCTTGTGCTGCTTCAATGCTCGCAACCATTTGGCTGGTATCATACATATGATATTCTGCTGCGATTTTTCCATCATCGCCCCACATAAAACTAATATGTGCAGGCATATTGATGGTTTCGCCTGTGAGCTTACTTGTTGCTATCCAATTAAACCATGTTTGCGTAACGGTTACTGCATCATAGGCATCATCGCCTGGATAACTGGTGGTTTCTACCCAAGCACCTATGTCTTGTTTGCTGCCCCATTGCATCTCAATAGAAAAAGTGTCATGTTGCGCTCCTAAAAGCACAACAAGATCATCTAAAGTAATGGCCTCATTACTGTTTAAGAAAACTTGTAGTTCTGGAGACCATAGGGATTTCAATCCGTCCATATCGTTATTGAGATAATGCTGAAAATGCTGTCTTACGGCACTAGATTTATCATCATCAAAATTCACGACTACTCCATTATTTGTACATCCTAGTACTATTAGAGATATAAGTATTACTGCTATTTGCTTCATTTTTAAAATTTATTTAAACATAAAATTACAAATTATTGAATTAACTAAAAGTTAAGTTTAAAAAATATAGCAATACATGATGTCGTATATAACAGAAAACTAATAATCGAATATTGAATCTGGTGTATGCAGGCAACTATTAACTGTTGTTGAAGAAGCTAATATTCGTGTAGAATGTAATAAAAGAATGATTTGGATGTGAAAAAAATATCTCCAAAAACAAAAACTATTCTTGAGGATAATCGTACACCCAATTGAGCTATTTTCGAAACAATCCCTGATTTTTTTGAGAAAGTTTGGAGGTTAGCTTTGGGTTTAATGAGTGATTTTCGGACTCGTTTTTTTTTTTACTTTTAAGTCATGAAAACATATTTACTCTCTTTTGTTGGACTCTTGGTTTGTCCGTTTCTGTTTAGTCAAATATTAACTGTTAATGATGGATCGTCTGTATCTATTTCGTCAGGTAGTTCTATAATTCTTGATGGACTTGAAATTGCGCCATCTGATACTTATGTCATAAGTGGCGCCAATGATGTATCGCGTTCTGCTACTGCTGTTACTGCAGGATCCAATAGCTCTATGTCTCGTGTATATAACTCTTCTGCCCTTCTTTCTGGTTTTACTGGCACACTTACTTTCTCCTATATTGAGGGAGAGCTGAATGATATTGCAGAAGGTGATCTTGTTTTGGAGCTTCAAGCAGATGATGATTCTTGGACTACCTGTGGGGGAACTGTAGATGAGGTGAACAATACGGTTAGCTATACATTCAATGACCCTGTTTCATTTAAGGCCGTTACAGCTAGTAGTGTAAATGCTACACTTACTATTAAAGACATCTATCCTTTAGATTCTAGAATCTCTGTGTATCCAAACCCTACAGCAAACCGAATCTACATCCAAGGAGAAAACGTTTTTCAAGCGGAATTATTTGACCTAAGAGGCAGAAAAGTAAAATCCACAAATCAAAAACAAATCGATTTAAGTGACATAACAAGTGGATCTTTTATCCTTAAAGTCACAACAGACAATAATTATACAAAATCATTTAAAATTATTAAAGAATGAAAAACATAAAAATTCTTTTTAACTTATTATTTCCCTTAATGTTGTTTTCACAGACTCAGTTAGGTGGGGATATTGATGGAGAAGCAGCCGGAGATAGCTCAAGAACTGTGTCTTTTAATGACGATGGTACAATAGTTGCGATTGGTGCTTCTTCAAATGATGGTAATGGATCTCTTTCAGGACATGTTCGTGTTTATCAATACTCTGGAGGTTCTTGGACTCAGTTAGGAGGTGATATTGACGGAGAAGCTGAATATGACAATTCAGGTACTGTTTCTTTGAGTGGTAATGGAATAATACTAGCAGTTGGTGCTTCTTCAAATGATGGTAATGGATCTAATTCAGGACATGTTCGTGTTTATCAGTACTCTGGAGGTTCTTGGACTCAGTTAGGAAGTGATATTGATGGTGAGCGCAACGGAGATAATTCTGGAAGTGCTATTTCCCTAAGTAACGATGGAACGAGAGTTGCCATAGGAGCTTATTCTAATGGATATGGCATTAGTAATTCTAGTAGAGGTCATGTTCGTATTTATGAGTACTCTAATGGATCTTGGCTTCAGTTAGGCTCGGATATAGATGGGGAAGCCAAAAATAACTATTTCGGAACTTCTGTTTCTTTTAGTAGTGATGGAACGACTGTTGCGATAGGAGCAAAGTATAATTATGGTGCAAATGGAGGTGATTCTGGTCATGTCCGTGTTTATCAGTACTCTGGAGGTTCTTGGACTCAGTTAGGAGATGATATTGACGGAGAAGCTGAATATGACCAGTCAGGAACTTCTGTTTCTTTGAGTAGTGATGGATCAATAGTAGCAATTGGGGCAGAAGGTAATGATGGTAATGGATCTAATTCAGGACATGTTCGTGTTTATCAGTACTCTGGAGGTTCTTGGACTCAGTTAGGAGATGATATTAATGGTGAGTCCTCTGGAGATCGGTCTGGGAGTTCTGTCTCTTTAAATGGTGATGGAACAATGGTCGCAATTGGAGCTTATAATAATGATGGAAACGGAGCAGATTCAGGACATGTACGTGTTTATCAGTACTCTGGAAATTCTTGGATTCAGTTTGGTGCAGATATTGATGGGGAAAATTCTGGTGATTGGTCAGGAAGGTATACATCTATAAGTAATGATGGAATTAGAGTTGCAATAGGGGCTCAAAATAATGATGGTAACGGAGCAGATTCAGGACATGTACGTGTGTATGATTTTTCGGCCCCAACAATTAATAGTGTTTCCATGGCTTCAAACAATTCAACTATCACTGTAACAACAAGTGTAGGTGTATACAATTCTAACGGTGGTTCTTCTGATTTAGAAGTAAGTGATTTTACATTAAGCATTTCTGGCGGCAATGCTACTCTTACTAGCTCAACCCCAACATCAATAACAAAAACTTCTCAATCAATATGGGTTTTAGGTGTAGGATTAGCAGGAACTCCAACTGGAGAGGAAACCTTGACTGTTACGCCAGTTGCAAATTCAATCTATGCTGGCGGTGTAGTAATGAGTACAACCCAAACAGGAAATTCCGCATCTGTAAATAATATTGCACCAACTTTTAATGCGGTTCGGCTATCATTAGACAATAGCTATGTAGAAATCACAGCAAGTGAACAGTTATTTACCTCAACAGGCGGATCGGGTGAACTAATTGCAGAAGATTTTACCTTTTCAATTTCTGGTGGAACTGCTACTCTATCTTCAACAACGCCGACAAGTATTTCTACAAATGGTCTTGTAACCACACTCGGAATAGGTCTTTCCGGAACGCCAGACGGAAATGAAATATTAAAACTAAACCCAACTAATTCTACCGCTATATACGATAGTGGAAACATAGCCCTTTCAAAAACCAATATTTCTGTTGGCGTTAAACTTTTCCCTAATACGATCTCAATGACTTCACTAACAATTAGTGGAGAAACCACAGCTGGGGCACTCACAGTGGATTCTGTGATAATTGATGGAAACACCATTGGCCATAGTTCAGATGTAGATTTGATGACCTTTGCAAGTGGTTCTTTGACAGTTGCTGGTGACATTGTTGTATCGTCAGATGCTAGACTTAAAACTAATATTGTTGCTCTTGGACCGACGCTCATGAGTCTTTTACAAATAGAGGCAAAAAGCTATACCATGAAAGATGATACAGAACAAAAACAAAAGATTGGACTACTTGCACAAGAAGTACAAAAAGTATTTCCAGAGCTTGTAAGTGAAGACAAAAATGGAATGCTGGCTGTTAATTATCAAGCCCTAGTACCTGTGCTTATTAATGCACTTAAAGAACAAGAAGATAACTACAATCAATTAGTACAATCAATAGAAATGTTAGAAAAAGAAATTTTAAATAATAAATAACTATGAAAAAATTATTAGCAATCTTCCTATTACCCATTTTAGGTTTTACACAGGATTATAGTTTTACCTCGGCTGATATTTCTGGGGCTTTAACCGCTGCATCACTTACAGTTGATAATGTCGTTGTAGACAATGCAACAATAGGGCATAATTTAGATACAGATCTACTAACTGTTGCGAGCGGTTCATTAACACTTGCTGGAGATTTAGTTACTTCTTCTGACATAAATTTAAAGAGTAATATTGCAAGCCTCAGCCCTGTTCTTACAAAGTTAATCTTATTAAATCCAAAAAGATATACAATGAATAATGATGTAGAACAAAAAGAAAAAATCGGTTTACTTGCGCAAGATGTTCAAGCTGTGTTTCCTGAATTAGTAGATAAAACAGGTGAATACATGGCTGTTAATTATCAATCTTTAATTCCTGTTTTGATAAGTGCACTGAATGAGCAGACCAAAAGAAATAAATTTTTAAAGCACCGAATTAAAGTTTTAAAATCTAAAGTTGAATAAAAAAAGGGATAAATCTAAAAAAGAAGATTTATCCCGTATGGTACTCGAGGCGGGACTTGAACCCGCACGACCGCAATGGTCATTGGATTTTAAGTCCAACGTGTCTACCAATTCCACCACTCGAGCTTGGACATTAAAAAGAGCGAAAGACGGGATTTGAACCCGCGACCCTCACCTTGGCAAGGTGATGCTCTACCCCTGAGCTACTTTCGCAATAGGAACGCAAATGTAAGAAAACCATCTACATTACTACAATCAAAAATCTGAAAAAATAATGTAAATCGTAATATAGTAGCTATAGCAAGTCCTCAATTCTAAGAATGACGAACAACTTTATAAAGAAACGGAATAGCGTGTTGGTTGCAAAAAAGCACCTACTCACCTCTTGCTTTGTCAATGATGGACTTCTCTTTTTTGACTACCATGGCAACCTGCACGTCAATTAGGCTTTTCCCTAATTCAAATGAGAAGTTGGTTTACTTTCCCATCATTCAAGCTCTTATTTTTTTAAGCGACTTTTAATCTGATGGAGTTGCATCAAGGCTTCGATCGGAGTAAGTCGATCGATATCAAGTTCTGTAATTTGATCACGCAACTCTTCCATTAAGGGGTCATCCATATGGAAAAAATTCAATTGCATATCACCATCTTTTGCCGTTGGTTCTGACCCTCGAGACGCCTCAAGTTTTTCAAGCATTTTTCGAGACTGCTGAACTATATACTGTGGCATCCCTGCCATCTTCGCAACGTGAATTCCAAAGCTATGTGCGCTTCCTCCAGGAATCAACTTGCGCAAAAACAAAACATCATCTGCAAGTTCTTTGATCGATACCGTAAAGTTTTTGATTCTGACAAACTGTTCCGTCATTTCGTTTAACTCATGATAGTGGGTCGCAAATAAGGTTTTGGGCTGATGTGGATGTTCATGCAAAAAGGATGCGATCGCCCATGCAATGGAAATGCCATCATAAGTGCTTGTTCCTCTCCCAATTTCGTCGAGCAATACCAAGCTGCGTTCGGAGAGGTTGTTGACAATTGCCGCGGTCTCATTCATTTCAACCATAAAAGTAGATTCGCCTAAGGAAATATTATCACTGGCGCCAACACGTGTAAATAGCTTATCGACAATACCAATATCTGCTCGATCTGCGGGGACATAACTTCCCACTTGTGCCATCAAAACAATGAGTGCAGTTTGTCGCAAAACGGCGGATTTTCCAGACATATTTGGACCTGTAATCATAATGATTTGCTGGTCGTCTTTATTGAGTGTGAGATCGTTTGGAATATAAGATTCTTCGGGTGGCATTTGATATTCAATGACAGGGTGACGGCCTTGCACGATATCCAACGAATCTCCCTCATGGAGATTTGGGCAGTGGTAACGACGTGTACTAGCCAACGTAGCAAACCCACACAAACAGTCCAGTTGGGCCAATACATATGCGTTTTGCTGCACCCTTTCGATATAAGGAAGTAGAGATGTCACAAGTGCTTGAAATAGCTGCTGTTCCAGTTGAGCGATTTGATCTTCCGCACCCATGATTTTTGTTTCATAGGTTTTAAGTTCCTCCGTAATATAGCGCTCCGCATTGACAAGGGTTTGCTTGCGAATCCAGTCTTCTGGCACCTTATCCTTGTGTGCATTACGCACTTCAATGTAGTAACCGAAAACATTGTTATATGCAATCTTTAGAGAACTAATTCCTGTGTTTACGGCTTCTCTTTCTAGCATTTTGTCAAGATATTCCTTACCACTTCGCGCCATACCACGAAATTCATCAAGTGATGCAGAAAAACCGTCTGCAATGGAATCCCCCTTGCCCAATTGGACCGGTGCATCTGCTGACAACTGTGCTTCGACTAGCTGACACAATTCTTCGCAAGGGTCAAGACCTTCACCTAAAGATTGTAATGCCTTTTGTTCACTTGCTGTTGTCATTTGAATAACTTCAGGGATGAGTCGTATTGTATTTTTGAGTTGGTTAACCGACCGAGGGCCAACCCTACCAGTCGCAACTTTTGCCATCAATCGTTCTAGATCACCAACCGATTTGAGCACTTCTTGCAATCGATTTTTTCGTTCGTTGTTTTCGTAAAAATCAGTGACGACATCCAAACGCCTTTGTATGGCTTTTAGCTCGGTAAGTGGAGCAGATAGCCAACGTTTAAGCAAACGCCCTCCCATCGGCGTTTTCGTATGATCCATCACTTGAAGCAAGGAGGTCGCATGGGGTGCGTTGGGGTGAATAAGTTCCAAGTTGCGAATGGTAAAAGGATCCATCCAAACATGGGCTTCACGGTCAAAACGACAAATATCGGTGATATGATCCAGCTTGGCATGTTGTGTCTCTGACAAGTAATACAAAATTACTCCTGCGGCAACTACGCCAGTTGAAAGTTCTGAAATCCCAAACCCTTTGAGCGAACTCACTCCAAAATGCTCTTGAAGGCGTTCGGTTGCATAGGCGTGTTGAAACACCCAGTCTTCTAAAAAATAGGCCGGAAACTGAGTCCCATAAAGCTCTTCAATTTGTTTTTTCTGAGGCTTGGCTACCAAAACTTCCTTAACATCCAACTGTTGAACAAGCGTCGCGATTTCAATTTGATTTCCTTGTGTAAGTTGAAATTCTCCCGTCGAAATATCGAGAAAGGCAAGTCCGTGTTGTTGTTGTTCGATGTGAAGAGCAGCGACAAAATTATTGGACTTCTCATCAAGAACGCCATCTGTGAGAGTTACCCCTGGCGTAATGAGTTCGGTAACCCCTCTCTTAACAAGGGTTTTGGTTGATTTTGGATCTTCGAGCTGATCACATATTGCTACTCGAGCACCTGCCCGAACAAGTTTGGTGAGATAGGTTTCTAGGGCATGATGTGGGAAGCCTGCCAGCTCGACTTCGCTTGCACTTCCTGCGCCTCGTTTGGTGAGAACAATTCCCAAAATTTCTGCGGTGCGAACAGCATCCGCACCAAAAGTTTCATAAAAATCTCCCACACGAAACAACAACAAGGCATCAGGGTGTTTCACCTTGATTTCATTGTATTGCTTCATTAAGGGTGTTTCCTTAGATGTTCTCTTTGCGGCCATAGCAAGTCATGATGGTCATGCTAAAGTAATTATTTGTATTGGAACTTACTTTCATTGTCAAGTTGTATTTTTGGTTCATGCGTAAACTCAAAAATGCCGAACTCGATCGGTTGGATATCGACGGTTTCAAAAAAGCAGAAAAGACACCCCTTATTTTGGTGCTCGACAATGTGAGGAGTTTACACAATATCGGTTCTGTGTTTCGTACTGCCGATGCCTTTCTCGTTGATGAGATTGTGCTTTGCGGTATCACAGCTACACCCCCCAATAAGGATATTCGAAAAACAGCTTTGGGCGCTTCAGAAAGTGTGAAGTGGCGCTATCATAAAGACACTCTAGAAACAATTCAAGAACTCAAAAATAAAGGAGTGGTTGTGATCGCCATAGAACAAGCGGAAGGGGCAACAAGCTTAGACGCTTTTCAACCCGAACCAAACACAACCTATGCATTGGTCTTTGGACATGAAGTGAAAGGGGTGTCGCAAGAAGTTGTTACTGCATCTGATGTGGTTTTGGAAATTCCACAACACGGAACAAAACATTCGCTCAACGTTTCTGTAAGTGTGGGGCTTGTCGTTTGGCAACTGTTTACTTCGCTACGGAAAGGGTAGATTGTAGTTGTCGAAGGATATGCTCATAATCACTTTCATTCGCAACAAAATCCAACGCGCTCACATCGACCTCGACAATATTCCAATCGGGGTGTGAACGAACAAATTCTTGATAACCCCGACGAACACGATCAAGATACACAGCGTCAATAGATCGCTCATAACTTCGTCCTCGTTTTTTGATATTGGCAAGAAGTCGAGGTGTCGTTTGCTTCAGCAAAATATACAAGTCTGGTTTTTGAAGGTCTCGCATCATACCGTAAAAAACCTTTCGATATAGCTGATATTCGTCTGCCGATAAGGTGAATTGCGAGAAAATGAGTGATTTATGTACTTCATAATCCGAAACAATCCCTTGCTTAAATAAGTTTAATTGCTCAGACAACTCGCGTTGTTGCTTAAATCGATCTGCCAAAAAAGACATTTCCAGTGGAAAGGCATATCGTTGCGCATCATCATAAAATTTTGGCAAGAATGGGTTTTCAGCAAAGCGTTCCAAAAACAATTTCGCATGGAGATCTTTGGCAATATTTTTTGCCAAACTTGTTTTTCCACAGCCAATTGTACCCTCCACACAAATCCGATTAAACTGGCTTAAAAAATGAACAACGGGTCGCTGAAGGCCAGCAGGATGTAATCCAATATTTGTTCTGTCGGTACACCTATCACGAAGTGCAGAGACCGCAGAATTTGTGTTTGGAACTATTTTTTCAGGGGCAATATCAAAAAGCGGTTGTAAAACAAACATCCGCTCTTGGATACTAGGGTGTGGCAATGTGAGTTGATCAGACATTATCGTTAGTTCATCAACCATTAATAGATCAAGATCAATCGGGCGATCACTGTACCCTTCCCCTACTGACGGTTTCCTCCCCATTTGTTCTTCAATGGATTGAAGCGTTTTTAATACTTGCTCAGGTGTTTTGTCAGAAGACGCTACCAAACAAGCGTTTAAAAACTCTGAACCTGAAAAGCCAACGGCTGGAACCTCATAGACCGAAGAACAAAGAAGAACCTTGCCAAGCTGCTTGTTTATCGCATTGACTGCCTGCTGAATGTTTGCCAGACGATTTCCCAAATTACTGCCAAGTGCGATGTAAATATTCTGTTTGCTCACATCACAAAAATCGTAAAAGAATTGATAATACTCTATATTTGTGAAAATATCCTTTTATGCAATTTTTAAAGAATTTACTCGCATCTGTATTAGGCACTTTTATTGCCATCGTTTTAGCGTTTGTTTGTTTGTTTATTCTTGTGGCTGGCATTGCTTCTTCCATAGACGCTGAAGAAGCCGTCAAGATCAAAGACAAGTCCGTGCTTGCCATAAATCTTCAAAAACCGATCACCGACCGCAGCCCAAACAAATTTGAGTTTCAATCGGCATTTGGAATCGATGCAGAAGCCATTGGTCTTGACAAAATTATAGCCTCTATAAAAGCTGCTAAAGAAGATGAACGTATTGAAGGTATTAGTATTGAACACACATTTTTACAGTCTGGTATGGCACAAACGCAAGCCATCCGTGATGCGTTGGCAAACTTTAAGGATTCAGGGAAGTTCATATATGCATATCATGACTTTTACACCCAAAAAGACTATTACTTAGCGTCGGTTGCCGATTCTATTTTTGTTCATCCAGAAGGAGGGGTTGATCTTAGTGGGCTTGCTTCTGAGGTACTCTATTTTAAGGCGTTTCAAAACAAAACAGGAGTCAAAATGCAAGTCATTCGAAGCGGTGCATATAAAAGTGCTGTTGAGCCCTTTTTACGTGACAATATGAGTGATGAAAATCGAATGCAAATAAAGACCTTACTCAATAGTTTTTGGGACGAAATGGTCATTAAAATGGAGGAGCGGACTGCTTTATCAAAAGAAAAAATCAATGATATTGCTGCTGAATTGGGCTCTTCAACTTCCGCAAAAGCCGTTGACGTAGGAGTTGTCGATGACCAGATCTTACGCAATGCATACACCAAACTCCTCAAAGACAAACTTCAGCTTGAAGAAGATGATAAACTCAATATGATTGATATTGAAGATTATCAAAAAACGACCAAAGCACAAATTGGCAACGGAAAGGATCGTATTGCTATCGTTTATGCACAAGGAGAAATCATATACGGCGAGGGTGGCGAGTTTCAAGTTGGTCAGGAATTGTTAATTCGCACGTTGAAAAAACTCAAATCAAACAAACGTACCAAGGCCGTTGTGTTGCGGATAAATTCACCTGGCGGGAGTGCGCTTGCCTCTGAATTGATCTATCAAGAAATTGAAAGCCTAAAAAAAGAAAAACCCGTTGTTGTTTCCATGGGGAATGTAGCTGCTTCGGGAGGCTATTACATCGCTTGCGGTGCCGATCAAATTTTTGCTGAACCAACATCAGTAACTGGATCAATTGGTGTTTTTGGTGTGCTCCCACTTATCGAAGATTTAGCAGAGCGTTGGGGTGTGCGTGCCGAGCATGTAACCACACATCCAAATGCAATACTATATAGCCCAATGAAATCGCTTACCCCCGCTGCACGTCAAGAAATTAAAGGCCAAATTAAGCGTGTATATTCGACCTTTCTGCAGCGAGTTGCTGCAGGTAGAGGCATGTCTGTGGAGAAAGTTAATGACATTGCACAAGGAAGAGTTTGGAGTGGTGCTGATGCCGTACAAGTTGGCTTAGTCGACTCACTCGGTGGACTAAGAGATGCTGTCGCCTATGCTGCCAAGCTTGCTGAAACGGACTCATACAGAACAAGGAACTATCCCGAGTTTAGTGATGATTTAGAATCGTTTATGCAGTCTTTACAGTCCAATCCATTAGGCAACACTACTGTTGGGAAAACCATACAACAATTACAAACCATATTTTCCAATCAAACACCAAACATTGATCATATACAAGCACGTATTCCTTTTGAATTAAACATCCGCTAATGGTCGATTCAAAAAGAACCGCTGCACAACGGCTATACTTATATCTAGCCGCATTGTTTATCACATCCTTGGTGGTTTCAAATCTAATTTTCCAAAAGTTTTTCTATTGGTATCCACTGGATTGGGAAATCATGGGAAATTCTCTTTTTGAGCTTTCTGTTGGCATTTTACCTTACCCTATCACTTTTTTAGTGACCGATTTGATCTCAGAGATTTATGGGAAAAAAGCGGCCAATAGAGTCGTTGTAGCAGGTATTTTTGCTTCCTTTTTTTCGATGGGAATTTTGCTTATCGCTGGTCTGGTTCCAGCACTGCCAAACTCACCCATAGACGATCAAACGTTTAACCAAGTGTTTGCACTTTCTCCCATTGCTGTCTTGGCCTCGATGATAGCTTATTTACTTGCACAATTTATTGATATCCGCATCTATCACTTTTGGAAAAACCTAACCAAAGGACGTCACTTATGGCTGCGAAACAATTTCTCCACTTTTGCTTCGCAGTTTGTGGACACCTTTACCGTTGTTGGTTTGCTATGCGCATTTGGTGTTCTTCCTTGGGATGCCTTTGTCGGGCTTGTTATTTCGGGGGTCGTATTTAAAATTCTTGTGGCACTGATCGACACTCCTTTGCTCTATCTAAGCGTCGGTTGGATTCGATCATATTTTAAGCTCGAAATCAATGAAGAAATTAAACTTTAGCGCTCCGATTTGGAATAACATTTTTCTTCTTTTCCCCCTTTTCAAAACCATATATACACTGCGTTTGACTAAGTCATGACTAGGTCACTTCCATACGCACGCTAACCCCTTCGTGGCTACGTACATTCATGACGGATTGGTCTGCAAAAACAAGATATTGTCCTTTGATACCTACCAATTTTCCTGAATGCATTTTTGATTTGGTAAGATTTACACTTTTAACCTTGGTAGGAGGTTGCTCTAGCGGAAATTGAAGGAATAGTGTTGCGTCATTTTCCGTAGTCTTTATATAAGGATTAACTTCTTGAGGAAGCCATTGCAACGCCCGATCTCTCTCCGCTACCAAATCCATTTGGGATGGATCTTGCGTTAACATTCGTCGCCAATTGGTTTTATCATTATAATGTTCTTTTAAAGCGACCTCCGTGATGCCTGCCAAATATCGGTTGGGCACTTCCACAATTGGAATGGTTTGATGCGCTCCTTGATCGATCCAACGCGTGGGGACTTGTGTCTTTCTGGTTACACCTACTTTAAGTCCACTTGAAACAGCCAAATAAACAACATGAGGTTGGAGTTGCACTTTCTTTTCATAGGCCAAATCACGATCTTCAATGTCTAAATGGGCTTGACTCAGTTCTGGCCGCATGATCCAGTCCCCAGCCGTAGGAGTCTCAAAGAAACATCGCTTGCAAAACCCTTGACGAAAAATGGTTTCGTTGCTACCACAGTTCAAACAGCAATAGCCAGTATGTGTAAAGGTGATCGTTTTGCCTATAAGCTCATTGACACGAACAAACATTGAGGGAAAAGTTAGATAGTATCGAATTGGGTTATTCAATTCTGTTTTCATCTTAACTAAAACACCTTCCATCATCGTATTTTTTTCTTTATTTTTGTCATAAATATAATCTTTTATGCCCATCCCCCTGCTTCATTCTGTTTTGTCATGGTTTCTCAAAAAGAGAATACATCAGATTGAGCTTTTTCTCAAATACCCAAATGAGGTGCAAGGGGAGTTGCTCAACAAACTTGTCAACCAAGCCAAAAACACTTGGTTTGGAAAAACACATGGGTTTTCTTCGATTAAAAACTATACGCAATTTGCCGAGCAAGTTCCTATCGCAACCTACGAGGACTTATACCCTCTTATTGATCGAACACGTAAGGGAGAACAAAATTTGTTTTGGCCCTCTACAATAAAATGGTTTGCAAAATCGAGCGGAACAACCAACGCAAAAAGCAAATTTATTCCTGTTTCAAAGGAAGCCCTCAACGAATGCCATTTCAAAGCAGGTAAGGATATGCTAAGTCTTTACTTTAACAATAACCCTACTTCTAAACTGCTTCAAGGAAAGGCATTACGTCTTGGGGGAAGCAAGTCTTTGTATGAGAAAAACGATACCTATTTTGGTGATCTGTCTGCTATAATCATTGAAAATCTACCGCTTTGGGCTGAACTTGTCAGCACACCAAACCATCGGGTTTCGATGATGGAAGAATGGGAAACAAAAATAGAGGCAATCATAAGTGCCTGTGTCAACGAGGATGTCGCCTCTTTGGCAGGTGTTCCATCTTGGATGTTGGTGCTACTCCAAAAGATTCAAGCCAAAACAGGGAAACAAAATCTTCTTGAACTCTGGCCAAATGCTGAAGTTTATTTCCATGGAGGGGTGAATTTTAATCCGTACAGAAATCAATATCAGCATTTGTTTCCTAGTGATCATTTTAAGTACTACGAAATTTATAATGCTTCGGAGGGGTTCTTTGGAATTCAAGACCAAAACAACGCTGACGAATTACTGCTGATGTTAGATTACGGTATTTTTTATGAATTTATACCGATGGATACTTTTGGCACTGCAGATCAAAAAGTAATTCGATTGACGGAAGTGGAAAATGGTAAAAGCTATGCGGTGATACTGACGACCAATGCGGGGCTATGGCGCTATCAAATTGGAGATACCATCCGCTTTACTTCAACCAGCCCATACCGCTTCAAAATCACAGGACGAACCAAACACCATATCAATGTTTTTGGAGAAGAGCTCGTTATTGAAAATGCTGAAACCGCTTTAGCAGATGTGTGTAGCAAACACCAGGCTACAATGATTGACTTTACAGCAGGTCCTGTTTTTATGGATGGTAAGACAAAAGGAAAGCATGAATGGATTATTGAGTTTAGCAATGCGCCAAAAGATGCAGATCATTTTGCTCATGACCTTGACAAACGCTTACAAGAGCTCAATTCTGACTACGAAGCAAAGAGATATAAGGACATAACACTTGCTCCTTTGACCATGCATAAAGGGAGAGAGAAGTTGTTTCACGACTGGTTAAAAGACAATAACAAATTGGGTGGTCAGAACAAAATTCCACGCCTTTCAAATGCGCGAGATTTTCTAGAAACCCTGTTGGCTATGAATGCCTAAGAAACTGCTTTGAGCGCTTGAAGTTTTGATTTGTTCAACTTTTCAACTGCATACGATTTTGAAATTCGAAGTTCTTTTTCTTCGGAGCCTGGAAGTTCAAACATTGCATCTGTAAGGACTGCCTCACATAGAGACCGTAAGCCACGAGCACCAAGCTTGTACTCTACAGCTTTGTTGACAATAAAATCTAATGCTCCATCTGAAATAGAAAAAGAAATTTCATCTAAATCAAAGAGGGCTTTATATTGTTTAATAATCGCATTTTTTGGTTTCGTAAGTATAGCACGAAGCGCTTGAGCGTCCAACGATTCCATGTGCGTAATCACAGGTAATCTTCCGATAATTTCAGGAATGAGTCCAAACGATTTTAAATCGGAGGGGACAATATAGGAAAGCAAGGTGTTTCCGCCATAGTGGTCTCCTTTTTTAGCAGCACTATAGCCCACCGATTGCATATTAAGGCGTTTTGAAATGTGCTTTTGGATCCCGTCAAAGGCACCACCCGCAACAAAAAGAATGTGCTCTGTGTTGATTTCAATAAACTTTTGATCTGGGTGCTTACGTCCTCCTTTGGGGGGAACATTGACAACAGTTCCCTCCAGAAGTTTGAGTAAAGCCTGCTGCACACCCTCACCCGAAACATCTCGTGTGATCGAAGGATTATCGCTTTTTCGAGCAATCTTATCGATCTCATCAATAAAAACGATTCCTTTTTCAGCTTTACTTTGATCATAATCAGCCGCTTGAAGCAATCGAGTAAGAATACTTTCAACATCTTCTCCGACATAGCCTGCTTCAGTAAGAACTGTAGCGTCGACAATTGCCAAAGGAACATTGAGCATTTTGGCAATGGTCTTGGCCATCAACGTCTTTCCTGTCCCTGTTTCGCCAACCATCAAGACATTACTCTTCTGGATTTCAACATCACTTTTAGGTTGGAGCAAACGCTTGTAGTGATTGTATACAGCAACAGATAATACCCGTTTGGTATAGTCCTGTCCGATGACATAATCATCTAAAAAAGCTTTGATCTGCTTGGGTTTACGCAAAGAAACGTCTTCCCGATTTACTTCGGCGACATTATGTGACGTTTCTTCGTGGATAATGCCATTGGCTTGTTCGATGCATCGATCACAAATGTGTGCGTCCAAACCTGCAATCAAGAGGTTTGTATCGTCTTTCTTTTTACCGCAAAAGGAACAGCTAAGTTCTTTATTTTCCATGGGGAGGGATTTAATTCCTTACTAAGACTTCGTCAATCATACCATAAACCTTTGCTTCTGGAGCTTTCATCCAGTAATCGCGATCTGAATCATCATGAACCTTGTCGTATTTCTGACCAGAATGTTTGGCAATAATTTCGTAGAGTTCTTTTTTGAGTTTCAAAATTTCTCGTGCAGTAATTTCGATATCCGAGGCCTGACCTTGTGCGCCGCCTAAAGGTTGGTGAATCATTACACGTGAGTGTGTGAGACCCGAACGCTTTCCATCAGCACCTGCGCAAAGAAGAACAGCAGCCATCGACGCTGCTATACCAGTGCAAATCGTTGCCACATCAGGGCCAATAAACTGCATGGTGTCGTAGATGCCCAAACCAGCATAAACGCCTCCTCCTGGAGAGTTGATGTAAATCTGTATATCTTTATTTTTATCGGTACTCTCCAAAAACAATAGTTGCGCCTGAATGATATTGGCGACACTATCGTTAATAGCAGTTCCCAAAAAGATGATACGGTCCATCATCAAACGTGAAAACACATCCATTTGCGCCACATTCATTTGGCGTTCTTCAATGATGTATGGTGTCATACTACTGACCAACTGATCGTAGTACAAACTGTTGATTCCGTGATGCTGAATCGCGTATTTTTTAAACTCTTTTCCGTGGTCCATTGTGCTTGTTATGGTTTAAAGATAGAAAATTTATGATTTGTATGCCTGTTTGATAAAATCTTCGTAGCTCACTTTCTTTGTTTTCAAGTTCGCTTCTGCACGAAAAAGATCAGTCATTTTTTTACTCCTCAACTGGTCTGATATCCGTTTTACTTCCTCCTGATTCCCCAAGATTCTAGCGGCAATATCGTTGAGTTCATTTTCATCGACATCGCTGCGACCAAACTGTAACATTTGTGTTTTTATCATGTCCTTGGCAAAACTTTTGATTTGATCTAGGTCAATCTTCAGATCATACTGCTCCGCCAATTTGGATTCGATAAGCTGGTAGCGAATGCCACGTTCTGCTTTGTCATATTCCTCAACAGCTTGCTCTTCAGTCAGTTGGTTTTCCCCTGCAGTCTGCATCCATTTTTTAAGAAACGCAGCAGGCAAGTCAAATTTTGTATTGTCAATAAGATGCTCCGTCACATCGTTGAGCATCTTTTGGTCGGACTGATTCGCAAACTGTCGCTCCGCATCAGTTGTGAGTTTTTCCTTAAGCTCAGAGACATTCTTTACAGCGTCTTTACCCATCACTTTGTCAAAAAACTCTTGATCCATGTCTGCCAATTCTCTTTTGTTGATTTCAGTAATTGTACACTTAATCTCAATGGAAAGGCCCTTTGCCTTGTCAGAATCAATCCCTAAAACGTGCATCAACTTTTGATCGTCTTCAAAAAGTCCTTTTGTCTTTAGCGCAATGCTATCATCAACTTTAGCGCCGATAAGTTTTTTTCTTTGCGCTCTACTTTTTATATCATCCACGAGGAATGTAGATTTGTTATCCACTCCTTCTCCGTCAAACTGAGCTGTGACTTCAACATCCGCAGAAACAGAGTCTACGGGGTGTAAGCTTCCATACTGACTACGCATCCGATCGATTTGCTTATCGATGGTCTCGGCGTCGGCAGTGATCTCATATTGTGTGACAGACTTGCGACCTTTGAGTTTTACTTCAAATTCGGGACTC
>VMHT01072974.1_pt1 | contig 23495 bp, 20 predicted proteins | sample 4693611 | NCBI WGS metagenome assembly VMHT01 (sample SAMN12280063, study PRJNA550983) | marine metagenome | isolation source: seawater sampled from same location over 5 years 0.02-0.2 micron viral filtrate | place: USA: collected off the coast of southern California halfway between the port... ...
TTTGTCGGATTGGCAATCGTAGTTGTCTGACCCAGTGTCAGCGAAAAGTTGTTTGACGCAGCAAAGTCAGGCGTGACCGTAGCTCCAGGCGTCAGCGTTGTAATCGTTCCACGCTGTGCAGCCGTAAAGGTTTGCGCCGTACCAGTGACCGCATTGTCAGTCGGAAGCGTTAACTGCGTCGATACAAGCGCACTACCTTCCTTGACGTAAATCTTGTCCTGGTCAGTGGCATAACAAATCTCGCCGTCCTGTAGGTCAGCAAGAGATGCGTTTAGGTTCGCATATGTGCCGCGTGCAATTTTTATGAGAGTTCTGCTAGATGGAGTTCCGCTGGCAAAATTGCCTCCATCTGCTGTGCCTACGCTTGCGCTGCCAGTAGTAGCAGCAGTAATTCTGCCTTGCGCATCAACAGTGATGTCAGCGTTTGTATAGCTGCCTGCCGTTACAGACGTGTTATCCAGGCTGACCAGAATTGAACCGTTAGTGGTGATAGGACCACCTGTGGAACTAAGTCCAGTGCCAGTGCTTATGTCTAAGGAAGTAACCGTGCCAGTCGTTAGCGTCGTCCAGGTCGTGTCGTAATCAGTAGCAGATGCCTTGATTAGTGCTTGCCCAGCAGCTCCGCCTGCAGCAACTGTCCCCGCCGACTGCACCAATGACGCGACGGTTACTTTCTTAGTCTGATCGTTTACTAGGTCAACAATCGGCAAGACATCAGTTGTTGCTGGGCTGGTGTAGGCCGTGAGCTGTGAAATTTTGACGTTCGACATGGCTCAGACGACTTTGAACACAGTTTAAGACCAAGTGCTAATCGCCACTCGCTTCCAAGTGTTGGTGGCTGTGCATACGTAGATATAGTTCGCATCCCATGCGACTTCGCCTGCTGTACCAGCCGCTGTGGCTGATGCAGGGGTCAGTGTCGGGATGACTGGCCGAGCGCCAAGAGTAATGTTGGCAGCAGCAATCGCCACCATGCTTGTCAACGTGCCTGCTGACTGGACTTGCAAGTCCAATTTGCCGTCTTCCGTAGTGTCAGTTGCGTCCAATATTGACGCGACCATTGAGGCATAAGTGTGGGCAATAGGAGTGCTCGCGTCATTATTCGACTGAAAAACGATTGAGCTAATGACGTCATTGTCTACACCAGCGATACCACCTCTGTGGTGATACAGAACAACGTCAGCTGCTGATGAGGCTACATTTTGCTTTGACTCTACAAATACACCAGTCGACAAGCTTGACTGTGTGACATGAAACGTGTGCTGTGGGTTCGTCTCGTTGACGCCAACACGATCCCTAATTGCCCTTATTCTTGTTGAGTTTGTTCCTGCGTTGCTAGTAATTATATCAATAATTCCGTCTTCCGTTGTGTCGCTCGCATCGTCAATCTTGGCCAGGATCTGAGCGTACGTATGATCCTGACTGTTATCATTTCGACCGCGAAACTCAATGTTTCCTAAGTTGTCGTTATCAGCTGGTGATGCTGAGTTGCGATACAAAACAACGTCAGGAGCCGTGTCTAGGCCAGCATCATTGTTCTCAATGATGACCTGATCAGTCGTGTCAGCGCTAAACAAATGCAATTGTGCTGCTGCAGTGCCAGTTCCAAGTTGAAAGCCGGCACTGGTGTAGCTGGCAATGCTTGTCTCGTTAATTGTTACGCCAATTTCATCAGCAGCAGCCCTATAAAAGCCTGTCTGACCAGCGTCTGAGGCAAACGCGATGCTTGGCTGCGAGGCTGTCCCATCAAGAACATTCCTGAATAAAGCTTTGTAGCCAATCTTTTTGTTCTTATCTGCTGCAGTTGCCTCGCTGACATCAACAATAGGAATAGCATCGCCATCCGCTAATGTGACGATGTCATTTAGGTCCGTAATTTTGCGGTTTGACATCTCAGCAAGCCATTAGGACGCAAGGAACACAATAGCTTCCGTCAGCGTACGTCGTCGCAACCACAGTACTCGTGACCTTAGCGATTGTCTTGCTTCTCACGATGTCGTCTGCTTGTGGTTTGGCCGTGCCATCTCCTGCGGACATAAGCAAGTCGCCGCGAGCAATAGTCACGCCCTGCGAAACGCGAATAACAAAGTCACCCGTCATTGCACAGTAAAAATCTTTCGTATAAACATCATCATCATCGTCCCAGCCTTGAAAAACGCCTGCAACGTTAACGTCGCCTTCAACGGTGGATACACTCATTCGATTCAATTGCTCATTGTCTTCACTGCCCCACTCGCACATCTCGTCAAGGTTGGTTAGCACCGTGCCACGTTTAATCTCGATGCGATCGGCGTTTCCAGGGAGTTGTGACCAACGAGACAGGTGAGCACCTGTCAGGCTTACAGTTCCGCCACTTACAACTATGTTTCCTTCATCAGTATTCCCGTCTCTCTTAAATCTTATATAGTTTCCGTCAGTTGCCAATCTATTCAAGCCCAAGCAAAAACCATTATTTATTGCAATGTTTAAACGACCACGGTCTGTGATTTGCAGGCCCTCAAGGCTTTGATCTGTAGTCTCGAACGGATTTACAGTGGTTTTTACCAATATCGATTTTCCACCACTGGAGCCTACATCTTTCCCGATACTTAGTCTTTGAGTTCCGTCAACCCTAAACTTCAGCTCTGTCTCCCCTAAAACAGCACCATCAACCAAGCCTCTTAGCGGAGTCCAAGCATTTGCAGCAGTGCGAAGCTTCAGTGCTTGCGCTGAAGAATTGTCGGCCCAAGTCTGATATGCAGTCTTAGTGACCATTGCAGTGTCAGTACTGCCGCTATGATTTGAGAACAACGCAGCAAACCTTGCATTGATATCCGACCGGACTGCTGCACCTGTGCCATTATCTACAGTACTGTCAGAAGCCTGAGCCATTTCTTTATGGTTGCTTGGAACCGTATCCTACTGCAGTGTACCTAAAACGCCTGTCAATCAAGAGCGTGCCATTCTTAAAAGCGACGTCGAAGCCTGTAGAAGTAGGCTCGCTAAGCACGAAGTAGTCCCCTGGTGCCATATCGTAAGCAATAATTCCTACAGAGACGTCTGTATTCTCGTCTGTATAGAAAGGAAACTCAAAGGGTACTGTTTGCGTCTGATAGTTTGACTGCAAAGTTTTTTCGCTGGCCTCAGTGCGTCGCTCAAACTTGACGTCAAGCCCTAACGACTCAATTGCTGGTGTCTGGTCAGCACGCTTAGTGCTCAGCTCAGCCTTAAATTGAAAATGTCGGCCTGTAAATCTTGTGTTTTCTAACGGCACCCAGGGTCCGTAGCTCAGATTAGTTGCATTAACAAAGCTATCTGTCGCCTCAAACTGCAACGATCCTCCATCTTCTAAAATAACAAAGTCATCGACTCTGGCTGATCCGTCAATTTCGCCATTGTCATCTATTGCGGTACGCAAATACACTTGCACGTCAACGTCATCTGCGATATCTCCATCAAAATCTGACCATGTTTCTATCAGGTCAACGCGATCATCAAAAGTATTTGCCCTGTATACGCCAGTGCTATCTAGTATCCTTTTGAAAGATGGACTGTATTTAGCACCAAAATCAAAACCTAATGCAAAGTAATATGTGCCCTGTGTGCGCTGTGTTCCAAATATAGAGTCAATATTGCTAGTAAATCCATCTAAATCACTAACCTCATCATCAAACGACGCATCTCCGTCAAGCACTAAGCCGTCAAAGCCATCATCGTAATAGACACCATCTCTTATGCCAGGGAAGCTGTCTTTAGCTAACTGAATTGACTCGTAGTTAAACAATGGCAATTGGTCCGGCAAGTCAATAACCGCACTTGCAGCATTCAAACTTCTTACGCCTTGATTGTTCTCAAACTTGACAAAGTACTCGCCTTCTAACATCGGTAGTGTTACAGATGTGGTTCTTGCTTCAACTTCTCTTAGCAAGGTTGATTTGTACCACTCACCTGTTCCACCCTTTTTACCAGAGTGTCTAACAACAGCAATAAACTCGTCTAGAGGTAAGCCACTTGCAGTTGCAGACCAACGCACAATCACTTGATCTTTGCCAACTGGCTCTAACGTGACCTCTTCTGGGTCTGGCGGGCGATTTTGTACAGTTCCACCACCAATAATAGTCGTAACATCATCAGCCGTTGCATTAGCCTGAGCTTTGCCTGGCTTAGACTTATGGTTACTTGGTTCTGGACCAATCGAGTAAATTCTTACTTTTACAAGCTGCCCAGCTAAAACGCTGTCGTTAATTTCAACGTTAGTATTATTTGTTGTAATAGTTTTGAAGTTTCCGCTTTCTGTTATCTTGTATTCAACTACAAATCTGACTCCTCTTATATCTGGGACACCATCTGGGCCAAGCCCTCTTGACCAAGAAACATTGATCTGCTTGAATCTGTTGCGGTCTCTAGTGATGTCAAAAAAGCGAATTTGTACATCTTCTGGCGTGGCAGGGCGGTCGTCAAACAGAGTCGTACTAGGAAACTTGAGATCAGATGCCTTGCCTTCTACGACGTTATAAATATTGTCAACATGTTGTACACCTACAATCGAATAAACACCATCTTCTCCCTCAGCAACCGACAAACACCGAAACTTTTGATTTTGAACACTCGTATCTGTAATTGTCCAGACTGCGTCATCAGCAGGGGGTTCATCAAAGGGTGGACTTACAGTGATCGTTGATGTTCCATTAAGGGTTGCTGCACGAGCCTGCACACGCCCATCTGGCAAGACAACAGTAATCTGATCACTGTTCCCAGGCGGCGAGGATACATTTTGGTCTGCAATCACCTTATTTCTATCTGCCCCTACAATTCGGCCAGCCAGTCTTGCCCCTTGACGCATTGCATCAGAGACGGCAAATATTTGACCCGGCAAAACATTCAAACCTTCAATGCCTACAGAGAAGTTTACTGTCTCACCATCTAACTCTTCTGAGGTCATTACCCATTTCGCCATCCGCTGAGCTTGTGTTCTTGAGGTGCAACCAAACGCAACAATCTCTCTTGTTTGCAAGCCATATTTCTTGATTGTGTCTATGTTCTCAACAATTACGTAATTAGGCTTGTAGAAGTTCTCAGGGTCGTTATACCTTGCGACCACTCTTGTACTTCGCGTTTTTAAAGAAGAACCGCTGTAAATAAAACCGCCTTCTACAACATTTGAGTTAGTAAAGACATGGATAGGGTCAAGCGTATTGCCTTCTCCTTTTAAATTGCCATGATCAGCCGCCAGCTGAACCGTGTCAGACTTCCAAAAGACCATGCCACGAAACACGCTTGCAAGATCTTGTATGACGCTATACGCATCAGCCTGGCTGCTTATGACTGTATTGATTGCAAATCTAGGCTCTTTGCGTTTTTTTTGTTTAGTGCCAGGAGCTATCGGTCCAACTACAGCTTCCTCGTACTCAGAAATTTCAACTAACTCATTGCAATATTTAGCTATTGGTATCAAGTCAATCCAGCTTATATTGTTTACGGTGATGTAATCACCAGCGCCATAGCGCTTGTTAATCAACATGTCATAAAAACAACAGACCGGACAAGTAGTCCACTCTGCTCGCTCTTTCAATGAGCCGTCAAATGGCAAAGAGCTAAATTCTAAATATCCGTCTTTATGCGCAGTTGCATTTGATGGGACTGCGACTTTTCTTCCTTTAACATCGTAAGCGCGAGATGGCAGGGATGGGTATTGCTCTGCGTCAATTGTTACTGCTGCAACCGCTGTACCTGCATAGTTGATCTTTACATCCTTGTGAATTAGGATTTGATTCCACTGAAGCGTATCTCCACGACCTGACTCAAGCGGCACACCTGAGCCTTCTTTTTCTTTCAAATCTTTAAGATCAGTTTTTTTTATTTCAAACGCATCTTCTTTAGGATCAAACAAAAGTTTTTTGACTTTAATATTCCACGGACCTGTCGTGTTGGCGAAGAAGTCAAGCCGTATTTTAGGCGTCTTGAATTGATAGTTAGAAGTCGATATTCCCTCAATCTCGTCTGTATGCCGTACGATATAAGGGCCTCCAGAGGCTTGTATCTGGACCTCATATTTGATCCTTGCCGGAAACAGTTGGCCGCGAGCAACACCCTCGACAGCTGTTGAGTAAAGCTTTGGAATCGTAAAAACAAGTTCAACAAAATCTGCCTCTGGATCTGTAACTGTCCGAATAACCTGGCCATCTCCATATTGCCTTTTGTCGACCCTGCCAGCGCTGTTTAGCCTCTCGGAGTAATTCCGACCGACCTGCCCGTCTGTTACGACTTGCGGTATAACAACTGTTTTTTGCTTGCTTAGCTTTTGTTGATTTAAGTTGCCTACCGTATGACTCACGCTTTCCCTGAGCAACTCTTTGTCAGTTATAGGTGTTTCGTTGAGAAACACTCCATCCCTGCCTTGCACGCCTTCAATAGGGCCTTCGCAGATAAGGTCAATAGTTGTAATTGAGGTCTTAGATTGAAGCGACATAATTAGTTGCTATCAAGCAGTTTGATTCCGATGCCGTACACCGTGAAAGTAGTGTTATTGTCCACACTAGCATCTAATATTTCAAACTCAAGCTTTATGTGACTGGCTTGCGCGGTTCTTGGCACCTCAAGACGATGACCATAAACAAAAGGTTTTTTTTCGCTAGCCTCAAATTTGCCCTGTAACGTAGCCCCTGCCGTAGACACAATCGTGTCTCCAGCTCCCTTCAGCCTTAGGTTAATCCTGTAAGTCACGAAGCCATCGATCTGAGCAGAGTCTTCGTCACCCACATAGTCAAAAAAGTTTGTTTTTACTTTCAGGATCACGTCAATACTTTGCCTTGTTTTTCTGCTTTCACGCAATCGCTTAGTATGATACTCTAGGTTGTTATCGTTTACCTTGAGCAGGCTTGAATTAGCTTTTACAAGCCCATTGAGGCCAGTGCCGTCAGGATTTGAAATCGTTTGATCAACAACTTGGCGATCTTTTTTCTTGCTCTCGAATACCTTGTCGGTTCCGTATTTGCGCGTAAGAAGATCGCCCGCCGGCGCGATGCTATCACTTATCACTTCTCCGTTGACTTTTATTAGATCACGGTTGAACACCCCAAGCGTTTCCTTAATTGGGTCAGAGTCGTCTTTAATATCAACGTCAAGGGCAAGCAAGTGGCCTCCAGTAATTACACGCCCATAAATAACAGGGATGGTGGCACCTGTTCCAACTGTATTGACAGGACCATTGAATGCATACGACTGCTGCCCCGATGCACCTCGGGTGTTGCCAGTTGGACCTGTACCACGAACATTAGTGCCACCTTCAAGTCTGCGGCTGCCAAGTCTCGGGACTTCTGGCTGTGGTGAGATTAAACCTGCTACGCCGCCTAAGGTTAAAGCAATGCCAAGATTTCCACCTACTGCAACAAGTGATGCTCCCAAAGTTGCAGTAGCTGCAGTTCCAACCGCGCCAGCACCAAATCCAGCTGCTCCGCCTAATCCGAATCCTACCGCAGGATTCAAGATAGCTAAAGCAACCAGACCAACCCCAGCCAAAATCTGACCTGTTGAGCCACCACTACCACTAATTACGGGCACAACAATTAACGGCCTGCTACCAAACGGCAGGTGCAGTTCGTCATATCCCATTGCTGCACCACCCTGAATCACCTTGTAGCCAATGCCGTTGTGATGGGCCTCGACGAGGTCTTTTTGTAGCTGCGGGTAGTTAAAGCAAAGCAGCTTTATGGCATCTGCAGGCGTCCTAAGGTTGCAGTACTCATGCTCGTATCCGTATTTTTCGCCTAGCTCACCTGCCAGCCTGACAAGTTGCATGACGAAACGCGGCCACAGTCCTTTTCCAATAGTACTGCCGCAACGGCTCCACTGCACTAATACTGTCCATGCGTTGGTGCAAGATCCTGTCGTTGCCTAAATAAATGGCTGCATGCATCGGTGCTCTTGTTCCAAGGCGCATCAGCAATACATCACTCTCTTGCCGATCGTCTAGGTCAACCTGCCAAAAGCGCAGCTGCCTTGCATGCCTCAAAAAGATACTGTCAGTAGTCCCAAGGTCTTCAGGTCGCTCAAAGTCCGGCAGCATTACACCGAGCAACTCAAAGTATTGACGCAGCAGTGAATAGCAGTCTTGCTTACCGTAACTCCACTCCTTGCCAACTAAGGGTCGACAGTCAACCATTCCTTGTTTGGTACAGAGTAGACGTACCAAGGCATTTTACTTTGGCTGCAAGCCTTGCGGTCATAATGGCTTACTGGCGTGCCCTGCGGATGTGAATGAACAACACCTTCAATTACGCCAGCACACATTGCACGACCGTAGTCGACTGGGCTAATAACGAAAGTCTCTTCCGGATTGTCTGCAATGTTGCGACAAGGAAAATAGCTACCACTGACGACTAACCCTGCTGATTCTTTTGGGTACTGCTCTTCTGCATGGCGAACTGCTTCACGCTTGAAGTCTTGCACCTGGGAATCCTCCGAACGGCAGGGAATTGTTCCTATCTGACTTACCCTCAGGGAATCTTACCCTACAGCTTGACAGCCTCTTGCCACAAACATCAAGAGCCTCTTTTTCAGCTTTGGTAAGGCTTGAGTCTGTGATCTCTTGATCGTCAATGTCAAAACACTTGTCTCCTTTATATGGACATTCTCTTTCTTTGTATTTCCATTGGCAAAATTCGGTCACAGTGCGTCTAGGTAATTGCAGGTTGGTTAAGTCAAGCTTCGCTGTAAGCTCGAACTCAACAAATTGCAAGTTTTCACTTGCGACTCGATCTATATACCAAGTCTCTACCATCTTTGCGTCAGGGTCAGCTGTATCGTTATTGCCCTGACTTATTAGGCTATTGTCATCTTGCGTTGCCAAAGAATCACTGTCTTCTGTCTGTGATGACTGTGCTTGCCCAAAGTTAGCAGAGTCTAAAAACTTAGCGAATGTCCGTATGCGAACCACTTTTGCTCCTAAAGGATTGTATTGAGCCAAAAGCAAGCTGATCGCACCGTTTACATTTGCTACTCGCAAAGATGGCCTGGGTAAGGCTCCTTTGCTTGTAAACTCAAATCCATCAACCTCGACAGGTACGGCAGGATATGTCTTACTGTCAAACTGAATGTCAGCTATCAAGCCATTCTTGCCCGCGTGGTATCGCAAAGTGCTCTGCACGCCGTTTATATCTAGATCTAAGTGTATTTCAAACAAGTCAATAATTGCTGTCGGTGCTAATGCTTGCAGCTGCTCTGACAGCGGCTCAAACGCTTCCCACTCGAGCAAACTATCTTCATTGTCAATAGTCGTAAGGGTAATTTTGCGCGGCCATTCCGGCTCAGCTGTCCCTGACGTACCCTCAACTATGCATCTGAAAGCGAGAGTGTGTCTTGTTTGCAGGTCTTCATCTCTAGATGCCCTGACAACATCACCAACGCCGTAAATTTGGCCAGCCTTCCACTCATGCCTGTTATACGGAAATGCCATTAGGCCTCAAACACCTGCTCGAAAGTAGCAGTGATAGTAAACAAATTAGAATACGGCAAGGTCTTTTGCCACTCACGGCAAATCCACCTGTATGTAGCCGTATCATCTGGTGGGCTCCAGTCAAACGACTCAACGCCTTTGCGAAGCTCTAAGAAGGTTTCAATGTTATTTGCCTCTGTAGACGTTCTGTTCTCGAAAGACAGTGTCCAAACCTTAGGATCTTGGTTAATGCCAAACGTCACCCTCTGCGAGTAACCAGAGCCAAATTCAACAGCGCGAACACGCGGTTTTGACCTTTTGCTGGCTCCGTAGTCAGGAGTGAAGGTGAAAGTTTCTGCCATTAGCTAAGCAAGCCTCCAGGACGCTTCTGCCTTACCAACTCAGCCTGCACTGCTGCTCCAATAGCAGAGCCAAGAGCTTTTGCGTTGGGCTGGTCGCCTTGCACTCTGGAGCCTGATGCGTCAACGTTCACCACTACATTACCAACGCCACCAGAAGCCTCAACGCCTAACTTGCCGTTAGACCCGCGACGCAGCGGCATAATGGCTTCTGGGCCTGCCTCTCCCATGATCCCAGCACCCTTTGCCATTGGGAAGATCGTTGGCTTATTAACAATGCCGCCATATGCAAATGGCACGATCTTGTTCTTGGCGTAAACGTTGCCTTTAGCGTTCGCGACGCTACTAGCACTGCCTCCTAATTCAAGGAAGTTACCAACGCCAGGAATAAGCGAAAGCCCTTTAAACAACGCAGCCTTGGCAAATATGCGAGAAAGGTCTTGCAAGATTGACTTTGTCATGTCGGCAAAATCTGCCTTGCCGGTTGCCACAAAATCAGCAAACGTATCGCCTAACGTCTGAACTGCCTGCACCGCTTGTGTCGCCAGTGCATCCTTCAAGTTCATTGCTTCCTCAAATATCTTTTCCAAGCCATTTCTAAAGTTATCTAAAGGCTCTTTTGTCTTTAGAAGCTTTTCTTTGATTTTTTGATATAGATCTGGCATGCCCTCTAAGAGGACTTTCATCTCATCTAATATTTTTTTACGTTCATATTCTTCCTGAGTGATCTCGCCAGCAAGCACTCTTGCTTGTTCAATTCGATCTTTTTTGCGGGCCTCTGCTTCTGCCTCTCTTTCTGCTTGGTCGGCACTTTCTTGCCTTAAGTCTCGGCCTCTAATTACTAAATCAAAGCCAGCCTGCAGAATTGCGTTCGCCCGAGCGAGAGCGTCTTCCGTCTCTTGGTTCGCAGTCAAAATATCTAATTCATACGTCAAAGACGACTCAAGGAATTTGTTTTCATCAAACCTTGCCTGACGAATCTTGTTTCTTATATCAAGCTCAGCTTGAGTCATCATGACTCGTGTAGACCCTGAGCCGCCACCATCTGAGTCTGGGTCGTCATAGTTATTTGGAGTGTAAGACTTAGGAGGGTCAATAGGAAGACCCGACATGCGGTCATACTCGACGCCTGCAACCGTGTAAGTACTTGCAAGTTTCATTGCAAGTGACAGGTTGTCAGCAGCAATTTTTGCTGCCTTTAGTTGATTTTCAAGTTGTCTAATCATCCGTCCGTTGCCTTCTGTCTCAAGACGGTCTTGCAACTCTTTAACCTTGTCATTCATCTCGCGAAGCCTATCGTTAGCCTCCTTATTAGTCGTCTCTCCAGCTATCACTGACTTATTGAATTCTGCGTTCTTTTTGCTGTATTTGACCAAAGCAACTGTTGCTGCCGCAATACCTGCAGCTAAAGCAACCCAGGGATTGAGCAAAGACGCAGCTGTAAAGGACTTCATCGCCACTGTCGCCTTTCCGAAAGCTGTCCCAAGCGCAGTTGCAATCCCTATAAGATTCTGCAAAGCCAATGCAATCCCAGCTGCGCCAGCAACAATCAAAAGCTCTTTAAAGTTTGCTATCAAGAAAGACGATGCATCTAGAAGTGCATTTAATCCCCTGGCTGCAGCGACTGCACCTGACTTAATGGCAGGAAGGATTTCAAGCACAAACTCCGCAAATGCTTCTTGCAGTGCAGCTCCAATTGGCTGCAAAGCCTCACCAACTTCGCGACGAACTTGGTCAAATGCAACTTTTGCCTTTGCTCCAGCATCCGCACTGCTATCCGCGATAGCTCTTGCTGTTTCTTCGTACCTCGGCCCTAGACTAATTATAAACTTCATTAACTCATCTAGGCCTACGGTGCCTGCTTTAAATGCTTTTTGCAGCTCCGGCAAAGTCATCTTATTTGCCTCTGCAAATTGAGTAACAGCGCCTGGCAGTCTTTCACCTAACTGCCCAGAAAGCTCTTCTGCACTAACACGTCCCTTGCTGAAAGTTTGCACCATAGCTGTTATCGCCGACTCTACATCTTGCGCTCCTCCACCTGTCGCTTTTATCGCAGAAGTAACATTTCTAAAAACAACTTCTGCGTCCTCGATGTTACCACCTGCTCCAATGACTGCAGCTGACAAGCGCGTAATACCTTTAGTTGATACAGCCAAGGGTACATTAAAGTCCTTTGTAACTTCTGCCGCTGCTTTTAAAGCATCTGTGTACTGTGCGCCTGCTACACCCTCAAGAGCTATCTCAAGCTTTTGCAGTTGAGCCGCATAATCAGAAGTTGCGCCGAGCGCCTCACGCAGCATCTTCGCTTGTGCGCCGAGTGCGGCGCCAGCTGCTACTCCTGCAATGCCGCCAACTGCACCACCAACGGCGGCACCTAACGCACCTTCTGGGCCGCCGAAAACTCCGCCAGCAGCAACACCACCCAACCCTTGAGCTATGCCCCTAACAGTAGGTCTGCGACGACGCTTGTTTAATTTTTCAAGTTGACGATCTGTTTTTTCTATTTGATTACCTAGTTCGCGAAAGTCTTGACTTGTAGGGTCAAGGCCTGCTCGCAATTGTGCAAACGCAGCTCTCTGCGCCTGCAGACTATTAATGCTGCCCTTAGACGCAGCCGCTTGTCGATTAATCTCAGCCGTCACTTGCGAGAGAGAACGACCCATCATTTCAGTAGCTGCCTTTGTATCAGCAGAACCAATAGAAGCAATTGTCCTAAAAAGACCACTAGCTTCAACTGGTTGATCAAGCATTAAGGGAGGCAAAGCGCCTCTTTCTCTGCGCCTGCGATTTCTAGCTATAGATTTAGCTACAGGATCAGTTTCGCCACCAAAACGTCCCAAAGTGCCTAAACGCGACCTGATCTCCGTTTTACGACCGGTTGGGTCAAGAGGATTTATGTCAAGCTGTCTTTGAAGGTCATTAATCCTACGCAAAGTTGATATGTACTCTTCGCCTCCAATAACAAGATTGCCTAAATCAGACCGAAGCTCTTTAAGCTCCATCTGAACATTGTTTGTAGTTGCAGGTAGCTGGTTCAGCTCCCCGCCAAAGGTCTTTACAATTTCTGCTGCAGTCCTAAGTTTTTTATTGTTATCAACCTGCGCTTTAGTAACAGCTTGTATTTTCGCCTGCAATCTGCTCTCAAGCCTGATTCTTGCCTCAGCTAAAACATTTTGCCTGGATTGTTGAGCAACAAACTCCTCACGTAAGCCACCCTGCTCGTCAAAAGGCAGTACAGAAGGTCGACTTGCTGCAAAAGCTTCTGCCTCTAGAAACCTACCAGGGGTAGCCTTTACAAAAGTGCCTCTACGTCTAATCGCCGCTTGACTTGTTTCAGCAGTCTGCTCAGCTTTCTTGAGCTTTGCCTCGTAAAAAGCAATGTCCTTCCCAAGTTGCTGGAAAGTTTTGCTATTAAGGGCAGACTGACTCTGAAGCCCTTTCAAGGCTGTAACTTGACCTCTAATTACACTTATGCTCTCTCCACCTGATGTCGAAAAGTTTTTAACTCCTTTCGCAATTTCTTGCAGGCTTTTGCTAGTTATATCCGCAGTGCTGGCAAGCCCCCTTAGACTACTTTTTATCTTGGCGATCTCTTCAATACCTTTGAGGCCAAGCTTGATCTGTAGTTCTTCGACAGTTTTAGCCATCTGCCTTCTTGCTGAATTCGGTCAGAGCAGCGGATTCCATAATGCGAAGACCCTCTAGCACTTCACGACGGTTCTCCACATCATAAAGGTCGAAAAGGCCTCCGGAAACCAGCAATACGTCATATCGCAACCCAACGTACCCAGCCATGCTGACTGTCCATTGCGTCTGCATGCGCAGGAACATCATCACAATGTCCCAGTTCTCGTCCCATACCTCAAAATCCGCAGACTCCTGCTTTTTGGGTTTTGGCAGCTCTATACCAAACGCCGCAGCGTCCTCTTGAGTCTTGTCCTCAATGATTTTACCGCCAGAAGCCCAATGCACTGCGGCCTCCTTCAGTTTCCCGCTTGCGCCTCCCCATAAGTCTTGGTGTATGCAGCGAGAACAGCTTTCAGCCAATCGACGTCATCGGAGAAATCATCTAACTCTGCCTCTGAAAACTCAACTGGATCTCCATCCTCGTCATTAATACCTTCCCATCCAACAAGAACTTTTTTCAAAAGAGAGACGCCTTCTGCCTCGCTCACACCCTCAAGCTCTGACAGCTTGACACGCTTGAAAATCGCAGTGAATTCTGATTTTTCAAACTTGCCAGGCTTTTTCTCGCTTGGCTCTTGTACTTCTACGGGCCACTTGAAAGTTTTGACCTTTTTGCGAACAAAAGCCATTAGCTAATCGAACAAACCAATTTAGCTTACACAAAAAAAGGGAGCCGGCCAAGGCTCCCTTATCCCAGCCCAACGCTTTGACCTTAGGTGTAAATCAAGTCAAACTCAACGTTCGCAGACGAGTCTGGTACACAGGTGTATGGGATGTTAAGCATCGCAATACCGTCCTGGTCGCCGTAAGACACATCACCAATGTCAACCTTTGCAGAGGTGAACTGGACAATGTTCCCAGCAGCAGTGCCATGAGTGAACTGCAGATTCCCCAGTGCAGCGTCATCGTCAACCGCAGAAGCGAAGAAGTCCTTGGTGCCGAGAGCCACTGCCTCAATCGTGACAGAGCCACTCGCCGCACGATCAGTGATCAGTACCTCTTTAGAACCGCCTACAAGCTCTCGATAGACAGTTGAGTTGCCTAGGTCGAACGAGAAGCTTTGCAATGCACCGGCATAAGACAACAGCTGGAAGCCTGTAGTATTGCCGTTTTTGAACAGCAAAGGATCGTCTTGGTTTGCATAGGTAGGCGTGATCAAAGCGCTGTCGTCTGGTGCGACGTAAATACCAGTGAACGTAAAGTCCAAGGTCGGAATCTCGCCCACATTGGCAGTGATCGCAACGTTGCCGCGGCAGCCAGTCACCTTGTGCCTAACACCGTCAATCATGTAGTGAATGGTGACTGACGAGAAGCTTGCGCTGACAGGCTCATACTTAACGCTAGTGCTTGCAGTCACTGTTTCAGCTAAGCCACAAGCCTTGAGAGCCTTGCCGTATTGAGGTGCAGTGCCAGCAGCCCCAGAACCAGCAAGCTCAACGCTGAATGAGCATTCAACGCGAGTGTTGGCCAAAAGCTGCTGAGATGCGCCCAAATAAGGACGAATTAGGTCACGGCTGACAACATCACTGCTTTGCGGTGTGATTTCCAGAGCCTTTACCAGTACGGCGTCCGCTCCTGTTGGAGTCGGATCGGTTGCATAAACCGACTCGCTTTCTATCAGAACTAGGCGTTTGCGGAGTAGCAGTGCCATCGGTTTCTACCTGTGGTGGTTGTGGTGGCAGCGTTCGCTGGATCAAAGTGCGTACGCCTGTTTCAGGATCAAGGAGGTAACTCCCGCCATGACCACTGTGTTCATCCAACATGTTAAGTGGAAAGGGTGTTTAGGTTTATCGTAGCCCTACCGCCCTATTGCGTTAAATCGTTCACATTCGTTCGATAGCGGACGTCGTATTCGCAGCTGATGATCCCCGACGGTTTGTCAGATTCAATAAATTCAAATTCTGTCCTGACAGGTACCACGTCGTGCGCATAGCCGCCAAGCGTTAAGTCAGCCATCACTTTGCTGTGGAGCGATTCAATCGTGTCATCAGCTGCCTGGTCTGGAATGTCGGCTCTTTCAATCACAGTGATCCTTACTGTCATCGTCCAATCAAGCTTTGGCAAGCTTGTGGTCTGTACGCAAACATCCCGTATAGGTTGAACAATGATTGCGGGAGACTCGACTCTTGCTACTGGGTCAACACGAGTACGGAAGATTCTTGTTCCAACGCCTGCCGTACCAGTCAATGCTGTCCTGATAGCTGCCAATATGTTTTCGCGCTTGGTCGTCATGACTTCATCAGCATCACACGCATAATCTTGCCATCATCTAAAAGCATCGGCTCGCGCACCGTGTAGTTCACACTATCGACGGTCATCGTGTCGCCATGAGCTACTTCGGAGAAGTCTGCCGTCTTGACAACCACTGCATAGTCGGTTGTTAGTACTACCCCGTCAGCAATGATTTCATTAGGCGATTCAAAGTAACCCACGCTTATGGTTCCGCCTAACACCACTGGAACCGTGAAGCCTGGAGTGTCAAAAAAAGCGTTTAGATCTTCTTGAAAATCGAGTGCCATATGAAAATGCCCCTGGTTTCCCAGGGGCGTTGATCATGGATCAGTTGTACTTCTTGCGCCCTAGTGCAGTGACGCTTACCGCACCAGCACCAGTACCACCAGCGACAGTGATGACAGCACGGGCATATCGCTTGATCTCATCGGTGTTGACGACAAGAGTTTCGACAAGCGCAGTGTTGGCAGTCGTAGTGGTGAACGCAGCATCAGTCACATCAGCAAAAGTGCTGTTGTCAGCTGAATCCTGCACCTTGACCGCATAGGTGATGCCAGAGCCGCCAGCCTCAGCATCCAAAGTCAAAGTGATGTCACCTTCATAGTCCAGAAGGTCAACGCCTGTTTCGTTGCCAGTTGCGGTGACAACGTCGTTAGGCGCAAACGACAGGACGGTCAAAGTCCGTCGAGTGTTGCCGATGCTCATGATTGCTTGGTCCTCTTACGAGTAGTTGGCTTTTTCGGGGGGCAAGCCGGTGCCTCCTCTTCTGCAGGGGCATCCTCTTGCTTGTGCTCAACAGCCTTGCCGAGACCAATTAAGGTCTCAGCATCGCTGTCATCGATTTCCAGGATGGAGCCTGCATCAGCAGGCTTACCAGAAATCATTACTGATCTGAGGATTTCGACCTTCATCAGGTGGCGAAACAGAATGCACCAGGCTGTTTAACAGCAAAGTCGACGTCCTGCAACGCAATGATACGAACCGTACCAGCGGTAGCACCTGCATAAGGATCAACAGTCAGGTCCAGGCCAGACCACATCGCCATGATCAGCTGTGAGAAGTCGCCAAACAGCGCATCATTGTTCGACAGCTGATTAGACACGGTCACGGGGTAGCCGTTGATCTCGTTATCGGAGAACACGAACTCACCGCTGCCTGCATCCTTCTTGGTGCTCTTCAGAGCGCCGCGAGCAGAAGCGTTGATGATGTAGCGCAAGCTGCCAGCGTCAGCATTTGCCACAGCAACATCGGTCTCCATACCGATGTACTCGTCAAATGTGCCAAAGCTGGTCAAGGACTGAGTGCCGATGCCAGTAGTGTTGATAATGCCCAAAGGCTGGTTGGAAGAACCAGAGCCATTTAAGCCAACACGATCAAGCTCAAGAGCAAGAGACTTGGCGAGGTCATCACGGACCATTGCCTCAACGCTGATGTCAGATTGAAGCAGAAGCTTTCTGCTGAAATCCGTGAAAGCGCCGCACGTCTTTGGCGAAAGATTCACCTGCTCAATAGTTTGCTGAGATTCGGTGGGCGAAGACCCCTCGCCTACCCAGTAAGCAGAACTCGAGCCCGACTGCTTAGGAATTGAGATGTTGCCGTTGATGCCACTCAAGGTGGTCATTCCAGCGCCAGCTAGTGCAAGGCGATTGCGCAGTAACTCAATGAAATCGCCTGACAGCAGAACATCGTCGACAAGATTTCCACCAGCGGTTGCAACACCAACTGTCAAGTCACGACGCAGCACCTCATTAGGCACCACAATGCCGTTTGAGGCACGATCGTACTTTTTAGCAGCCTCGCGTCCTACCTCAATTTCAAACTCAGCTGCCTTGCGAGCCTGTGCGTCGCCAGGGCTTGCCAAGTGATTCAGTGCGCGAATGAAGCTGAAGCGCTTGACTTCTTTCTGAGACAGACCGACATCATTAGAAGTGACGTCGGCAGAACGGATAGGTTGTTCCACTTGACGAGTTCCGATTTTTTCGAGAAATGCAGCGCGAGCTTCGTCAATGGAGCTATCTCCATCAACCAACTCACGGGCTAGGTCTGCCATACGGTGTTGAGAACCGAGAGCATTGATAGCGGCAACGCGGTCTTTCTCGGCCTTTTTGGCCTCCGACCGAATCACCTCCAAGTTGGGAGTTTGTTCTTCCATCACAGGAGTGGGTGTAGATGCGGTGGTGACCGCTGAGCGATTTTCCTGTTTTGCAACAGGAGCTTCGTCCACAATAGTAGTGTCCGCAGGTTGTGAAGATTCAGGTGCAGCAGGCTCTTCTGAAAGAAGCGAGCGTCCGATACCAATTGTTGGATCAGCAGGAATTGAAACAAGGCTCAATTCATGTGGTGTCCAGCTAGTAGCAAGCATTCCTTCTTCGCGCTGCTCAACCTCATCGATCGAATAGCCAAACGAAATACCGCGCAAGATGCCGTCTTTAACGTCATCTAAGTACTGTTTGGCAAATTCAGAGCGCGAAAAGCGGATTTTGGCGTATGCACGCTTTTTGCCGTCATCGAGATAAGCCCTCTCTACAACACCTAGAACTTTGTCTGGATTGTGGTTGAACAGGAATGGCGCTCCGTCATTAAGACGCATGAAGTTAGGCGCCTTACTGTCGTGGCTCAGTATCTCAGTGCCGAAGTACCGCGTGACTGGGTACTCAGAGCTAAACGGAAACTCAAAAGTCCGCTCATCAATGCTGCGGATCTCGGTTGCCTCAGTACGCTGCATGCGCTCGCCAACCACTGAACGCTTTTCCTCCGGCTCTTCAGCGCGGATTGCGGCGATTTTGGTCAGCGTGCTGAACTTATGCCCGACCTTGCGATCGGTTGCTTCCTTGTCCCGATAGAGCGTGATCAGTGCAGCAGGATCATCTTCTGTGCCAGTGATCGTAAAAGACGAGTCAGGCACATCAATGCTGCCGTCACGCACGATGCGATCGATACGACCCTCGGCGCGGCCACCTGATGAATTCCAAGAGACAAAGTCTCCTGTCTTTAGAGCGTCAGGTGCCGCTCTTTCCTGTTCTTGCGCCATAGGGTCAAAGAGTTCTTCCCCATTATTGCTAATAAGTTGTCTACCCTCACGCGCTTTTTTAATTCGCTTTGAGCGGGCGTCAGACCAAGACTTGCCAGCATCTCCACCCCATGCAGCCCAAGCAACCCTGCCATTGCTCGGATACCCATCCTCTCCTGGGCTAAAGCCCTTGCCCTGCTTATCCACCTCATGCCTCGCGAACCAAGCGGACATGCTCACAACAGTGTCTGCACTTAGCTCATTGCCGCTCAAAATCTGACTAGCGCGAGTGCGTGCAACATCTGTGCCACCACCCTCACCTTCTGACTTCCAATCGCGATAACGCTGTGCTTCAGCCCTCATGCCGTCATTTGGCATGAGGTCAATGTCAACTCCGTTTACGTTTGCCATTGCTCCGCTTGCGGGTGGGCTGTGGGTCTTCTGATTCAAGCAAGGACAGCTGCATGTCCTCATCAGTCAAGTCAAGGTCCTTGTCTAGCTTGATGCCAGCCTCTTGAGCGATTTGCTGCTCACGAGCCAGCTCTGAGACATTGTCGTCAAAATCGCCGCCAGAGTAAGCAATGACTTGTGACTTAGTCATGTAACCGGCCTGCTCGGCCTCCCTGTAAGCCTTGACTTCTTTCAAGGGGTCAACCCAGCTCCAACCACGCGGCATCCACCGAGGCGATAAATACCTCTCTGGACGCAGCTCATAGTCAGGAAAGTTGCAATAGCCGCTTAGCACCGCAAGGTTCAGCCACTCGCGGAACACCCGCATATGCATATTGTCAATCAAATACTTCTGCACAACACGCCAGTGCTCACGATCCTCGAGCAGTGACAATCGTGAGCTGCTGTAGTTCGTATCACTAAAGTCGCGAGACAACGTTTCATAAGAACAACCGAAGCCTGACGCAAAACGTCTGACCTTGTTTTTAACGAACATCTCAAACTGCTGATCTGGAGAGTCAATGTCTGGTACAGAAACAGTTTCGCCAGGCGAAAGGTATTTAAAAGTGCCAGGCTCAAATTCACTTATGCGTTGATTATTTTCTATATCGTCAGGGACCAGCTCTCCCTCGTTATTTGTAATAAATCCCATGATACTTGCGCCCGCACGAGCGCGAATTACCGCTGCTTCTTCATAGCCTTGCAGCTGGTGTGCATCCGCCATCACGCTGTGGAACCACGGCACACCTCTGTTCTGACCTGGCCTTTCAGGCATAAACAGATGAATAACATCATCTGCAGGCAAGAAAACATGCTTAATTCCTGGCGATGGATTGCCTTGTAAAAATGTATCACCAGGGTGACGTGTCAAGATCGCATAACGAACAGGACGACCCCACTCATTAACTTCAACACCATTACGCCACTCATTCCCAGCAGCCAGCGTGTCACCTTGATAACTCTCGTCTAAAAAATCACTTTCGACCATCTGCAGCGCCAATGGCACCTTCGACTCGCCAAAGGCACGGCGCACAATTCTGAACATCGCCTCGCCTGATTCGCACATAGCGCCAGCAGCAAGCCACTCAAAATCATGAAAGCTATACCTGCCAGCGCAATCACAAGCATTCGGCCTAGTCCAATAGGACCACTTCGCCTCAATTTCAGCGTTGATCCTGTTGTCTCGCTTGCTTCCGCGTAACTGCAGCACCTGAGATTGAAGCTTGATGCCAGTGCCGATCACATTAATCTGCGTAGTACGTTTCGCTTGACGCGCATATGGATTGTTCCGCACCATCTCGCGAGAACGGTCCCGCAGTCTTCGCAAATTCCCTCGAATCTCCGCATCGGCACTCGCCTGCGTAGACATCCAATCAGATGTCAGACGCGAAACCATCGCACCTGTGTACCCACGACGGAACGTACGCGGGTTTGGCTTGCCAAAGCCAAGAAAATTTAAAATCCTTGTCCGGATACCCATGATCAGTTAAACCTCACAAACATGTTGCGTGGATTGCCGAGGCCATTTGCCATTAGCTCAGCCTGCTCTTCACGCTTAACTTCAGCTTTCAGCCGACCTTCTAGCTGAATAAGGTCTGCAAGGTCGTAACGCTTTAGGTTGCGGTTGCCAATCCTGTACTCCTGTACAGCACCACCTGCTAACAACGTTCTTATTGCTGTCTGGACAGCCTCTAGGTCTTTCTTGGCTTGACTACGACCGTCAAATTTAAGATTGCCAGACCCTGTGTAGCTGAGACTAGCTTCAACTGTCAGGCTGCCATAGCCGAGGGTCAAGCTTTCAGCTGCTTTTGTCGCTATCGCCTGCCAATACCACGTTCCAGCGTCGAAAGCCGCAGAATCTGTGGCGCTGATCGTAAATTCCCAACCCTGGTTGTAAATAGCACCTGTTGTGTTAAAAGCAGTTGGGGCTTGATTAGTTCTCAAAAAGTACTTAAGCGTCCACTCATCACTCTTGATGTCATTCCCAAAATTATCAGTGGTAGAGCCGTCTCTCCACTTGATGGTGTCACCAGCCCGGATCTCGCTTGGAATGTTCACAGGGACTACCAGGTTTGGACGAAATTACGGCGTTTAGGCCGCTTTTGTTGCTTAGATCCTAGCTGAGAAGCCTTATTAGGCTCATTTCGCCGCTCAAACTGATCCCAGATGCTTCTCCTGTCAAACTTCTGGTAAAGGCGGTGCAAAGCTGCGTATGCATAGACCATTTCGTCTAAAGCCTCATTAGCGCTCTGGCTCTTCTTAATCCACACTCGCTCCGGAAAACCATTTCGATATCTCAAAATTTGGCGCTCGGCCGTAATCTCAGCCAGGTACTCAGAACCGACAGTTGGATAAAAATGCAGATAACCAGGGCCAGGGTCGTTGTGCTTAAGTCGGCCGAATAACAAGCTCTTGATTCCATCAACACCCACAGGGAACAACGAAGCACCATTTTTCATGGCTCGACCCTTGAAGTTAATGTCAACTTTGCTTGGCTTGCCTAGCGGTGGCTTGCCTTTTTGGCCCATACCTTTAATTGCAATGACGCCCATTGCTGCACGTTCTCTTGCGTAGCCATACACCTCTTGCGTGTGGTGGCCACCTGAGTCAATGCAGCAAACCTCAATGTTTAGCTTTCGACCATCTTCTGTGTCGTAAGGATTTTGCAAGACCTCGTCTAACTGCTTCCAGACCTCTGGCCTGGACGGTGATCCATAAAGAACAACTCGATCAACCAAATACATCTCTTCATCTCGTGCGATCCCCCACACCGACAGGCTCAGTCTGTCATCTTGACAGTCGGTCCCACAAGTAAGTAACAACACTTCAGCTGGTGGCCTGCCTTGCTTATATGTCTCCTCTGCCGCACGCTGCAGTAATGACTCACCACTAATTTTGCTCGCATATTCGTCCTCCCAAACCTCACCTAATATTGTCTGAACGAAAGTCTTAAGTTGCTCTGCATCGTGCTTAGCATCTAAAAACTCTTCTACAAGGTTTGACCATGCTGCATTTGGTGAATAGCTGTAAGCAGCCCAAATATGAAATCCAACGTGTTTGCCATTCCCAGGCTTTGTTGCCCTCCATTCTCCTCTCTCAACCATCCACCGTTTTTTCGAGTGAGGAATCAATTCGCCGCATTTCTCACACTCATAACATGCTGTGGACGGATCATCATCGAGCCACTTGATCTGCGGCCAGCGTAGATACTGCATATGACCACACGCAGGACAGGGGCAGAAATATCTTTGTTCATTTGACTGCTGATACATCCGCTCTATGCGACTAAAATCTTTCACTGTCGGAGTAGACCCAGACACAATCTTTCGATTCCAGTAATACTCAGTACGCCGTATCCCTAGCTTGATCTGGTCACCCTCGGAACCAGCTGACGGCGGATAGCCATCGACCTCGTCAAACAGCACGATCCGTCTGCTAACACGCCGGAAACCACGCGGTGAGTTGGCTCCAACCAAGCTGAGAGTCCCGCCTGGAAACTGCTTTTGCAGAATCGTATTTGCTCCATCCTTTGCTTTTGCCTCGCTTACTAAACCTTTTAACGCAGGCGTATCACGAAGCATCGGTGCAATCTCTTCCTTTGAATAACCCTGCGCATCCTCGATCGTTGGTTGCACCAGCATGATTGGTGCTGGGTCTTGGTGGATGTAGTACCCAATTACATGGTTCAAAATCTTCGAGTACCCAACACGAGCTGACTTCATTACTGTCACCTGCTCGATGGCTGGATCAGATATTGCGTCCATGATTCCTTTTTGATATGGCAGCGTTCTCCAACGACCACCTTCAGCGCTCGATTCAGCGCTTAAAAACGCATGCTCATCAGCCCATTCACTCAAGCTCAGCTTCTTTGGTGGCTTGAACGCTGATAACGCTTTTTTCTCCAAGTACTGGATATTGCTCATTCTTCTTTTCCGCCAGAAAGGTCCTCGAGCGTCTCTCGCACAATATCTTGCAGCGCTTTCATGGCTGCTTCGTCTAGATCAGGTATCCGTTGCTTTGCCTTCGTAGGGATTCCAAGCATTTTGCCTCGCGCTAACGACACAATTTCTAGCCACTTCGCCTCGACCTCTTCAACTGGTACAAGTTTGCCTTGTTTCTGCTGCCTGTCAATTTCAAGAAGCTCTGCTTTTAAGTGCTCTGTTCTTGCGCGGCTTTCGTCGTAGTCCGGAACATATTCCTGAGTTCTACTCATTCGCTCTTCCGCTGTTCTTTTAGCAGGTGGTTTGTCAGGGACTTTGACCGCAACAGGTCGCTGTGTGTTCTTGTTCCACGCTTTTACCAATGTATCGGCATCCAACATCGGGGTGCCTTTTTTGTCTGGGTG
>VMHT01192108.1_pt1 | contig 23485 bp, 28 predicted proteins | sample 4693611 | NCBI WGS metagenome assembly VMHT01 (sample SAMN12280063, study PRJNA550983) | marine metagenome | isolation source: seawater sampled from same location over 5 years 0.02-0.2 micron viral filtrate | place: USA: collected off the coast of southern California halfway between the port... ...
AAAACGCTTGACAACAAAAAACACATCATTAGAATTGCAACCAACACCAACAAACAAAGGCAGCAAAATGTTCACACAAAAAGAAATAAAAAACAGCGACAAACTACAACCAAAGGCGAAACAATGGGCATTAGATAACTTTGATTACCTTTGTAAACCCATAACAACATTATTCAGTCAATCAGTTAAGACTAACAAAGGCCCCGATAAGTATGAGATACCTGTAATGTACTTACAACCTCATAACAAAGTAGGCAAAGAAACGCTTTGTATCGGTGCTGAAATGGGTGGATGCGCTAAGGATTGTCTAATTTCTTCTGGTCATCTTGGAATGAATGCAGCACAAAAAGCAAGCACGAAAAGGACCATCTTATACTTACTAAAGCCCCAACTATTTGAGCAATTATTATTACTTGAGATTGACCAGAAACACCTAGCGGGTCAAATGGCGGGAAAGATTGTTTACTTTCGCCTTAATGGTACATCAGATATTGACTGGTCCCATATCATAAAACAGCGTCCTAATTGTAATTTCTACGATTATACAAAGAATCTGGCAATGGCATCACGTAACAAGTTACCGAATTACGACGTGACTTTTAGCGGTTCGATGTTTAGCAAGCAGAGCAAAGCAGCACTAAAGAAAGCAGTTACACGCAAATTAAAGATTGCCCTAGCATTCAATACCAAACACGCAAAAAAAGATACGCTGATAATCGCTTCCGATAGATTCGCAGACTTTGATAAAGACGACTTGCGACCATTAAACACTTCTGGTACAATAGGATCATTAACACGCAAAGGATCAAACAGCAAGAAACGCCAAGAGCTTAACAAAGTAGCAAAAAGTTTCTTTGTAACCGAGGCAAACATCGACGAACTAAACCAGATCATAGCGAGGGCATAATATGAGAATCAAAAGTAATTACGACGTGCTAACACTAGAAGAAGCTTGGGTTACACCGGAAGAGATAATAGAGCTTGACTTTGAATACTTTATCAACGAAGAAACCAACGGCGAAGAACCCGTGTGGTATGACCCGGAAATCACTGTAGTTTGTAAACGTCGGTTCATTGAACACGACGACGGAACAAGCGAAGTAATCGAACACGAGACAGAGTTACAGGGTTACGAATTCCACTGTAAAATACTGCATAAAATGGAAGTCCTAGCGTTGATGGACTACGAACAACTTCTAAAAGAGGAATGTTAACACAATGAAAACTTATACGGCTTGGGCTGACACAATCGACAAAGGTTTAATCTTGATAGAGTACAAGGCAGAAACACAACTGTACATGCGTTATGGTGGACTTGAGGACGAATACGAGGAGGACGTACACATAACACCTATACGTTACAAAAACCAAGCATACGGACTTTGGCAGCCTCTAAACAACTACAACATTTATTTAATTGACAACTTAGAAGACATCAAGTATGATACCCTCGACTTGCTGTTAGAAGAATCAAGAGAAGCTGCTACAGAAAATAACGAACAACTCACAACTTTACGGGAGAAATAATATGTACCTACTACACGGGAAACAGTACCAAACTTTAGGTGATTTAGTCGAACAACTGGATCTACCACTAGACACCACAGAGGACCAACCAGAGGAGAACTCAAGTAATGAGATGTAGAGCCTGTAACGTAATCTTAGAAGACTATGAAGCAGTCCGTAAGAATTCTCATGGGGACTACTACGATTTATGCACAGTCTGCTTAAGAAGTGGCTATAGTCCTTACTTAGAAGACGACACGGACGACTACATAGTAAATATTTCTAATGACCTCTTGACATTAGAAGAATTTTAGTGTAAAATAAAACTTAAGTAGTACCTAAGAATAACCTTAGAATATACTTTATTATATTATTAATAATAACTTAAAGGTTTATACTTAGGCTTAACTTAGGTTAAACTTTAGGGGTTCATAGGATGACTTTAGAACAAGACCAACAGAAGGAGAAACTTTTGTTTCAACAGAAGACCATAAGGGATCAAGCAAAGTTAATTAAGAAACGCCTAAACGAAGCACAGAAACGACGTAGGCAACAAAGACTAACAATAAGGAGAAAATAAAGTTTACAAAGGGCGACAACCTATGCTATACTAATAGTATACCTAGCAGTATCAGGTATAACGCAGTTTAACCAACGGAGAATTACCTATGGCAGCAACAGAGTACAAAGTAGAAGGAATTGTAAACTTTAGTCACGTCACAGAACATGATGTGTACCAAGGTCAAGACACAGGTGCTTTCACTGTAACAATAACGATGCAGGAGGACATTGCAGCAGACTTAGGGAGCAAAGGTGTAAAGATTAGAGACTACCAAGGAAATAAACAACGTAAGTTTAAGTCTAAGTTTCCAGTGAAAGTCTTTGATTCAGAAGGAGAAGAGTACGAAGGAGAGATACCCTTTAACTCTAAAGTAAGACTTCTTTACTCATTGGGTAATGAACATCCGGTACATGGTGTCAGCACTTACGTAACTAAAATAAAAGTTCTGGAAGAATCTTTGAATACTGAGGAGGACGAAGACTTCCGATATGGCTAACTTTATTCGACATGAGGGGTGTCCGAAGTGTTCTTCTTCGGATGCCCTAGCCATCTACGACGACGGAGGAGCACACTGTTTCTCCGTCAGTTGTAACTACCATTTACGAGGTACTGACGACATGGGAGACACTAAGACATACAAGCCGTTAAACATGGGCGGCACTGTTGCCTCTATACCAGACCGTAGGATATCAGAGTACACGGCTAAAAGGTACGGAGTAACAGTAGAGTACAGCACAACCGGGGAGATCATTAAGCATTACTATCCCTACTACAACCTCGACACTAACGAGGTCACAGCGGCTAAGATACGCGATGTAAGCACCAAAAACTTCTACTGCAATGGTTCACTGGAGAACGTCGGTTTCTTTGGGCAAGCACAGTGTAAGCCTAACAAGTACCTAACGATTACAGAAGGTGAACTAGACGCACTGGCAGTCTTTGAAATGATGGACCGCAAATGGAACGTGGTGTCGCTACGTTCTGGTGCTGCCAATGCAGCCAAAGAAATTAAAGAGCAACTAGAGTGGTTAGAGTCTTCCTTTGAAGCTGTCGTGCTTTGCTTCGACAACGACAAGGCAGGACAAGACGCAGTAGACAAGGTAAAAGACCTGTTCAGCCCTAACAAGCTACGCATAATGAAGCTACCAATGAAGGACGCTTCGGACATGCTCAAGGCTAACAAAGTCAAAGAGTTTGTGGCTGAATGGTGGGCAGCTAAGGTCTACCAACCGGACGGCATCGTCGCAGGTGTAGAGACTTGGGACAAGCTCGTCGAGAAGCGTAAGGTGAAGTCTGTACCTTATCCGTGGGAAGGTCTTAACCACCTCACGAAAGGCCACAGACCTTACGAGTTAGTTACCATCACCAGTGGTTCCGGTATGGGTAAGTCTCAGTTCATACGTGAACTAGAATTTGACCTACTGAAACGGTGTGAAGGTAACATCGGAGTCTTAGCCCTAGAGGAAGACCTCGCTAGGACCACTTTAGGCATTATGTCAATCGCAGCTAACAGACCATTACACTTAGAGGAAGACACTCCTGTAGACGAGCTTAGGCCGTTCTGGGAAGACACATTAGGCACCGGTAGGTACTACTTGTTTGACCATTGGGGTTCTACTTCGGCTGACAATCTGTTAGCCCGTGTCAGGTACATGGTCAAGTCTCTGGACTGTCGTTTTGTGGTCCTAGATCACCTGTCCATCGTGGTTTCCTCACAGGAATCTGGTGACGAGCGTAAAGCTATCGACGAAATAATGACTAAGCTTAGAACGCTCGTGTCAGAGACAGGTATCAGTATGTTTCTTGTGTCTCACCTTAGACGTTCAAATGGTAAAGCACACGAAGACGGAGGACAAGTCAGCATTGGTGAGCTACGTGGCTCTCAGTCAATCGCTCAACTGTCCGACATCGTAGTCGGTATGGAACGTGACCAACAGAACGAGAACGAGGCAACACGCAACACCACTACAGTCCGTGTCCTGAAAAACAGGTACACAGGAGAAACTGGTCCGGCTTGTTGGTTGGCCTACGACAGAAACACAGGTAGAATGTCAGAAGTACCTAATCCACATACAGGAGGTGCAGACTTTTGATTTATCTTGACATAGAAACGGACGGCTTGGACCCTACACAGATTTGGTGTGCTGTAACAAGGGAAAATGGACTCAGTAAGGTACACACTGGTCCAGAAAGCCTCTCAGAAGCTCTCAGAAGCTCTGTAAGCGTGGTTGGACATAACGTAATAGGATACGACTTACCTGTCTTAAAACGCCTCTGGGGGATCTCAGTGGCTTCTGATAGGGTTATTGATACTTTGGTGCTTTCCCGTTTAGCAGACCCCAGTAAGGCTGGAGGACACTCCTTACGAGCTTGGGGTACTGAACTTGGGTTCCCAAAGGGAGACTACCACGACTGGTCCAACCTAAACGACGACATGATAAAGTACTGTAAGCGTGACGTGGAGGTAACGGAAGCAGTACACAAGAGACTAGCTCTTTTGATGTCCTGTTTTACCCCGGAATCAATCGAACTAGAACATCAGGTTCAGTTCATTGTACACCAACAGGAGCTTAACGGTTGGGTCTTGGACAGCACGTTAGCAAGACAACTATGCGCTACTTTTAAGGAGAGGATGAATGATATTGAGGAAGTTCTACAGAAGAAGTTTCCACCTATTGTACATAAAAGAGTGTCTGGAAAGACGGGTAAAAAACTTAAGGACAGAATTGAAGTCTTTAACGTCGGCTCTCGTCAACAAATTGCAAGACGGCTTGGACGACTTGGAGCTACTTTTGAGAAGGTTACGGAAAAAGGTAATCCTATTGTGGACGAGGCGGTTCTCTCGACAATAGACTTACCGGAAGCTAGGTCCATAAGTGAGTACTTGATGCTACAGAAACGGAACGCTCAGGTAAACTCTTGGTTGGAACACGTCAAGGAAGACTCCGGTAGAGTTCATGGACAGGTCATTAGTAATGGTGCTGTTACTGGACGTATGACACACAGAAATCCTAACATGGCTCAGATTCCTTCTAGTAACAGTCCTTACGGTCACGAGTGTCGTTCCTGTTGGACTGTACCTGAAGATAAGAAGCTCGTGGGTTTTGATGCCAGCGGTTTAGAGTTAAGGATGCTGGCTCATTACATGAACGACAAGGAGTTTACTAATGTCTTACTCAAAGAAGATGTACACACCAGAAATCAAGTGGCTGCGGGACTTGAAACAAGACCTCAAGCTAAGACTTTCATCTACGCCTTCTTATACGGAGCCGGAGACTCTAAACTTGGAACCATCGTTGGAGGAAGTGCAAAGGACGGTGCAAAACTTAAAGACAGGTTTCTTAGAAATACACCTTCTCTTAGCACTTTACGAGAGCGAGTTATACGAGCATCTGGAAGAGGTTACATCAAAGGACTTGACGGAAGACGACTTCATGTACGATCAGAACACGCTGCACTGAATACATTATTACAGGCAGCAGGAGCTATCGTAATGAAAAAAGCTTTGGTGATCTTGGATGACTACGCGACTAAGTGGGGCTTAGACTACAAGTTTATCGGCAATGTCCACGATGAAGTACAAACTGAAGTAAGGGCAGAAAACGCAGATAGATTTGGTTGGCTTGCAGTTGAGTGTTTGAAGGCAGCAGGACTTGAGTTTGGTCTTAGGTGTCCTCTTGACGGTGAATACAAAATCGGAACTACGTGGGCTGAAACCCACTAAGGAGAGTAACAATGACAACCAATACACGTTTTAAAGAAGACGGTTCAAGAGTTTATTCTATTGCTGAAGGCACAAACCGTAAGGGCGACATAGCAGAATACTATGCGGTTACTTGGTTGTGGGACAACGGTTACGAAGTTTTTAAGAACGCTGGCTGCTCTGGTCCGGTTGACATGGTTGCAATAAAAGACGGGGAAGTTACCCTTATAGACGTTAAATCAACTTCAATAGACAAAAGACGCAACCCCGCACCTAGAAGATTAAGAGGTGTTAGAACTAAAGAACAAGAAAACATGGGTGTCGTGCTTGTTGCTTTTGATCCCGAAACACGTAAGCTGCATTGGGTGGACCATAAAAAATGAAAACTGTAAATACATTAGTTAATGATATTTACAACCTTGTGTCCACTAAAGAAGTAGCGGAAGACGTAGACATAGAAGCGTGTATCGAGAAGTTTGGTGAGAACGTCAAAGACCTTATGCGTCAACAGTTCACAGAAAAGTACGACGACAGTAGAAAGCTACGTATGTCCAACATAGGACGTAAAGATAGGTTTCTCTGGAATGTGTACAACGACGTAGAAAAAGGAGAGGACATACAGCCTCATACGTACATTAAGTTTATGTACGGACACCTCATCGAAGAGTTACTTTTGTTCCTGACTAAAGCAGCAGGACACACAGTAACCGACGAGCAGAAGCGTTGTGAGGTCAACGGCATCAAAGGTTCTATGGACGCTAAAATCGACGGTGTAGTAACGGACGTTAAGTCTGCTTCTACCTACGGTTTTAAGAAGTTCAGGGACGGGTCTTTAGCCTACGATGATCCTTTCGGTTATGTGTCCCAGATAAAAGGGTACGCAGCCTCAGAAGGAGAAACGAAGTACGGTTGGTTAGCTATGGACAAACAGAACGGCTACGTGACTTACCTCATGTACGACGAGGAAGACAAACAAGCTCCTGTTAATGACACTATAGCATTTGATATGGGTAAAGAGATCAACCGTATAAAGAAAGTAGTTAAGCAGAAGGAACCACCGGAAGTTTGTTATCAGGCTATTCCTGACGGTAAAAGCGGTAACAAAAAACTAGCGGTAGGTTGTTCTTACTGTGCTTATAAAAAAACTTGTTGGCCTAACTTGAGAGCCTTTATCTACTCAACTGGTCCACGCTTTTTAACAGAGGTTAAACATGAACCGAAAGTACAAGAAACACAAGTTTCGTAGTAACTTTGAAGCAGCCGTCGCTGAAACCTTAGAAGGATTTGAGTATGAACCTTTTACAGTTCCTTATGTTATGCACCGTAAGTATTGTCCTGATTTTGTACATAGTGCTTCAGGCACACTGGTTGAATGTAAAGGGTTTTTCAGAGAAGGAGACACTAAAAAGTACACCAGTGTACGCGATAGTCTGCCTGAAGGACAAACACTGGTGTTCGTACTTATGAACCCAACTAAGAAAGTCAGAAAAGGAAGTAAGATAACAATGGCTGCTTGGTGTACTAAACAAAATATAAAGTGGTATTCGTTGAACACGATAGAGGAGTTGGTAAAAGATGTCACTAACACTTGAAGAAATAAAAGAACGTCTATTAAAAACTTACGATCCAGATGATTTCTTAGAATGTTTAGAGATAACTTCAGAAGAGTTATTAGATAGGTTTGAAGACAAACTAATAAACAGACTAGACTTTTTTGAAGAGGAGTTAGAAGAACTTGAAGAGGAGGACAAAAATGAAACTGAATGATATAACACCTGAAGAATGGGACAGCCAGAAATCTCAAGTGGACGCTGTTCGTTACGACGGTGTTTCGTTAGAAGACGTTGTAAACAAACCAAAGCACTACAACAATGGAAACATAGAAGCTATTGAAGCAATCAAAGCAAGTATGTCCAGTGAAGAATTTAAAGGGTACTTAAAAGGTAACGTACTGAAGTACCTCTGGCGTTACAACTATAAGAAAAAACCTGTTGAGGACTTACGGAAGTGTAAGTGGTACTTGGAAAAACTACTAAAGGAAAATGTATCTAATGAAAGTTATTGATGGAGGTTTCCACAAAGAAAAAGACGGGGTAACTCCGGTCTTTGATAGTATAACGAAGATGGAAGACTTAGGAAACTACGACAAAGCTTTTTGTGTGGTTCAGTCTGAAGATTCAGTAGTGATGTCTACTAACTTACAAGCAGCAGATTTATATTTTTTATTAGACCAGATAAAACTGTCTATAATAACACAAGGAGACTACGAAATATAATGGACGCATATCAACAGTACATACACAAATCAAGGTACGCAAGGTACTTACCAGAGTTACAACGTCGAGAGTCTTGGGAAGAAACAATTCATCGTTACTTAGACTTTTGGGTGGACCAAAACAAACTCTCTAAAAAAGAAGCAAAAGAAATCTTTAAGCAGATCTACGGGCTTGAAGTTATGCCTAGCATGAGAGCTTTGATGACGGCAGGAGAAGCTTTGAGGAAAGATAATGTTGCTGGTTTTAACTGTTCTTACTTACCTATTGACCACCCCAAAGCTTTTGACGAGATGATGTACGTCTTAATGTGCGGCACAGGTGTAGGCTTTAGCGTTGAACGTCAATACATTACTAAATTACCGGAGGTTGCTGAGCAATTCTATGATACCGATACCGTTGTACACGTCGTTGACTCAAAAATTGGGTGGGCAAAAGCTTACAGAGAACTTATCGCAATGCTCTATACTGGTCAAGTTCCTAAGTGGGACGTATCTGGAGTTAGACCTGCGGGGTCAGCCCTTAAAACTTTCGGAGGTAGAGCGAGTGGTCCTGAGCCTCTTATCGACCTCTTCCAGTTTACTGTCAGCCTCTTTAGGGCAGCTTCTGGAAGAAAACTCAACTCAGTCGAGTGTCATGATCTCTGCTGTAAAATTGCACAAATCGTCGTCGTCGGTGGAGTCAGGCGATCTGCTCTTATCAGTCTCAGTAACCTCACTGACGACAGACTAAGGCGGTCTAAGTCAGGACAATGGTGGGTAGATAATCCGCAACGTGGCCTTGCTAATAACTCTGCTTGTTACACAGAGAAGCCTGACTTTGAAGCCTTTCTGAATGAGTGGAAGAGTTTGTACGAGTCTAGGTCAGGTGAAAGAGGAGTCTTTAATCGAACTGCTAGTCAGCAACAAGCTGCCAGAAACGGACGTAGAGATGCAGAAGTAGACTTCGGTACGAACCCTTGTTCAGAGATTATCCTAAGACCTTACCAGTTCTGTAACTTGTCAGAGGTTGTTATCAAACCAGAAGACACCTTACAGAGTCTACGTTTAAAAGTAAAAACAGCAGCAATACTAGGTACACTACAGGCTACTTTGACTGACTTTAGGTACTTACGAAAAGTCTGGAAGGACAACACTGAAGAAGAAGCCCTGCTTGGTGTTTCCTTGACGGGCATTATGGATCATGCAACGATGTCAGGTAGAACCGGACGTGCTGAGTTGCAACACTGGTTGACACAACTAAAAGAAGAAGCAATACAGACTAACGCTAAATGGGCCAAGCGTCTACACATTAACTCTAGTACAGCCATTACTGCTGTGAAACCTTCGGGTACAGTGAGTCAGTTAGTGGACAGTGCTTCTGGGATACACCCACGGTACGCTCAACAATACATCAGAAGAGTCAGAGCAGACTCAAGAGATCCTCTGTGTAGTGTCTTAGAGGCTGCTGAGGTTCCTGTAGAGGACGATGTAATGTCACCCACTACTAAGGTATTCTCTTTCCCTATAAAGGCTCCTGAAGGATCTGTGGTGGCCTCTGAAATGGGTGCTATGGAACAACTGTGTCTATGGGAAACGTACCAAGACTACTGGTGTGAACATAAACCTAGTATGACGTGTTACTACAGGGACGACGAGTTCTTACAAGTTGGACAATGGTTGTACAATAAGTTTGACAAGGTGAGCGGTATTAGTTTCTTACCTTATTCAGAACACACGTACCAACAAGCACCTTACGAGCCTGTAGACGAAGCTACTTATAAAGACTTAGTTATGAAGTTTCCTTATGACATTGACTGGAACATTTCAGAGGAAACAGATATGACGGAAGGATCACAACAGTTGGCCTGTACTGGCAACAGTTGTGAGGTATAACTAACCATGCCCTACAGCAATAAAGTTATGGACCATTACGACAACCCACGTAACGTAGGAAAGTTAGATACTGACGACGAAAACGTAGGTACTGGTATGGTTGGTGCTCCAGCTTGTGGGGACGTTATGCGTCTACAGATTAAGGTAAACAAGGAAGGTGTAATTGAGGACGCTAAGTTCAAAACATACGGGTGTGGTAGTGCTATTGCTTCAAGCTCTCTACTGACTGAGTGGGTAAAAGGACGTACCCTAGATCAAGCAGAGGACATCCAGAATGTCCAGATAGCAGAAGAACTAGCATTACCCCCTGTAAAAATTCACTGTTCTGTCTTAGCTGAAGACGCAATCAAAGCAGCAATAAACGATTATCGAAATAAACTTAACGGGAGTTAGAATGACGAAACACTTATTTTATGTACTACTATCTTTGTTGTCTTTAGTTTTTTTATCAGGGTGTTCTATAACAGGTGGAGAAGTAAAAAGCAATAAGGCAAAGCCTACGACGTACCCTTGGAAAGACGACGAAACTGTGTTAGTATGTACAACCTATGCTTCTACGGAATACTGTAGAAAAACAGATAAAGAGGCTGTTACTAGAGAATTACGAGAGTTGTTCTCAGAGTATTAAATGTACAGCTTAATCTAATAAATCTTCAAACAAACGTTCCCCTGTTGTTGTACGTAGAAGCCTATCTACGTTAGCAACACCGGGAGCGTAGGTTCGTAAAGAACGTAATAAAGGAGCAGCCTTTTCGTCTTCACCTGTTAAAGCTCGTTTCCCTGTTGTAAAAAGACCACTACCTAAAGTATAAGCGGCTTTTAAAGGAGCAGGGTATACTTCTACTGGCTGTCCTCCGTACTCTTCTGCTCTAATGTCTACAATACCGCTAGACATATTAGACGCTAACTGGTTTAACACACTAGAGCTAAACCCTTCTGGGGTCATAAGATCCTCTAAGTCTTTGTCTTTACTAAGATCAAGCGTTTTTCTGAAGTCGTCCCAGACACCAGCAACGACACCAAAGAGAGCAGCATATTTAGCTGAGTTAAGCATAGCTTCTTTAGCGGCTTCTGCACCTTCTTTAGTATTTAGTCCTTTTTTACCTGCTTTTATTATATTAAGTCCTACATCAGTTCTTAAACCGTTCATCTGTTTATTCATATAAGACAACATACTGTAAGCCATACGACCATTAGGGTTGTCATGGAAAGCTTTAGGCATAGCACTGGCACTTACAGGCTGCCACTTGTTCATAGAAGACCCTGCAAAATTTATTATCCAAGAATTACTTAAGTCTTTATTTTTCAGAGCTTCGACAGTTGACTTAAATTCACTTTCAGTAAGTCCACGCATACCGTCGTGTTTTCTAAGTTTATCTAAAGATTTCTTTGAGCCGTTAGTAGCAAGGTCAATACCTCTTTGGATAGCAGAGTTACTAAGTATTTCCTGACCCATAGTGTTGACAGTTTGAACCCCACTGTACCTATATAAAAATTTATTTAACGCATCTGATTTTTCTACAAAACCTCTACCTATTTTTGAATTTAACGTGGTGTATTGAGCAGCGTCCACAGCATCGTTCATTGCTTTTTTACCTGTGTTAGCTACTTCTCCCATAAATTCTCTATCTAAACCTAAAGTTTTATTTGACATCCAACCTTTCTCAGCACCAAACTCTTTATTAAAAGTAGCTAAGACAGCCTTTGGAAGTGTTTTAGACCAAGCAGCAATACCGTTTTGATAGATAGGAGCAGTAATGCCTTCAGCAAAATTAAGCACAGCGTTAAGAGGATTAGCTAAAATAGCGGCTGAAGTCGTTCTTCTAGCCACAGCACCTACTGTATTTCCACCTTTTTTAGAAGCAATCAACTGTGAACGTAAGCCATTGGCTAAATTAGCAGCGACATCTTTTGAAGCCCCTTGATCTTTTGCTCTTTGTTCTATAGTGTCTATAACAAAATTTAATCTGCTTTGATTTCCTGTTGGTTTTTCCTTTGGTATTTCTAATTTATCAACATCAATACCAAAACGGGCTGCTAAAGCTCTTGAAGCTGATACATCTTCAGCAAAAAATTTCAAGGACAAAACAGGGTTTTCATACAAATTAGTGTTAGCTTTCGTACCTTCTACTTTTGGACCGTTGTATACAGTAGGAAAATAATCAAACTTACCGGCTTTCTTAAAAAAGTCAGCAGCTTGGATAACTTTAGTTTGTTCTTCTAGTTGTTTAACTATTAGTTTTTGTTCTGGGTTTTTTGCTAGTTGACTAAATTGCTGCCAAGACACACGGTTTGTTTTGCTTCTGCTTTTATTTATATTTACTGCGGCTGTCTTAAACTTAATGTCGTTATCAAATAATTCAGCAGCCTTTAAAAAGCTAGTGTCAAAAATTTCGTCAATTTGTCGTTGCTCATGCCGTATCATTATTTCAGCATCTTCAGCAAGTTTAGCTGCTCTTTCACCGACGTTTTTAACGATCCATTCTTTTGTAGTTAAAAATATATTACCAAGCTGTTTAGTTTGTCCTCCTACTTCTAAATCAGGAATAGGAACTTCGTCTGAAACAAATCTAATTTTTTGTTTTTGTAATGAAGCTGATACGTCTTTTACTAAAGAATTTATACTAGTTTCACTAGCTCTACCTACATTAACAAAACCGTCTTTTCCTCCTATAAAAGACCCTGAACCTTGAGACTGTGATCTAAGTTTTTCTGCTGCCTCTTTTATTTCGTCTGCGTTTTTTGTTAGAAGGCCGCCAGATACTCCACCCAAAACACCGCCTAAACCTGCACCAAGAGCAGCACCTGTAGCTCTGCCTTCTTCTCCTTCACCGCTTAAGAAACCGTAAGCTGCTCCTTCGACTGCTGTTAAACCAGCACCTTTAGCAGCCCTTTGTAATTTAGTTCCTGTTTGTGCTAGTTTTGCAACAGCAGCACCCGGTACAAATAAAGCAGCACCAAAACCTAAACCTGTAAGTATCTTTGAAGCATTAGGGTTTTCTCTTTCAAAACGGTCTAAGTCAGCACGAGACTGACCTATAGCACTTTTCCAGTTAGAGGCTTGTCCAGAAAGTAAACGAACTACTGCATCGAACTCATCTCCCACACCTAAAGCAGACTCAACAAAGTCTACTGTTCCTGATCTAGCAGCAGAGTAGGAAGACCGTCGTTTGTTTCTGGACGTGGGCTTTTTAGTTTTTACTTTAGAAGTCCTGCTATCGTATAAGAAATCATATTTACTTTCTTTTTTATCTTCTACCCCAGAAGCCACACTATCGTACAAGAAATCATATTTACTTTCACCCATGTCTATTGCCTATTACCTTTCGGAAGTTTTTATAAGGCGCGTAAAAAAGTGCGCGGTCTAAAACTAAAATCACCAAAGAAACTAGAATTTTCATCTTCCTTTTTTTTATATAATTCGTTTTCAAATTTTTCTATGTCTTCAGCAGTATGGCGTTCATTTATTATACCCTCGGCTTTCAAAAACTCATAAACAGTTTTTCTATTTTTTCTTGCGCTTTCAGGTATGTTTTCGCTAATCAACGCTTTATTTACAACGTCGAAAATGGTTTGTTCTCCCGACCCTCCTTCCGTCGTTGGTGTTTCTTCGTTATTTAGCTTTGCAGTTATTATGTCTAATTGTGCCCTATATCTATCCTGTTGTGCTTCGTGCAATCTATCAATTTCCTTTTGTAATATTGCGGTATAACCCTCAGTTTTATCAGCGTTTGGGTTTTTGTCTCTTTCTATCATTTCTTTTAGTTCTTTTTCGTCGTAAAAATTATTTAGAATGCTTCTAGCTTCTTTTATAATGTCCTCGCCAGCAGGAATTTCGAGTTTAATTTGTAAATCTGTTTCTATTCTCCTTAAAGCGTCTTTTTCTGCTCTTTTTTCTTTTTCGTCAAGCTCTTCAGCTTGCATAATCGCTGCATTAACATAATTAGATATTTGTTTAAATAGTTCTTTGTCTTTGATTCTTGCATTGGTTGTCCATGTTTGATTTTCTTCGTTCCAGCCTGACTCAGCATTTGTTTCGTATTGCTTAAAAAGATCGTTTATTATTTGTTTTGTTTTTGGACCAACTTCTTTTTCTATTGAATTAACAAGCTTCCTCAATGTTTCAACTTGAGGTGGAACTCTTTTTTGTTCATTAAGTTCCGCAATACTTTTTGAGGTTTCTCTGTTTTTATACATTCTTTCAGCGATGAGTGAAACTTCACTACCATAACCTTTGTCGTATGCGTCTTTTATTATAGTATCAACAACGTCAGTGTCGTCATCCCTAATACCCTGTCTTAAACCCGTTAAGTTAGAGTCTTTCCAAGTCTCAAACTCTTTAGCGTCCTGTGCATTTTTTAAAGTAGTTTGATTTATTTTATAGCTCGTATAACCTTTAATAATCTCACTGTTTGTTAAAAGATTATTTTTTTCATCCTTTAGTTCTTTAACTTGTAAATCTGTTAGTCCTTGTGAGTCACTTTCTTTTAACAGTGTATCTAGTTCAATAGCTCTGTTAAGTTGATTACTTATTTTCGTAACTTTTGCACCCGGAAGTCGTGAATTAAGATTGTCAATTTGTTTTTGTATTAGTTCTTTTTGTTCTAGTGTAGGAGCTTTATCCCTAGCCTGTTCAAGTTTTTCAATAGTACCACGTAATTTTACAACCTCGCCTTCTTGTGCAGATTGAACTCCCTCACCAGAAATTTGAGATATTTGATTAAATAAATCTAAAGTTTTCTTTTCTTCTTCTCTAGCTTTTAGCTGACCCGGAACACTACCTATAGCAGTACCTAAATTAAATAAACTTTGGGTCATAGCGGGTTTTCCTAATCCAGACAAAAACCCCTGTGAAAATGTAGCCATTATAAAATCTCCTGTTTAAACCCTACTACGTTGTCTTCTTATTACCAAATAAACCACCTAAGCTTGAGCTTGCTAAGTTAGCACCAAAACCGCCCATCAAGGTTGCTTGTCCTAATGCCGACTGAAGTAACGCATCAAGACCACTAGCGTAGGTTTCTCCGTAAGTAGCTGTTTGTTGTGCCAGTGCTTGTCTCTGTCTTTCAGCAGCAGTCATTCCGGGTTCTACAGCAGACAACAATTGTGCCTGTGGTACATAACCAGAAGCTAACATACCTGTACCTAACTGAGACTGTCTTACTTGTTCTGCACCAGCAAATTCCATAGCACCTAACATGGCTTTATTCTTAGCTTCTTCTTGAGCTTGAGCTAACGCCAGTTGTTCAGGTGTGCCACCAAACATAGAAGTACGTACACCTAAGCGTCCTTGGTTTGCCAAGCGTTCTTCTAAGGCAAGCCGTTGTCGTTCTTCTTCAGGGAGCATGGCGGCTCTCATTCGGTCAAACACTTCTTGTTCTCTTGTTGCAGTATCTGTTTCTGCTAGGTTAAAGAAACTTTCAGCACGTCTTAACTGATTATCCTGTAAAGCTTTTTCATCGTCGGACAACGTGGAGATAAACTCCATTTCACCCGGAACAACAGTACCATCTGCTAGTACAGTGTCGGGTTTTTGTTGCATAGTAAAGTTACTACCTGTTGCTGAAGTAACTGTGTAAGGTTGAAACTCAAGTCTCTTATCTAACTCACCCGCTAAACCCGGAACAAACAAGCCTGTGTTTGGATCAGTGTAGCCTGTTGACATTCTTTCAAACGCTTCTCGTCCAATTTTTCCTATGTCATCAGCCGCGCCTTTAGCTAAGGCTGCACCGCCAGCAGTACCAACACCGCCTAAGATATTTTTAAGAACGTCGCTTGTTAAAAAATCAAACATAGATCCGTTATCAGCCGTGTTGTTGTCTCCATTAGCCATCAGTACGTCCCTCCATTTATAGTTCCTGACGCTAGTGTACCATTAAACGTCAGAGCAGCTATAGTCACTGTTCCTGTAAACGTGGGTCCAGCTAAGTCTGCTTTGGTTGCAACTGCCGTTGCTAGGTTATCAAACTCAGTTTCAAACTCAGTTCCTTTAATGATTTTTCCAGCGTCACCAGAAGGTAAACTGTCTTTAGCTGCAAAATCTGTTGTCTTAGTATAATTACTCATAGTGTCCTACCTACTAATGCAAGCACGTTGATTTCCTGTAAGGATAATTCCTCTCCGTTAATGTCAGCTTCCATGTTAATTGAAACGCTGCTTCCGCTACCGTTAGCGTTAACACCTAAAGCTGTTGTTACAAACTCTCCTGTAGAAAACTGCCCTACGTTAAACTCTCCTTCATTATAAAAAGCTTTCGCTTGTGTTGGCATTGTTAATGAAGTAGTACCTGACTTAGACTTAAAATCGTAGGACCATTTTATAAAAATATTAGCTCCGCTACCACCAACAACCACTGGTCTAAGTTTCTTAAGGAACTTAAGTTTGGTACTGTCTCCTAAAGAAAGCTCAGGGCTTGTATAATGAAAGCGGTAAGTAGAACTATTGTCTAAGTACCCTGAGTAAAGCCCTATACCGTGTAAACCACCGATTAACAAAGTGCCGTTGTCTTTACGTTCATAGGAAGTAAAACCAGTTCCGGGCCATCTTGTCGCCCTGTAAGAACCGTTTTCTAAAGTTGCTCTTACGTCAAAACAAAATGTTGTATTATGTCCGGTAAAAGTTATCAGATAAAAGTTTTCTTCTGGGAAATACACAGACCTAAAAAGCTCTGTCTCTGAAGTCAAAAGAGCAATGATGTCCTTGGTTATCGTAGACGACAGACTTGTAATCGGCATAGACTTTTCTTGTATGGTCCTACCAAAACTTTTGAGTCCTGTCTGAGACAAAAAGATAACGTCAGTTCCTGTGTACTGTACAGTGTCTCTGTCTACACAACCAACACCGGACACTGTGTCTGCTAAAGTCATAGAGGCTGGTGCGGTAGCTCCAGAGTACACAACAATACTTCTTTTACCAAAAATAATTAAATGGTTGTTGTGGGCTGCTAAAGAAACAATCTCGTCGTAACCGTCAGGCCATACATTTGATATATCAAGAGAGCCTGAGCTACCTCCTGTCCATATATGACCAGACAAAAGATCAGACCAATAGATAGTTGATTTATCAGTGCTGAAGTCTGCGGTCCACAGTCTACCATAAGCTGCTAGTACTTCGTTACCGTACTTAGCAGAAGTAAGTCCAGCAGCACTGTTTACAGAACTCAAGGTTACTACAGCACTGTTAGCTCCTCCTGAAGAACCAGAGGCAACTGTATTGTATATGAGAGGTTGAAGCCCACGTTGAAAAAAGTATATGCTGTCGTTGAAGTTTACCATCTTCCAGTTATCGGCAGAGACAGTATATCCACCGGGTGTTTCGTCAGCTAGTGTTGTTGTACCACTAAGTATTTTATTATTACCAACTGAAAATATCTTAGTTGTACCTGCGTCATTCTTAAACTCTTTCATTGCTCTTATTTTACCAGAGCCTAGCTGAGTTTTGTTTGTTGTAGTAACACTAAGACCTTTACGTGCTGCAATTCGTCCACGCTGGTCTATAACAGCATTGTCAGCTATTTCTGCAAAAGACGGGTCTTGTGCAAGAGGTGAGTCCTCTGTATTTATTCCTTTAAAAGCCGGAGCTATAAGGTTAATACTGTTTAACTGTTGTGCCATAGTTATCTCAAGGTGTATAAAAGATAGTTTCTTCTGGGTGTCTACCTGCGTCGTGTGCTATAGCGTCTGATAAATAACTGTTTGCTATCGTAAAGTATTCTGCTGTAGAAGTTCCTCCTGTTTCTCCTCGTTCTCTAGCTGCTAAAGCTACCGCTAGTTGGACCACAGGATTTTCAGGGACAGCCAATGCGTCTGAATCACCAGACAACACAGCGTTACGTAAAGCAGCGTCAAAGCGTATAGAGTACACAGCATCTGGTTTTGGGTACAGGTCTATAGTAGTATCTCCGTTAGTGTCTACACCAGCATACGTGTAGTATCTAGGAGAACCTGTTACGGGAGTACCTAAGTAAAGCTGCTCGTCAAACCAATTGTTTGTTTGGTACTGCATCTTAAGATTAGACGTGTCGTTTATTACGTTTAGTTCTTTTACTTTGTCTCCACTACCTGCCAAAGAATAATTCGTTGTGTTTGCGACAGTATCAAAAGTTAATGTAGTTCTTAACGCAGACCAGTCCCATGCACTTTCTACTAAGTCCTTTGCGTCGTTTACAAAGTCACCTACTAACTTGCTGTAAGTTGTAGCCTGTACTGTGGCAACTTCGTTTTCTCTTAGTCTTCTTAAGACGCTGTTTACTAAATCTATGTAAGTCATTAAACCATTCCTTTAAACAAACTATCGTTTATCAGACGATTAAGTTCTATGTTATAGTCTTTTGGTTGATACTGTACACCAACAAAGTTAGGTAAGTTATAGTTTAGTCCTCCTGTAATCGGAGAAATATTTTTGTTTCCACTTAACATACCGCCACCGCTGCTCGTTGTTGGGTCAGGATCAGGATCTGGATCAGGATCAGGAAACGGGTCAGGATCTGGATCACCGTCTGGATCACCGTCTGGATCAGGATCAGGATCTGGATCACCGTCTGGATCTGGGTCTGGATCAGGATCAGGATCAGGATCTGGGTCTGGATCAGGGTCTGGATCTGGGTCTGGATCAGGATCAGGATCTGGGTCTGGATCACCGTCGTCGTCGTCGTCACCGTCGTCGTCGTCACCGTCGTCGTCGTCACCGTCGTCGTCATCGTCATCGTTACCGGAGTTGGGATCAACATAACCACTACCAGTAAACTTATTAGCTTCCTCTATAATTTTTGCAAGTGCTTCGTTTTGTATCCACGGGTGTTTATTTGCTAATAAATTTTTAATCCTGTCTGATTCAAAAAGGATTCCACCAATGGTTATAATAGGGTTTTGATCTCTGTCTCTTCCCATTTCAAATATAGAAAGAGGATCTGTAACGAGTTTCCGAAGTTCATCAAGAATATCTTTAGGGACTTTTGTTATGTTTTCAAAAACTTCTTGTGCTGTGTTTTGTACTGACGTAATAATATTAACAAACTTACCGTTTTCTTTTAGTTTTATTTCTAAAGGATCAGTGCCACCAATAAGAGGTACGCCTAATAAAATAGACACGTCGCTTCCATCACCTCTAATTTTAACTCCAATTCCTCCACCAGCTAATGCTTGTGATTCCAGTTCTTTTTGCATTTCATCTGGATCAGGTAAAAGGTCAATCAGTCCTTTTTGTTTAGCTGCAGCAAAAGCATTTAACATTTCTTCAGAACTTAAAGCATCAACACCAGCCAACTCAAGTTGACTTTTAAAGGAGTCCTCAAACTCTTGTAAAGCAAACTCAACTTGTTTACGGGTTTGGTTGTCCATTAAAGGAACTTCGGGTTCTAAACCAGTTTGATCTAAATTTACTTCTTCTTCTTCTTGTTGCTGTTTACCGTAATAAAACTCTTCTACGGTTTGCCCTAAATTTTTTCGTATTTCTTCGTTAGCATAAATTTCAGCTAACTCGTCTGCATCTATCGGTGTCGAATTAGGCATTCCTCCGTGTCTAAAATCTTGACTGGGATCGCTAAAAAAGCCGCCGTCTCCAAGTGTTGTAGGTACAAGAGGTATAGAGTCTTTATCTTCTATATCAGAAGTTATTAGCCGTGATGGGCTACGTCTAGTTCCTTCAAACATTAAATCTTCGTCGTCAAAATCAGACATAGTATCCCTCTAAACTAAAACAGCAGCTAAAACAGTAATCGTACAAGTAACTGCTGTGCCGACAAATAACCAAGCTAGTTTCTCCCATCTTTGTGCATGAGTATCCGTTGCTTTCTTTAGTTCTCTTAGTTCAACGATTGCTTCAGCCCAACGTTCTCCACATTCTTTCTCATGTAGAGCAATACGCTCAAGAGCTTCTAAAGCTATCTCAGTAGTTGTTCCCATACTCATTTCCTGCGCCATATTCTAACTCCGTAGATAGCACAAAAGATTACTAAGATAAGCCATTGATACCAATCGGGTGTTTGAGACAAAGCGTTAAAGCCGTCCTCAACGTAAACAACTGTGTAAGGAACAAAGCACAGCCAAAGTGGTATCAGGAGTGTAATTAGGACTGCTTCATCTTTCCAACCAGAGTTCTTTATCTGCTCTAGTTCCCAACTATTGTCCATCTCTTGACCTTTAGCAAGCATATCCATTTTAGTTTTATGTCGTAATTCTTCTATCTCTAACTTACGTACTTTTTCTACGTGCTTCCTTTCAGACCTATTGTCTACAGCATCAACTACTTTGCCACCTAGACTACCTAAGATGTTTCCGATTAAAGACATAAGAAATACTAATCCTGTTCAGCAGACCAAGTTTTACTTTTCTCTCTTGCGGTTTCTATTTCTGTTACTTCAGCTACTTCATCTACTTCAGGTTCTTCAACTACTATTGTTTCTTCTTTAGGTTTTTTAACCGGAATAATCCAGAACGAAGGTTTCTTAACGGTTTCCCATGCAAGTATAAACCAGTTTTTAATAGCTACAAAAACCTTTTTAATATAAAACACTAAAACTATCTCCTTATTGCCAGTGATGTATTATACCACTGATGATAAATAAACAAGTGACTGCATTAAGTAAAACAATAACTGTTCTAAACAAAGCTATAACATCTGCTTCTTGTGTATTATCGCTGGCTTTTTCGCCTAATGAAAGACACCATAGTTTCCAAAACTTACTCATGTTACTTAATTAAATAACGAGTACAACCACACACATAAAAAAACACTAAAGACTCCTAACGCAACGTAAACTAATGTTTGTAAAATTTCTTGTAATTCTTTATCTCTTTTAGCTTTTTGTAACTTTAGTTGTTTTAGTCTTTTCTCATGTTCTAGTCTACTTTCTTCTACACGGTTCATTATCTCGTTGTAGTCTGAAGAAAGCCCTTGCATTAACATAAGGTCTTTAAGCTGTTGATTAAAAGTAGATAGCTGTCTTTTTGCTACCTGTATCTGCATAGAATCTTGAACAGATAATTTACCTATGTGTTTTTGCTCAGTTTCCATAACTGCGTCATTAGCTTGAGCGTACTTGCCTATCATGTTGGCAAATGAAGACGCATTACTACCTGCTTCTTTTACAGTTGAAATAGCATCATTTAGTCCTTTAATTAAGGATATACAGGTTGCTACTTCTGCCAGCATTGATTACTCCGTTTTCAAAACAGGTCTAAGACTCACAGGAAAATTTGTTGTGCTAGGCCAATCGCGCAGTTCTTTTCTGTATGCTACCATATTTGTTTTGTTAGGATAATCACTTAAATCAACAATAGTGTCAGTCCTTAGTAATTCAGCATCTCTCCAAGCTCTTTCACGAACTATTTTTTCTTCTCTTGCTTTTTTAGCAGCAGGAGTATGGTCAGTAACAACTAGATATTCACTATCAGGAAATTCTTTTTTTGCATCTTCTAAAGAACTAAAATCTTTCGTAACACCATCTTTTGTTACTCTAATTAAATTACTCATGTTTAATCCTTTTAATCAAACAGCATGTCATATGAATTCTTAATTAATACTGTAGTTGGCGTTAAAGCATGTCCTGCAATAACACTACTCGTACTAGAACTAACGATTGTTCCACTATCACTTATATAACAAAGTGCATTGGGAGTTAACCCTGATTGGTTAGTGTCAATAGCTCCAATTACTTTAATACTTGCAGTCTGTCCGTTTGTGTAAGCACCTTGAGAAATACCAATGTAGTTATCATTAGTTGCTGAACCTCCATTAGCAAAAGTCATGGCAGTATGCGTCCAACCTACTATATAAGTTTCAGTAGAAAAACTAGCTGATGATAATTGATAAGGTGTACTTAATGTATATTCTGATATGGTATGCCCTGCACCACCAAGCATATAAAACTTAGTACCATCATCATTAAATAAAATATCACTAGCCGCTGAATCTTGACTTGAATGATCTAATAATACTGAATCATAAGAAGCACTAGAAATGTCCCATGCTGTACTTAATGTATACTGGGCTGTATTATCCTCAGAACCATAATCGGATCCACAAATATACATCTTAGTTCCATCTGGTTTAAAGATAATACCATTAGGATAATCATTTCTACTAGTATCAAAGGTTCTAGTAAAACTTGCTGTAGAAACATCAAATCCTGTACTTAATGTCCACTGATGCACATTACTATCCCCATAAGTAACAACATACATTTCAGTGCCGTCCGTTTTAAAATCTAGTCCTCTAGGATTTGTAGTTTTACCTGAAATATCATAACTATCTACAAATGTATATGTAGCTAAATCATAAGCTGTTGAAAGGGTAAACTCATTAACATCATCTCCATCATTACCCATAGCAAAAAACTTTGTGCCATCGGCATTAAAGCGAATACCTTGAACATAACTTTCTCTACCACTTATAATTGCATTTACTTGAGTATTACTATATTCACTACCATAAGTAGTACCTGAAGCTCCAATAATTTCAGTAACATCAAAAAGATTTTTTAATGTAAAGTGATAAAGACCACCTCCGTTATTATATGCAAAAATTATTTTTTTACCTGCTATTGAAGTAGCTTGAGATACTGTGCCGTCACTATTAATATTGCAAGCTTTGCCATTAGCTATTGAGCCACTTGCTACAGCAGTAAAAACTCCACCAAGAACATTATTTTTTGAACCTAAAACTGCCATATTCTTCTCCTATATCTCAAACCAGCCGATAGTGCTATTTACATAGACTAATTGGGTTGAATTATCTTGTGCTAGTGTAAAATCTTGAGCTAGTGATTTTATATTACTGCTATTACGAGCCACTGTTACTGTAGCTGCTCCTGCATTTGAAATAACTACTGTGTCATTTGCTGAAGGGCTACTAGGCAATGTAATAGTAAAGGGGGTACTTGCATGAATACAAAGTAATTGATCTCCTGCAGAAGCTGTGAAATTTGAAGTTTTCTGCGCCCATGCAGTATATGCCCCAGATACTGTAGCGAAACTGAGGGTTCCTGATCCATCTGTAACCATTGCCTGTCCAGACGATCCCGTAGAATTTGGCAGAACTAGGGTTATATCTGCTGTGCTTTCTGGACCTTTTAACGTAACAGCGTTAGTGCCGTTATCAGTGTCTTCTTTAAATAAGATACTTCCAGCAGAGCTAGAACTTCCTGTTAATACAGGTGCAGTAAGACTTTTATTAGTTAAAGTATCTGTTGTTGCTTTTCCAACTAAAGTATCTGTTGACGACGGAAGAGTTAAAGTAATGTTTCCTGAATAGTTAGCATGCGCGGCACTCTGGAGCCTTGCATAGTGGAGGTTGCTACTCTCACAATAGAAATCGACATACGATTGACTTCCACCATTTTTGATCGAAATACCGCCTTGGGCAATATATACGCCATTTGTCGAACCACCACCAATACTAGCAGAGGTTGTTGCAACTAAATTAGCATAATTAACAGACCCGCCACCTCCTGTTCCTACTTGACCTTGAACATAAGCCTTAATAGACTGCTGTGAAGCTAAAGACGTTGAGCTATCAGAAGCCATGTCGTCTTCATCTAAAAATGAAGTAACACCGTCCAAGATGTTTA